>ENA-UOOE01002506-UOOE01002506.1-fermentation-metagenome-genome-assembly--contig:-NODE-2506-length-12987-cov-12.720074_pt1 | contig 12987 bp, 8 predicted proteins | sample MGYA00245776_ERZ724021 | MGnify/ENA primary metagenome ERZ724021 (study PRJEB28704, sample SAMN03018321) | fermentation metagenome | biome: anthropogenic terrestrial biome; feature: soil; material...
TATCGGTGAAATTGTCCGGGTAAACAAAATCATTGCCCGTGTTGTACGGCGGGTCGATCTTCACTCCGACTTTGATACAATCGCAGTATGTAGACCTCTGCACTAGAATGGGCGTAAAAGCCTGAAATAAAAGGATTCCAGCGTTCATGGCATCTCGCGCCGCTGCCTGATTGCAGCAAAAAGGAAGGAAAGGTGTTCTTCCCGCTGTCGCTGTACTTGGCATTTTGCACCCCTCCTTCCTGTGGAATCTGCTATTCGTTAAAATGTATGTATTACGTTAAAAAGTGTTAATTCGTTAAATCGTTTATTCCGCATCATTGGAATACCCGAAATGTTCTCTTACCTTCTGGTGTGTTGTCTTATCATTAAGCATATACGCCACGAGAGGGACTGTGGTCATGCCCTTTTCCCAGTATCCCTCAGATGGATCAGTTACATACTTCTTCCAATCAACGCCAATAAACACCTCTTTGTTTGAATCAAGTTTTTGTTTTGCTTCTTCAGATACCCAAGGAGCATCCGCTATAGGTGTAGGCTTGCCGTCGACTTGCACCACAAAGTTCTTCATTGGCACGGCGGTCGATGTGCATTCGCCAATTCCGACAAAACCTGAGCCCGCAATATGGCAGTACACAGTATCTCCAACTTGAACGTTATAGATTGACTTTCCGCTGCCGCCTAGATTTGCGGAAAGGAATCCATACTTTAAAGCGTCTGGCCAGCTTCGGTCCGCATAACCGACCGTGAAATCACGGCCCTTCTCATTCTTGAAAAAGTCCTTTTCTTCATCATCCGACCAGCCACCAGCAAGCTGCTTAATTGCATCCGGATTCCAAATGTCACTGGCCATCTTCAGGTAGATTTCTGCCCGATCTGCAATGCTTTGTTTTTCAAAATCAGAAATGGCATGAAAACCATACTCATTTGCAACAAGGAGAAACTGCGGATTATTCGTATAAGCCGTATCATTCAGTGCCTGCGCGAGAATATTATCACCAGCGTATTTCTGTACCTTCTCCGTATACTTCATCGCCTGGTAGCTTCTGTTCTTATCCCTCGTAAGAAGGATCAGATTGCCGATTTGATTCCTAGTAGCTTCAAAATCGTCATAGTCTTTGAAGCTGTCTTTGTAATCCTCGTATTTGTCCGGAAGAATATGCTCAATATCGTAGGTGTTTCCCTGGCGCTTACGGTCAACATATTCCTCGAAATGTGACGGGTTGCCCATCAATACATTTACATACGATGTAAAACGGGCAAGGATATGCAGCATGTACCGGCCAGAGAACTGGTTCAAACTGAATCGAGTTATTCCTTCAATCGAAACATCCATACGACGCAATGTCCGCACATAAACCATACCGATTGTCTTACAGTCGGCATTGCGAATATCCTGCATCACATGGAACAAGAGGTATTTATTCGTGTTCCAGTTGACCTTCTTAAAATTCAGAATTCGTATGGTGGCAAAGTCATCTACAAATTTTGCCGTCATCTGAATTTTCTTTTCTACAATATCCTCCGGATCATCATTCCTAATAGCAGCAATAGCAAACATTGTCTGGTATGTAAGGTCACGATTTGCGTTGTAAAAGACCTCTTCATATCCTGGCGTAAGTTTCGTTCCATACTTCTTCATACGAAGATACAGGTCTGTAACTCTCGTCATCTCAGTGAGTACAAATTCTTTGTAGTCCTTCGGCTTGATAAGGTCCATCTTGGCATGAGCATTGTTTCGTACCCATGTGTGAAATTTATCACCGAGAAGTTCATAGTCCTCATCCTTCGCGCCACGTTTCGTGTCACGCATAGAATTGGCATACTTGGCACGCAGCCATATGGAGATAAACTCTACATCCTGGGTATTAACCACGCCACTTGTGTCATAGGAAGAAGCATTCTTGATTTTATTAATATTCTCCTGCCACTTATGATTTGCTTCTAACCGATCCTGCTCGGCGACCTGCTGAATAATGTATGCCTTCATCATTTCAGCACTGTTCAGGCTAAGTCCTCTGTCGTTCATGGTCAGGAAAATAGTGTGTGCTTCGTCTTCAGAGGGTGTATCTATTTCCAGCAGCAAAACCTTCTCTACCACCCAGTTAATGAAGAACGGTAACGCCTCACCCTTAAGTTCATCAGGAAAGTAATCCTCTATATCTGAATAGCGGACAAGCATATTCTCTGAGCTCTCGTTCGTTGGAACATAGGTGGAATCCTCGTTCAGCAGTGCCCGCATACAGTCTGTTCTGTCAGCGACGTCAATATTGAAGCTCTTCTTGCTGAACTGCTTCGAATAAATCATGTCATCGAGCGGAACCTGGTCATCTTCGTTCTTCACATTTTTCTTCTGAAGATGATTCAAGTAAATCAGCAGAAGCGTTAACGAAGTAAGCCGCTGCTGCCCGTCTATAATTTTCTTCACCGAATCACCGGTACAGATGATGCACCCCATATAGTAGTAGCCATACCCAGCTACCTCTTCCGGCGTATCATGTTTCTCCGGATCATAAAATTCCTCGAATGTGCTCTGAAAATCATCGAGCATCTGTTCAATTTGCTTCTGCCCCCAGCGATATTCACGCTGGAAATAATCCACCGTAAAACGTTGTTTTTCTAGCACCTTCCTAAGGGTATCGGTTTTATTGATTTTCTGCATTACCGTTTTTCCTTATCCTTTGTTTCACCGAATGTTTTATGTTGTTCCGCTACCATCTGTGCTGTAGTTGAACTATGAATAGGATATTTGTAATTAGACGGATTTCCTTTCATAGTTCTTAACATAGAAGTTTCTTTGGGCTCCTCATATGGTTTGCCTTCCTTGTTGTATGTTAGGTTGAAGACCATATTTGTGAGCCACTTTTTGAATGAAAGATTATCCTGAAACTGTTTAAACAGCTCCATGTTATCGGCCATAATCGAGAAGATAACCTTCTGTAATGCACGTTCACTCTCTGTGCGGGCCTCTTGCTCGTCAGAGTTTTTCATTGCATTCTGGTACTTCTCATCGTGTGAAACCATGACTGGAATTTCCAGAATCTGTCTCTGCACATTGTCTGCATCATTCCAGTTGATATTTCCGAAAAGGTCGTTGAAGTCAGAGATAATCTGGGACAATGGATCCATCTCGGGCTCGACGATATGGCCTACCTTCCCAGCCGGAACCGGTGCGATCTCTGCATCCTCATCCTCCAGCTTTATAGCCACTGCCTCCTGTGCCTCATTCCGATAACTATCCAAATCAATCGCAGATAAAATACCTTCCGACAAATCATCTTCACGAGGAGAAGGGAGCTTCGGAATCAGAAGATTCAAGAAGATGGACAGTTTCTCCCAATCCACATTTCCGTATGGGAGGATGGAACCAAGGAAGCCATAAGTCCGCACAAAGGATTTAGCGGCACTCTTGAACTTGATCTGGTCATCTGTTTCAAGCTCATTGTAAACAACAACGCATGGATCGAGAACCGGATCAAGTCTATCTCTCTCTGCACCATTCAGGAACAAGTCAATCACATGCTCAACATCATCCTTGTCATAAACCTGATATCCTTCCATTATTGATATCAAGTCATATAGCTTGTTTGGATCAGTCTCTCCGGACAGAATCGTTGTCCTGTAGAACTTAGAAAATGCTTCCTCGATCGTCGAAGTCTTGTTAGCAAAATCCAACACGTAGACCTCATCCTTGCCCGGGCAGGCCCTGTTTAATCTGGACAATGTCTGTACCGCTGCAATATCGTAGAGCGGTTTGTCCACATACATGGTCTGCAAAAGCGGCTCATCGAATCCGGTTTGGAACATGTCCGCAACGACAAGCAGCCTGTAAGGGTCCTTCTTGAACTCCTTTGGTATCTTAGCATCCGGGAATCCATTCATATCGGCGGAGGTAAGAGCTGGCTCCTGTCCGTTGTACTTGCACTCGCCGGAGAAAGCGATAATTGCCTTATACGGGCTGTGTCGTTCGGCTAGGCACTTGTTGATGGCATAGTAGGTCTCAATGCAGCGCGGGATGCTTGCCGTCACGACCATCGCTCGAGATTTACCGTTCAGTTTCTTCTTGGCGATAATCTGCTCGTGGAAGTGATCCACCATCATGGCAGCCTTCTTGGCGATGACATCCGGATTCCCCTCGACAAAAGAACGCAGCTTCTTCTGAGCGCGTTTCTTGTCGAACATCGGATCGTCCTCGACCTTCTTGGCGATCTTGTACCAGCTCTCGATTGTCGTATAGTTCTTCAGCACGTCAAGGATGAAGCCCTCCTGGATGGCCTGCTTCATCGTGTAGACATGGAACGGCCTATGTTTGATGACACCGTCTTCTTCATACGGCGTGCCGAAGACCTCCTCCGTCTTATTCTTCGGAGTAGCGGTAAAGGCAAAGTAACTGGCCGTTTTAACAAGCTTCCGTCCCTCAACAATGGCATTGATTTTATCTTCATTGTCCTGTTCGTTGTCAGAAGCCATTCCGGAGAGTGCCAGATTCATATTTGCAGAGTTTCTTCCGCTCTGACCAGAGTGCGCCTCATCGATAATGATAGCGAATTTATTATGAATGTGCTCCTGACCGATTTCCTGCGAGATGTACGGAAACTTCTCAACCGTCGTAATAATAATCCGCTTACCGTCCTGAATTGCCTTTTTGAGGTCGCCAGAATGCTGCGCCCACACGACCGTGTTCTTTACCTGCATGAACTGCTTGATCGTGTCGCGGATCTGTTTGTCCAGAATCCGCCGGTCGGTAACCACAATTACAGAGTCGATCATCGGGTGGCCGTCCTGCTCAAGCCCGATCAGCTGATGAGCAAGCCAAGCGATAGAGTTTGATTTTCCGGAGCCTGCGCTGTGCTGGATGAGGTACCGTTTGCCGACACCATTCTGCTTCACGTCCGCGAGGAGCTTCTCCACGCAGTCAAGTTGATGATAGCGCGGCCAAATCTGCTTCACCGTTTTCTTCTTCGTATCCGGATCTTCATCTACAACAACCTGTGCGTAGTTCTCGATAATGCGGGAGAGCTTCCACTTGGTCAGAATATCCTTCCACAGATAGTCCGTCATGATGCCGTCCGGATTCGGCGGATTGCCTGCACCATCGTTATAGCCCTTGTTGAATGGCAGAAACCAACTGTCCTTCCCGGCGAGCTTTGTGCAGAACATGATGGTCTGGTCGTCTACCGCAAAATGTACCATGCACCGCTTGAAAGAGAAAAGAAGGTCATGTGGGCTGCGGTCTTCCTTGTACTGCTCGACAGCGTCTGTTGTCGTTTGCCCGGTGAAATGGTTCTTGAGCTCTATCGTGATGACTGGCAGGCCGTTGATAAACAGGCACAAGTCAAGTGCAAGTTTTGTCGCGTCGGATGAGTACCGGAGCTGCCGTGTCACGCTGAAGATGTTCTTCTCGAACATCTCCTTTGACTTCTCGTTGTTCTCAGTCGGCGTGAAGTAGAACATGATGAGGTCAGCCGGATAAGCCTTCACACCATTGCGCAGCACATCTATGATGCCTCGTTTCGTGATTTCGCTGGAGAGACGGTTAAGGAATTGGCGCTTCTTCTGGTCGCTGGTGTTAACGCCAAGCTTTGCCATTTCTCTCGGCTGCGTATCATTCAGAAACCGGAAGAGGCGATTTTCGTCTACGGCGTACTCCTTGTTGTAGTCGTCATTCGTCCCTTGCTCATAGCCGTTCTCGTCCACAAGCCAGTTCACGATGATCGTCTCAAAGCCCTTCTCGGTTTTATCTGTAAAGGCCATGATCACACCTCCTCGTCCATTTCAGTTTCGGTTTCATCTGATTCTTCATCACCCTCAGAATCGTCGTCGGAGATGTCGTCCACATGCTCATATTCAGGAACAGTGACATTCCGGATATCAATCTTGCCGGTAACGGTGTCGGAGATAACTGTTGATTTGAATTCAGTCAAGGCAGACAGCTGCTCATGCTTAGTTGCAATAAGTCTGTCGATCCGTTCCTTCTCAGCATGAATGTATTCAACTATTGCTTGTTGCTCATCAAGTGCAGGCAGTCCTATAGTGAAATTCCGGATGAAATCTGCTGGTACTCTCTTTTGACCTGCCGATCCAGTCATTTGGCCTTCGCCAAGAATACGGAACAATTTAGTCATCGTAATGAAATACAGGTATTCCGGAAGAACGTCATCGCCAGCTCTCAAGTTAAATAGCTCTGTCGTCCCGTACCCAATATCTGATTCAAGCTTATCAAGGCAGGCCCCCTTGCCATTTTCAAAGCAAGGTGTGATCTTAGCTACAATGACATCGTCTTTTGCAAAAGATGAGAAGCCTGTTTTCACCTTAGCAATAGGCTGTTTAATTGAGCAATCGATTTGACCATCTTCTGAGATATTTTCCATCGGCAAGAATACGACCTCATCCTGGTCATCATGCTTTTTCAATTGTTCATTTATTGATGCTCCCACTTTACAGATCCTCTTCAGTTTAGTAACTTTCCAAGCTGCAGGAACATCCGGCAAATAATAGACATCTGTCTTTTTCATAGCCGCACTTGGATCAATTCCTTTTGTGATAGCAGTAGTAATGACAGCCGATTTAAGAGCCTCCAGCTCCTGTATTTCCTTCCGACGGATTTCGATCAGCTTGTTGATCTCGGAGACCTTCCAGTCGAGGAATCGCACAATCTGATCCTGCTCGGCCCGGGGAGGAACGGGAACGTACATGTGGCGTATATCCTTAAAGCCTATTGATTGTCTAACTCCTCCACCCATGCCGTAGAACACCTTCTGTACGTCATAAGAGTGAAGCAAATAATGAAGATATTCAGAACTAATTCTCGGAACAAGGCATAGATAGGCGGCTGTTATTATTCCATCATCCTTCACCAGACCAGTGCGTAGGCTTTTATGGTCATTCTGCAAATCTGTAAGACGCATGATAATATCGCCAGGTTCTATAATCTGGTATGTTGATAAATCTTGCGCTATTAGTCCCTTGTTCAAATCGTTCTTTTTCTTGATTTCGCCATAACTTAAAGACAAAACCTGAGTAACGGTGTTGTCAATATTTTTAACACACTTTTCTGAGGCGGTTTGCTCTAAAAACTTTTCTCCCCAATGCGAAGGAATCTTTCCCAGCCAGTCATAGGACGAACTCTTATAAGAATCATATTCAACCATTACTCCAGTCCCTCCACAATCTCGTCCATTACGCCGTCGGATTCCTTTTCGAGCTCAGCAAGGGATGCAAGAATGTCTTTCATGTCACGGAGTTCCACCGGCTTGTAGAAGTACTTTGTGAAGCTGATCTCATAGCCGATCTTTGTCTTGCTTTCATCCACGTAGGCGTCCGGCGCATACGGCTTGACTTCCTTTTCAATGAATGCGTCGATGCCACCGTCGTAGTTGAACGGGATGTTTTCCGTATCGCGCAGGTTCGGATCGGACTCTCCTTCGACTTCCTTCGCGTCAGGATCAGTCTCGGTTATGAAAGGACGGATCTTCTTGAGCTGCGTTTTCTTGAGTCCGGTGGCCTTGGCGAATGCGTCCCAGTCGTCGAGAGGCGTGCCTGCCGGAACACTGGCGATAGCCTTACGGACAGAATCAAGTTCTGACTGCTTCTTGAACGTGTCTTCTTGGATTTCCCGTTCCGGGAATACGCGCAGACGTAACGGACGCTCGACAGTAACATTCCAGTAGCCGAACTCACTGTTGTCGAAGATCATGCTAACGTCACTTTCCTCCATGTCGAGGAAGATGCGGACTATTTCCTTGCGGATCTCGGGCGTAAACTCGCAGTTCTTATTGCCCATGTTCTTGCGCAGCGGGCTCTTCATATTCGTTGCGTCAATGAGCTGTATCTTGCCTTTGCGGCGTTCTTCCTTCTTATTGGAAAGCACCCAGATGTATGTACCGATGCCGGTGTTGTAGAACATGTTGTCCGGCAGAGCGATAATTGCCTCCACAAGGTCACGTTCGATCATGTACCTGCGGGCGTTGCTTTCACCGCTACCTGCGTCACCTGTGAACAGGGATGAGCCGTTATGTACTTCTATAATCCTGCTGCCGAGCTCCGTATCGGTCTTCATCTTGGACACGTTGTTGAGGAGGAACAGGAGCTGGCCGTCGCTGGTGCGCGGCAGCATTTTCATTTCCTCTCCGTCTGGCAGGTATGTGTTGAAGCGTGTGTCGAGGATTTCCTTTTTACCCTTCTGGTCCTCTGTTCCGCCATTACTCATCTTGTCTGCGTCAGTTTTCCAGCTCTTTCCATATGGCGGATTTGAAAGCATGAAATCAAACTGCCGTGACGGATTAGCGTCAAGCGACAGAGTAGATCCATAAGCGATATGCTCCGCCTCTTCACCATCACCTTTCAGGAGCATGTCTGCCTTGCAGATGGCGTATGTCTCTGGATTGATTTCCTGACCGAACAGGTGAATGGATACGTTTTTGCCACGGCGGCCCGCAAGCGTCAGAAGTCGTGACTGTGCCACGGTGAGCATTCCGCCTGTGCCGCATGCTCCGTCATAGCAAGAGTACGAGGCATCCAGAATCTTGTCCTCCACCGGATAAAAGGCAAGATCAGCCATCAGTTCAACAACATCTCGAGGAGTCCAGTGTTCTCCAGCTTCCTCATTGTTCTCTTCATTAAAGCGACGAATGAGTTCTTCGAAGATCGTTCCCATACCGTGGTTATCGAGTCCTGGCAGTTTCACTATCTTTTTTTCAGCATCCTTATACACCGGGTTAGGGCTGAGATTTATATCAGAGGATGTGAACTTCTCAATAACTGCTCCGAGGATGTCTGCATCGACCATTGTTTTAATCTGATCACGGAATTTGAACTTATCTAGGATTTCCTGAACATTGGGAGAGAAACCATCCAGGTAAGCTGTAAAGTCAGCCCGCAATGTCTGCTTCTTGCCCTTTGCGGTCAGATCTTTTAGAAGGAATGGCGAATTATTACAGAAGGCTTGTCCTGCTGCATTGCAAAGTGCTGGCCACTGATTATCAATTTTTGCAGCATCGAGCTGTTTCTTCATTGCAAGGACATCCTGCTTTGTATCCTCAAGCATGGCATCTAATCTTCTGATAACAGTCATAGGCAGAATAACGTCACGATACTTTCCGCGCACATACACATCGCGCAGGCAGTCATCAGCTATTCCCCAAATAAAGCTGACTATCGAATTGTATTCCTGGTTATCCATCGTTTTATTCCTCCAAACGGCTTTACAGCCGAATCATTTTTCTTTGTCAACACGCTCCATGATGTCCTCGGCCTGACAGTCGAGAGCCTCACAGATTCTTAAAAGAACATCTGTTGTGACATTCTCGCAACGGCCCATCTTCGCAATGGAAGCGGCACTTACGTCACTCATTTTTTGAAGCTCCTTTTTCTTGATATCCCTATCAATAAGCAGCTTCCATAAGCGGTTGTAACTGAATTCAGATTTAAGTTCTTTCTTATTTCTCGTCTGTGCCATCATTCCTCTCCTTATTCCAAGCCCATCCGAAGAGCTCATTTCCTTCAGGCGATAGTTCCAACACAGCGTTCTCGTTCACAATACGTTGCGTCTCTTTGCTATATGAATCCAACGTGTCATAAGCCATAAAAACCTGTTTGCCGCTTTCCTTTTGCTTCTCGTAAACCTTGATTATTTCCGAGAACACAGGCTTCTCTATATTCTTGAGAAGAACTGAATCATGAACCACAAACGGAACAGGTGCTATCGCCATGTTCGCCAGATCAAATGTTATCAATCCCCGGTACTGTGCACCGGTTCCTCCATCGTTTGGTGTTTTGAATGTATACCTATTCAACTTTTCCAGACGCAGTATCGGTGGCATGTGCCGTTCGTCATGCAGTATTTCCAGCGTTATTTCACGCATCTTCTGATTTACAGAACTCTCTATCTGCATAAGCTGCTGGTTGATGACTTCATCGCGAGTCCAAGCATAATCTGATGCCACTTTCTTCAGACGTTCTAGTTTATCAAAGTTGTCGTTGGCTTCATGCAGATTATTCAGCTCTGTAGTGATTCTTGCATATTCCTTCAGGATTGCCTGCGACACATTTGGGACGGTTTTCGTCTTGGTTATCTCATCCTTAATCTTCACGATCTCATTATTCAGAAGAACATATGTGGTTGAGAGATCCTTTTCTGTCTCCTGGAATTCGTCATTCAGAATCTTCGACAGCTTCTGATGGAATTTTTCTATATCTTCAAGAGTCTTAAAATCCTCTGCCGGGAAGAACTTCTCCAATGCCGAGAATGTTCTCTTGAACCCTTTCTTCTGACCGGTCATATCACGCCTTACGGCATTAAGCTGCGTCTGAACAGCCGCCTTTTGCCGTCGATAATTGATGAGTTTTTCCTGAAGGTCAGACAAATGCTGCGCCGTCATACTATCTAGGTCGAGCAGACCCTGATTATTTTCCTGGGCAAGTTTCTTCTCTTGTTCTTCAAGCTCAGCAATTCGGAGCTCATTTGCTTCTTTTTCCTTCGGGGTTTTCGCGGCTCTGACGTGGTTGTACTGCTGGGTGGTTTTTCGGAATGCTTCTTTTTCATCATCTGCAGCCGCAGCCTGTTTGATCTGTGCTTCTACCGCAGCATATCTGTCGAAAAGCTTCATATAGCTCTTAATCGCATCAGATACTTTTTCGTCCTTTGCCGCCTGAAGAGGTCTTTCTTCATCCAGTGTTTCTCTTTTATAAACTCTGATAAATCGACCAACAGCCCCGCGCCACGTAATCCCGTCAGCAGTCAAGCCATATTTTTCACATAAGAATGCACCATAGGCTTTTTCTGATAATGGTTCTTCATCCGGCAATGGTTGATAATTTGCATCACACTTCACGATTTCCTTATATTTGACCGTGTTTCTGGAGAAGTGATAATCCTTGTTATCAAATCGGAATGTAAAATTAATCGTGTGCTCGCCCACATTATCTTGGACATCAGTGCACTTCTTCACATAATCGTCACCGCCAAAAACGAAATCGAGAATCATAAGGAATGTCGATTTTCCTATTGAATTTGAGCCGTTGTCATCACCGAGAACAGCATTCAATCCTTTATGAAAGCGAATCGGTGCTCGCATTTCTCCGTTCTTTTGAAATTTGTCGCATTGAATTTCAACCAACATAGTGGAGCACCTCCTCGTCAATTTCTATTTTGTTCATGGCATAAAGACAATCGAGGACTTCTACGAACTCGCTTATATCCTTAATCTTGCTTTTTCGAACTTTTGCATAAAGTTCTTGCGGCGTCATATCACTTTTCTCAAGAAGCTCCAGCACGACCGGAAATTTCGCGATGGTGCTCTCTTTGTATGGAGTCACTTTACTAGGAAGCTTCATTATGGAACACCTCACAATTCTGTATAAAGAAAGCAACGACAATATTGCACGCCAGTATGCTTTCCGTTCCTAATCCTGCTTTGTTACGAATCCACTCTGACAGATTGGTAATAACATCCGCCTGCGGTAGTCCCGCCTTTTCCAACTTTGAAGAACTGATTTTCACCTCAGCCGCAATGGTGTCAAAATCTGATGTCGAATTTGAAAAGACCTTCTCTATATACCGGTAGTATGTAACCACCTGCACCTGGGTCTCATTCTTCAGGATGAAATTCTCTGGCTTGAACTTTTCATCAATCCGGAGCGCATTGTATTCGAGCTCAACAAGCTCAGATGCATCCTTTATCTGGCTAAGTGCATCAAGTACAGTTCGGATATCTTCTTCAAGCTGGACACCGTTTACTTCCATCTTGGCCTTATAGTTTTGAGATAACTCCTTCTTTATTTCATAAAGCTGGCCGTACTCTTCAACCGTAGGATCGATGGAATATTTTTCTGAACAGTCATCATCCAACGCTATCAGGTTTTCCGGCTTATCAAGATGTGCAGGAGCAGGATGCAATGCTTTAAATGCTGCAGCGGTATCTTCGTCTAAATCATCAGGGAAGATTTGTGTAATCGTATACCGCTTGATTGCCTTCCCTTTAATCGTATCTACGAGTTTCTTATGGCATAGCGGGCATTCGTAGTTTGCTTCCGCAAGTAATGGTGCATCGGCATACTCTACCTCTGCGCCGACCTTTTTATTCGGCTTGTTGACAGCATAAAGGAAAACCTCTGCCAGGAATCCTGGCTCGTCACCTTTCTCATGGAAGGCGATGAGCTTTTTCTTTTTGCTAACAGGAATGTTGTCGTCTGCCTCGATGACCTTCACCAATTTATCAATGGTGTCATCAGTCATGTGCGGATTCAGATCCTTGGCTACCACATCCCTGAAATATTTGATCGTATCGTCTATGACATTCTGCTTTGCAGAAGCCTGCTTAATTCCATCCGGTACGTTGTCCTCCCTGCTGACAATCCTACTGATCTTTTTCGAGCTCAGAATTGTTGTGCTGTAACCATTCTCAGCCACATAATCCTGATCATTTATCGAACTCAGTAAAAATACACCTGCCGCCTCCTGTTTATCATGCTCCATCAGTCCTTCCTGCATGATCTGGATATAAGACGACATGTTCAATTCGTTCATCAAACCTATCTCCCTTCTCATGCTCCGGACAAACACTGGCAAAACAGTGGCAAAACGGAGGCAAATACTTTCTCCTCTGAAAACCTTATCCTTGAGATGTAATCAGAAGGCGGGAACAAACCTTAAAACGTATTTTTATTTTACCAAATTATCGAAGTAATTTCTACGTTTTTTGAGAATTATTTGTGTTATCGCTTAATTATTCTTCTGATTTCATTTTATCAGTAGTTTAACGGCACTGATAGAAAGCCCCATCAATTCAGACTGCATTTGTCCGTATAGTGATGGAGCCAATTGACCTCGGACATGTCGTTAAACCGTCCCACCCTCACAAACGTTCACCCGGTGCACAGAGTGGCTCGAGCGGATGTGAAGGTCACTACTGAATAGAGAAACCAGCCTACGAGCGTGTGCTGGCCTTTTCGGAACCATTCAATTCCCGGTTCCGGATGGTCAACCACGCT
>ENA-UOOE01002508-UOOE01002508.1-fermentation-metagenome-genome-assembly--contig:-NODE-2508-length-12981-cov-4.407705_pt1 | contig 12981 bp, 15 predicted proteins | sample MGYA00245776_ERZ724021 | MGnify/ENA primary metagenome ERZ724021 (study PRJEB28704, sample SAMN03018321) | fermentation metagenome | biome: anthropogenic terrestrial biome; feature: soil; material...
CCATAAATAGCTACTTTTTTATCCGCTAAAAACATATGTGTAACATCTGTAATTGCATCAATGGCAACTCCACACTCATGAACCAGAGATTTAGGAATTGGCTTTCCGGTAATTTTGCTCAAATTTTTCAAAAAAGTATCCGTGTTACGTATACCAATAGGTATAGGACCAATAATGGCTGGAACCCCAAATTCCTTTTCTAGGTATTGAGCAGCTTGACCACCTTCATACCTATTAAGTGCGATAGTTCCAAGTGCATTGGCTGTTCCAGTGAGATCCTCAACTGTTGTATTGCCATGGGAAACTGCATTCCCATCTGGCATCAGTGGAGAATCAAAACTTTCAATTTCGAAAAGAACAGTAGCATCCACTTGCATTTCCGATAAAAGATGCTTCAATGCTGTCACATCTCCAGGATTGACCCAGCCGGTAATCAAATTGAGTTTTCCGTTAGGTTCACCTTTTTTAGCAAAATATTTTACGAAATCTTTTACCGTAATATCGTATCCACTTACCATACTTCCAGTGAAACTTGGTGTGTGAACTGGAATAAGATAGACTTCCCTGCCAGGAAATTTTTTCTTCAAAAGTCCCTTGTTGAGTTTATTAACAACACCATCAATATCATCACCGATTATTTCTGTGGAGCAGGTTGTGATAATTGGTACAACTTTTACATGGGGATATCTCATCAAAAGTACATCTACCGCCTCTTCTATACGTCTCAGGGCACCGAATACCGCAGCATCTTCGTGCAGGGAGGAAGATGCAAGCTCGAAACTTTCCTTGAAATGTTGTGAGAATAGTAAGCGGACAAACATAACACATCCTTGTCCTCCATGTACTATGCCAATACAATCCTTTATACCTATGCTGGCATATTGTGCACCACAAGGTTGACATGTAAATATAGGATTGATAATACCCACACGTTCTTTTTCTTTCACTTCACAAGACATAAACATCATTCCTTTCTAATAGAGTGGAACTGTAAGCTCTTTATTAAGAGAGCCTGTAATAGTTAAAAAATCCATACGATCTTTGAGTCCCTGCATTAATATTTTAATTTCTGCTTTGTCCATGGCAGCCAGCCAGGAGTAGCGGCTTTTGAACGCATCAGCCAGACACACAGCATCCACCCAATAGCACCTGTCGGCTGGAGTTTCATGTTCTGCGGGTTCCTCACACAATATTTGCATGGTTTTCGTAAGTATTCCCTCATTTTGTTTTTCTCTGTCCCAGGCACGTGAGTTAAATTGCCATAGACAGTTCTTCATAATATAGTCAACAAGCTGTTCAATCCTATCTTTCATTATATCTTCCATAAGTCATTACCTCCATTATAATGTGGAAAGTTGTTTTTGCAGTGGGAAATCCGGGTAGGTTTTTTTGCACAACTCTGGAATAATATCATATTTACCCGTATACTCCCTCAAATTGCTTGAAGAAATTACTTCCTGACTTAAATTCACATCAGAAATCATCCTTTGTGTTAAAAATCCTGCATCTGTAGGTACTTCATCTTTGCTAATATCCAAATAGGCAAGCTGATGAATAGGGGAATAAATAGCGTTATATATATCACGTGCAAACCTGACCCATCCTTCAAATCCTTTATAAGGACCATTATGGTATCCATGTGCGTTAAGATAGGGTACCCGTATTTTTTTGGCAACCTCCCCCAGACGTTTTCCGGTGAAAATAACATCAGGTTTCAACATCTCCATGGCTTCCAATCCCTCAAGTTCATTTGGATCGTCTATAGCCAGTGCACCTACTTCACACCTGGAAATGCCCTTTTCAAAATCTCCCTGATGGCCGAATTTTGAATACACCGACACCACTTCTACTCCCATTTCTTCATGAATTGCATGGGCCCAGTGCCAGAGTTTGGATCCTCCCGGCCAGAGACATACTTTTTTACCTTTAAGCCGTTCCTTGTACCAGTCAAGTTCCGGTTTCCATCTAGCTGTTTCTTCATCAATAATGGCTTGAGCTTTGTCTTCAATTCCGAAAAACAATCCAATCTTCCTCAGTGATAGCGATAGTGGTCCAAAACCAAATCCGTCGATATCAAGACGGGGAATGACGTATCTTTTCCTGAGTTCATTACAAATGTATTCTGCGGAACATGCACATTCAAGTACATTCAGGTGTGCCTTGTGCATACTCCTTAGATCATCATAAGACCCATTACCTGTAAAAGTAGAAAGAACTTGAATACCCATTCTCTTAAAATAATCCATCATGACTGGCTCATCACCCTGAATATTATACTCTCCCACATAATTAATGACGTAGTCACTTTTAATTTCTGGTTCAAATGTTCCTACCTTCTGGTCGATCCAGGCGATATTGATTTTATGATGTCCTCCGGATTGGCTGGGACCCCCAAACCCCGGAGAATTACAAACGAAAATATCTACACCAGGCATTTCTTTCATTACTTTTTGAGCTACCGCGTTAATATCGTCCCCGATAAGAGCTGAAGCACAGGTTTGATAAATACACATTCGTTTAATATCTGAAAATGCTTTAAATGCCTCAATGATATTTTGTTTCAGCAATTTTTCAGCACCAAATACAACATGCTTTTCCTTCATATCTGTGGCATAGGTATATTTAATCTGAAAATTGTCATTATCACTTATATAACGTTTAGTTTGCCATGTGTCATAGGTACATCCTACAGGTCCATGACTCATATGGATGGCATCCTTCATAGGTGTACCTATAACATGTTTTGCTCCACAGTATGCACAGCCTCGTTCCGAAATAGTCCCCGGAATCGTGTTAAGGTATCCTAATGGAAGGGCATCTGTCAAATTCTCACCGGGACCTTTTATAACAGCGTGTTGTTTTCTTTCAGGAATACACTCGCTGCATTCAAACTCATGATATGGCATAATTATTTCCTCCTTATTTTTTAAAAATTATTTTCATTAATCCTCTCATAGTCTATATTTATCCCTTTAAACCAAGACATTATTTTTTCTAATTAATCATCTCCTTATAATCCTCATTTCATATACTTCTTAAAAGTGTAAACGATATTGACACTGCTTACCTTTTATGCTATACTACATGTGGTTAGAATTTAACGGATTCTAACTTATCTGTGAGTGTATCTCTTGACGTTTTTATAAAACTAAGGGGTATGCTCTCTTATTGCTACATATTCATTTTATCTTCTCAGTAACTTCTTTAGCACATATTCCATATTGTTCTTCTTTATTAGTAAAACTACCTCTGGTAACAAATAATGTAATTAGGTCTATCATTGTCTTCCAGTCTATTACAATGATTTTTCATCTTTTGAAATTATGTGAATTATTCTATGAAAGGATTTTGATAACAGTTAATTCTTATCAAATGAAAATTAACATTATTTAGAATAATAACTTGCATTAAACTATATCATAACTTTTCTAAAAAGGCAATAGTATATTTTAATGATTTATCAAAAATATACATTTTAAATTATAAATCTATCAAAATACACTATTAAAATTACATTTTTAATAATTAGTCCAATCAACCTATTGTGTTAATTAAAAACATGAAATAATTAATTTTAAGATGCTATTTTAACAAGACAAGTTTAGTAAAAATTTGATTGTTTCTCTATTTTTCTGGGACACAGGTGAAAATATGTTATTTTACTTTTGTAAAGTAGGCAACTATAAGTTTGTCCAAAGTCTCACTGACCTGCTGGATTTCTTCTCCATCAGTGTTTTCTTCTATTTTCTTATGAAGTAATTCCCTTACTGTTTCAATCTCTTTACATAAAGCTTTCTTATCATCTAATTGTTTCCCCATAGCATCCTCCTTATAAAAATTATTAGTCTAAACTAATACTTATTATTATAATATAATTAATTTCTGTTAATTTCAATATAATTTCTGTTAATTTATTCCTTAACTATTCCTCTAATAACTATATTAATGCTTCCAATATTGAAAGGGCTTTCATGCCCTAATCACCTGTAGAAATATTATCACAGGAAACAGAGCAAAAGCCCCTATCTATAACACTTTCATATTATTAGTTTACAGACCAAAAGTATACACTGTAAGGTGGAAGACTGCAATCTCCACATAACTCTATGCTGTGACCTGTTAACAAATCAACAGCATTAGATGCCACTAAATCAACATGAGCACAATGCTCCCTATCCTGAGCATTTAATGCAATAACAACCCGTTCATCTTTAAAACATCTTTCAAAAATCAACTGTCCATTAGTAATCAAAACTGTCCTATACCCTCCATGGCATAGGGCTTTACTTTTTTTACGGATATGTGCAAGTTTAGCAACAAAATGAGTCAGAGCATTACTTTGAGGTAAATCAAAATAAGGACGTAATCCTTTATCTGAACCCTTTTCTTTTACTCCATCTACACCCCATTCACTTCCATAATAGATACAAGGTATACCCGGCATACCAAAAAGCAGTCCATAAACCAGTGGTAAATGTCCTCTATCTTTAAGAATACTGGCAATACGGGTTACATCGTGATTATCTGCAAAGCTGAGCAAACTCTTACCCTTATAAAGTGTCCAGGCTTCATTTCCAAATTGACGGTTAAGTGAATAGTTGATCTCAAACAAGTTCAGGTCATTGAAGCTTGAATAGAGATTTTTGTAACATTCGTAATTAGTACAGCTGTGGCACATCTCATCATTCACAATTCTATTGTAATCACCAAAAAGAACTTCTCCTATAAGACAAAAATCAGTTTTGAGACTATCACAAATGTCCTTAATGCCCTTAAAAAATCCACGTCCAGACAATAAGCTACACCAACCTCAACCCATCAATTCCAAACGCCTTCACCCACAGGCCAATACTTTCAAAAATGTGCTCTCTCACCTGTGGATTGCTTAAATTAAGCTTTACAAGTTCATAATGTCCTTCCCAGGCATCATAACCAAAACCATCATTATAAGGACTGTTACCATGAAAGTTAATAAAGAACCAATCTTTGCAACAGGACTGCTCCCCATTTTCTAGCACATCCTGAAAGGCCCAGAAACCACGCCCTACATGATTAAATACACCATCTATCACCACCCAGATACCTTTCTGGTGTAGATTTGCACAAACATCAGCAAAATCCTGATTGGTGCCAAGCCTGCAGTCAATCCTTCGGAAATCCCGAGTATCATATCCATGTCTGTCAGATTGAAATATTGGGGAAAAGTAAACCGCATTTGCTCCTAAGTTTTGAATATGATTAATCCACTGATTGACTTTTAGAATACGAGAATTAATCTCACCGTCATTTTCTTCTGGTGCTCCGCAGAAACCAAGAGGATATATCTGATAAAATATCGCTTCGTTTATCCACATAATTAATTACCCCTTTCAATTCTATATTTGCCATTAGGTATACAAAATTCCATCTGATAATACTATATCTAAATACTTTTTAGTGGTTGCAACAAAATAAATGCCATATACAAAAATAAAGATTATTATACTTAAAATTGCAGGCACTATTATATTGTAGCTCATAAGATTACTTAGTACAGACATTGCCACACAGCTGTGAATTATTCCAACTATAAGAGGAAACAAATATGAAATACCTATCTGCCTTGCAGAAGCACTGTATATTTCTTTATAAGTCATTCCAATTCTCTTCAAAATGCTGTATTTTTCTTTGTCTATATAAGCTTCACTTACAAGCTTGAAATATATTATGCTTCCCGTAGCTACTATAAATACAAGAGCTAAAAAGGCACCAAGAAAGTAGATTATTCCAAAGGTGCTGTAGCTTGTAACATCTTTGCTTACAGTGACATATAGTGTATCTTTAATTGCATCAATAGATTTTAATTTTTTAGCTGTTGATTTTATATCACTTACATTATTTATTTTCAATCCGGTAAAATCATATTCCTTATTTTTACTTCTTAGCAGGTTATAATCCTCGTCATTTAATATAAGACATCCTGTAGGCATGCCATTGCCAAACAAAGGGGTTTTATAGGTTTTCTTTATAAAATAACTTTTTCCATCTATATATGCTTTTATCTTCTCAAAATTCATAAGACTCATTACTACCGTGGGTGTTTGCACATAGAAAGCTTCTCCTTTTAAAAGTTTTTCTTTTTCTATTCTCCTTAACTTTTTTACCTTTAAATCTCTACTTATCTTTATAAAATCAGAATATCTTACTACCGCCGTATCAGAATCTTTCATTTTGAACTCAGTTTGATTTTCTATATGTGGTTTTAAAATAAGAAATTTTATATTTTCATCGAGAATTATATCTTTGCCACCTTCTCTTAACTTGTCCTTTACTTCAGATTTTACTTTGCCATTCTCCTCTAAAATATATGAAATTTCATAGGGAGCCTGTATAGAATCTCTTATTTTAATAAAATACTTAAGAGATGCCACAGTACCATAGGAAGTCAGCGTTACAGTTACTAAAATGGCTACTGCTGCTAGAGTCCTATAATTGTTTTTTATTCTGAAAGCAATATTGGACATGCTTACTATATTTATCCCCCGGTAAAGTATTTTCTTTTGATTTATTATAAACTTCATTAGTACAGAATACGCCGCTCCAAACAGCCAATAAGTCCCTATCACTACAAATATGATAGCCAGGGGCAAATTTTCCATAAAATTGCCTACACCCCCCGTTGTTTTTCTGGCAAAATAGTATCCCATACCTATACATACCAAAGACAATATGCCCTTTATATAGCTTACTTTTGGATAGGTCTCCTCCTTTTTAGATGCATTCAAAAGATCAATAAGCTTAGTCCTTATTATATTTATATAACCTAAAATTGAATTTACAAAAAAGATTATAAAAAATGTAACAGCTGTTTCAGCTATTGCCTTATAGGATATAAAAAAACTTATTTTCATGTTCATTATGGCAACTTTGGCCAGCATCATAAGAAACAGCTTGCAAAATATAATTCCAAGAAATAACCCTGATGCAATTGCTGTAATTCCTATAAAAATAAATTCTATAGAATATATAAGGGCAATTTCAGAGTTTGTAACACCCATAAAAGCATAAATTCCTATTTCCCTTTTCCTTTGATTTAAAAAAAATGAACTTGAAAACCACACAAAGAATATAATAAATAAAAGAAGCATATATGATACTGCTGTGGAGGTTCCCTTAATGTACTGTGTAACTTCTTTTGCCTTTTCAAAATCCGGATTATATTTTAAAGCAATAAAATTATAGTATATAAGTACAGAAAAAATCATTGACATTACATAAAGCCCATAAACTTTTATATTTCTCCTGAAATTATCAAAAGCCATACTGAGAGAATTCATTAATGATCCCTCCTCTTATCATCCTGTACATAATAATCTATACCGCTGCTCATGGAGGAAACCATATCCATAATCCTATGGAAAAATTCCTTTCTATCCTTGTTTTTATCCAGTCTTGCATGAATTTTTCCGTCTTTTATAAACATTATTCTTCTGCAGTAGCTGGCAGCAAAGGCATCATGTGTTACCATTATTATAGTTGTTTTATATTTTATATTCATATCTGTAAGACATCCTAGAAGTTCTGCCGCAGACTTTGAATCCAGAGAACCTGTAGGTTCATCTGCAAATATTACAGAAGGCGTTGTCATAAGCGCCCTTGCCGCTGCAACTCTCTGCTTTTGTCCTCCAGAAAGCTGATAGGGATATTTATTTAGATGTTCCTTAAGTCCCAAAAAATCCGATATCTCATTGACTTTCCTTGTTATTTCACTGTATTTGACCTTCCCAAGTGCAAGTGGAAGAGCTATATTATCCTGAACTGACATATTATCCAAAAGGTTAAAATCCTGAAATATAAAACCTATTTTATTCTTTCTAAAACTTGCCAGAGCTTTACCTTTAACCTTCGACATATCCTCTCCCTGAAAAAAATAACTTCCACTAGTTGGATTGTCAATTGTAGAAATAATATTCAGCAAAGTAGTCTTCCCTGCTCCTGAAGGCCCCATTATGCCAAGAAATTCCCCTTCTTCAACCTGCAAATCAATTCCACCTAAAGCAGTAAAAGACATAGATTTTGAACCGTAAACTTTTTTTAAATTTTTTGTTTCTATAACTATACCCATTTAAAAATCCTCCTTTTTTAAAGCTCAGTGTTATTTTATCTCTTGACTTTGCAGGTTTCCATCCAATTTAGCTTACATTTTCCCTTTTAACCTTACATTTATGTAACATTAAAATAATCTGACAGTTTGTAAAAATATATAATAAATTCTGTTCCGATGCCTACTTGAGATTCGACTTTTAATTGATGATTTAACTTATCTATTATTTTTTTTGAAAGATACAAACCCATTCCTGTAGATTTGCCAAATTGTCTTCCATTTTCTCCCGTAAAACCTTTGTCAAATATTCTCCTTATATCTTTTTTTTCTATGCCTATTCCATTATCTTTAATGTGAAGTGTTATCTCCTTATCATTTTCTTCTCCCCATATATCTATTCTTCCACCCTCATACATATATTTACAGCTATTATTTATAATTTGATCTATAATATAGGAAATCCATTTTTCATCCGTTATTACATTAAAATCAATATTTTCAAAATTTAAATTTATTTTTTTTGCTATAAAAAATGATGCATTTTTTTTCACTACTGCTTTAATAATCCGGGCAACATTAATTTCACCTACCTGGAGATCCTCTGAAAAGCTTGAAGCTCTACTTATATAAAGCACCTGGTTTATAAGAAATTTTATTCTGTCCATTTCAAGTCTCAGTTGTTCAGATATATTTGTCTCCTCCATTTTATCTAAAATAAGTTCACACACAGATAAGGGGATCTTTACTTCATGAATCCATTTTGTCATATAATCATTGATTTCATCTAAATTATCTTTTACTTCCTGAACCTTTTCATTTTTTTCTCTATCCTTAATTTTTAGGATTTCCTTTATAAGCCAAACTTCAAAAACATGATTCCCTCCCAATATACTTAAGTTTATTTCCTTTCCACCAGTTACAGATTCATATATTTCTTTATAATTGCATTTCCATCTTTTGTAATCAACAAACATAAAAAATACTGATATAGCTATAATTAAAAAATCCATGTAAACTATATCATAAAATGATGCACCAACGGGCTTACTACTGTATAATATTAAATTTATCACAGTAAAAATGCAGATGAAATATATTATTTTAAAAACTGAATTTTTCATATAAGTTAATTTATTCATGATATTTCATACCCACGTCCTTTTTTTGTTTTTATAAAATCATGGAGTCCTATATCTCTTAATCTCATACGAAGTCTATTAATATTTACTGTAAGGGTATTATCACTTATAAAATTCTCATCATCCCAAAGTGTTCTCATTATTCTCTCCCTTGATATAGTTTTTCCATTATTTTTCATTAAAAGTAGTATAATTTTAAATTCATTTTTTGTAAGTTCAATTTCTCTTTCATTATACGAAAGCGTTTTATACGTCAAATTCAATATAGCTCCATTACACTCTAATAGTTCAGAAGCTCCTTCCCTATATGAATAAGTCCTTCTTATAAGTGCACTTATTTTTGCAATTAAAACATCCATAGAAAAAGGTTTTGTTATATAATCATCTGCCCCCATATTTACAGCCATAATAATATCCATATTGCTATCTCTTGAAGAAAGAAATATAATGGGACATTGAGACATTTCTCTGATTTTATTACACCAATAAAACCCATCAAAATAAGGTAAGTTAATATCCATAACAACTAAATGGGGTTTATTTTCAATAAATTCAGAGAGAATATTGGAATAATCTCTTACTCCATACACATTAAAACCCCATTTAATCAACATTTCCATAATATTATCTGAAAGTGCCCTGTCGTCTTCAATTATCATTATTTTATACATATATAAATATACTACCCCCTAAAATGATAAAATCATATACATCATATGTTTTAATTTTATCATAAACTACAAAGGCCCAAATAATCATAGCAACCTTTTTTTAACTATGCTTATGTAGTAAAATTATATCAAGTGATTCAGAGGTTCAGATGGAGTTTGCTATAAAGAAATATTATCTCCAACTTTGAAAAAGATGGGAGTATTAGCTAATTCTAGCCTTCGGATAAAAAAATACTATACAGTAGGGGGTTTTATACTTATGATAAAAGAAATACTGCTTCTTGGAAATTATGATCTATATAGAAAAAGTTCACCAGTGGAAGAAAAAGACACAGATTTAATAAAACAAGCCGTTTCTAATTTACATGATACTTTAATTGATTTTCGTAAAAAATATAATGCAGGCAGGGCAATTGCCGCACCTCAAATTGGTGTATTCAAAAGGCTTATATATATGTACATTGACGAACCTTTGATTTTCATTAATCCCATACTTACCTTTCCCAATAAAGAAATGATGGAAGTAATGGATGACTGTATGTCTTTTCCCAACCTTTTAGTAAAAGTAAAGCGTTTTAAAAATTGTACGGTAACCTATAAGGATATGAATTTCGAAGAAAATTCCATAAAATTTGAAGGTGATCTTTCAGAACTGATACAACACGAATATGACCACTTAGACGGTATACTTGCTACAATGCGGGCCAGGGGCAAAGTAGCTACCTACGGTCAGATAGCCTTCATGCTGGGAGAACCCGGAAGTGCCCGAATAGTTGGGTGGGCAATGAGAAAAGCTCCTTCCCATCTCCCTTGTCACAGAGTTGTGAAAAAATCCGGTGAACTGTCTCCAGATTATGTATTTGGAAGCTCTGACATTCAAAAAGCTCTTTTAAAATCAGAGGGGATCACTTTAAAAAAAGATGGGCATATAGATATGAAAAAATATTTATGGGATGGCAGATGATCATATTTTCATTAAGCGTTGATCTTGCCAAATTATAAGTTGGACTATATAATTTAGCCATATATATCAACACCATAAGAGCACTCAACTCAAATAGGTATTGAATGCTCTTATTAAATTACTGCTATTTTTTTATTCCTGTATAAATCAAAATTGCATCTCTTAAAAACTCTGCTGTTCCAGGCTGTTTTCTATCATAATATGCCTTAAACCTACTATCTTCCACATACATTTGTGCAAGGGATGCATGAGCCTTTTTATTATAATTTCCCCAGTAAAAACTTATCCACTTAGCATGAAGTTTTGCAGTCTTTTGAGCCAACTCTCCTGAAGCATCACCTGTTTTATAAGCTTTATCCAGAGTCTCAAGGATTTCCTTTTCAAGATTAGTAACTTCTTCATATTCTTCCTGGGTCATATTTTTTAACCTGTTATTTGATCTATCCACCACATCATTTCCATATTTGTTTCTGATTTCTCCTCCGTACTTTTTTTCATTATCATAAATGAGCTTTTCTTTAAATCCTTGAAATTTCTCACTGTCATTCATTTTAATTCTCCCCTCCATGGATTCAATTGTTTTCTCCACATTTGAAATCAATAAATCCAACTGTATTCTCTTTTCAAGAAGTTTATTATGATGTTTTTTAAGTGCCTTTGCCCTGTCAAAATAGGGAGAATCCATAATACTTTTAATATTATCCAATTTTATTCCAAATTCTCTGTAAAAAAGTATTTGCTGAAGCCTATCCACTTCTTTTTCCCCATATATGCGGTAACCTGATGAATTGATCCTGGCAGGTTTTAAAATTCCAATTTCATCGTAATACCTGAGTGTCCGTGCACTGACACCTGACATGAGAGCCAACTTCTGCACTGTATATTCCATAACTGCACCTCCTGACAATTCAACTATAAACCTATACGCAGCGTTAATGTCAATAGATATATGAAATATTTTTTACATATATATTTTATGTAAATACTATTCTGCATCAAAATATCCTTCTTTAAATTATTTTACTGCCACATATATATCCACTTCAGGGTTTTCATTGTCATTGTACCTTTTATCATAAAGTTCAAAATCTCCCGTATAACTTCTTTTAATGTCCGCATTCCATATATACTGCCAAGCCTTACCAATGCTCTCAGGCATTTTACCTTTCGCAGTTATAACGCAATACTTTGAAGGTGGTATTATTTTTAATACCATTCCTTCAGGTATGTCATCTCCATTTGAAACTTCAAATCCAACTACAAAGGAATAATAACCAAATTCTTTGTTTTCATAATCTGTGTACACTCCAAGAATTTCATCACTATTCAACTTATTGTGTACAGCATCTCCAAGTTTTTTTTCTGAAAATTCCTTCCACAGTGTTTGAATTTTAATGCTGCAATCTTCATCTTTATTGCTGGTTCTTATCTCTTTACCCACCAAAAGTATCCGGCTTTTTTCCACTATTTTAAAATCCATTAGTGTTTTTTCCATCTTTTTAAATTTGGAAGGACATTTTTCATAAGAGATCTTGCTTCCTTTTCTCCCATTCCTTTTTCTTTCATAAAAGGAATACAAGCCTCAATCATTTCTTCCATAGTTAAATTCGGCTGTTTAAAACTTCCATTTTCATAGCAGTACATGCAGTATTCATAGTTTTTCTTATTATCTGATTCACTGGCATAAAATTCCTCACTTAAAAGCATTCCACAACTCTGACAATATTTCTCTTCCATAATATATTTCCCCTTTAATATTTTATCCGAAGGCTACCATTGCTAACACCCCCATCTTCTTCAAAGTGGGGGATAAGCACTGCTACGCCCCTGGATAAGTTCTTCTAAGGTTCAGATGGGAAAAGTATTCCTTATAAGCAAACTCCACCTGATCCTAAGAATCACTTGATATCTACATTATATAGAAGAACTTTGCCATCATTATGTCATGTTTGAATTTATTTATACATATCAATTATTTTTTTGCACTTTTTTCTTATAATTTCTCTTATATGTTTTGGGGCAAGCACTTCCACATACTCAGTTGCCAAAATTCTATAAAAATCTATACAAATGTATAAATATATATAAATTTGTTTAATTCTCTATTCATAGTGTCCGATTTTG
>ENA-UOOE01002509-UOOE01002509.1-fermentation-metagenome-genome-assembly--contig:-NODE-2509-length-12980-cov-4.397679_pt1 | contig 12980 bp, 18 predicted proteins | sample MGYA00245776_ERZ724021 | MGnify/ENA primary metagenome ERZ724021 (study PRJEB28704, sample SAMN03018321) | fermentation metagenome | biome: anthropogenic terrestrial biome; feature: soil; material...
GCCCCAAGTATCGCCATAGGTCACGCCTAATTGCTGAAGCTCATCACGCATACCCTTGAAGCTGAAATTAACATCTTCGGTAACACGGGCTATTGTAGTCATGCCCATTTCCACATCTTTAATCGTGGAAAGAACTTCATATATTCCAGACATGCCGCCCATTACTAACGCGCCAGTGCCTAGCCATGATACTCTGCGTTCCATCAATCCCGCTAATCCCGTAGGCTTGCTCTCAAAGGCGGCTCGCCTAGATTGCATATACAAGATTTTTTCTTGTTCTACCTGTTGCCTTACTATCGCCAATTGCGTAGCGGCCTCCTTTTGGGCTATCTGTTGCCTAGCCAATGCTTCTTTAGCATGGATAGCAGATATTTGAGACTCGCCCTTGGTTATCGCCGCCACTTTTTGAGCTTCGCCTTGAGTAACAGCTTGCATGGCAGCAGGAGATACTAAGCTGGTATTCTTAAAAGCCTCTTGCGCCTTGAGAGCCGTTTCTTTTGCCATTGCCTCTACAGCTTCCATCTGCTTTGCAATATCATCAATTCCAAATCGAAGTTGCGCTAATATCGCATTTTCCATATTTAGGTCATCCATTAATTCACCACCTTTCAGAAAATAAAAAACTCCCGTCGTTGGGCAATTGGTTGTAATATTTTACAATTTTGCATATACTGTACTTAAAGGAGGGATAGTATGGGTAATTTTATTGTGGCTCTAATTATCTTCGGCTTTTTTAGTTTATTAATAATCGGAACAAGGGCAAACCACAAAGAAAATAAGGCAACCGCTATTATGACTGATTCAGGTCATTATCTCGTTCAATATCTAGGAGGCAGTCCCCACATTGATGCAATATCTAATGGGTATATTAAACCCAGAGAAGAAGCCCTGGTTTATTTGCCGCAAAATTCAAGCACAATTTTAACCCGATGGAATAACGTCAAATCCCTAGAAGTTAAAACACATGAGCAAATAACAAATGATATTACCTTAGGTCGTGTGCTTACTCTAGGAGTCTTTGCCCTTGCCGCTAAAAAACAAACTGTCCACACAAAACAATATTTAGTAATTCACTGTGAAGAAGAGGAAGTGAATTATGATATGGTTTTCACTGGCGTAAACATGGGGGCGTTAGCCTCGCAAATCAATAAAGCCTTAATCGGCTATCGCAAAGAAACTAAGGCCCTATCCTGAGAAAAGCCCTACAATCCATTTTAGAAGAATAAGCATAAAAAATGTCAGATAATCCATCCAGTATTTTTTATATTACATTTCAGCCAAATTATGCTAAAATTATACTTGGTTCTTGGTTATATGCGTGGGAGCTCCTTCTAGCGGTGAGAGTGCCGCAATTGGAACAATGAAGCAGAAACACACTTAGCATACGTAAAGGAGAGTGTTGCATTTGCTTCATTCGCCTGGAAGGAGGTGAATATTCATGGTTGTTGCTATAAGAATCATTCCAAATGGTTCCTGTGGTAAGGACTCCCGTGATGCTTGGTGTAGATATTGCGCCATTCAAAAGGGATGCCAAGCCACAGAAAAAGCAATGGCCCTCTGGGTCTCGCCCACCCAAAGAGCCAAGTAACCACGGCGGGGCTTCGGCCCTGCCAATATATTTTATGCTATTATATACTATTTATGCCATTTGGGCAACGTTTCGGCAGAGAGGCTAATCATGAGAACCTTCTACCAATCCTGCGTCAAACTGACGATCGCCTTATTCGTCCTGTATTGGACGTTTAGGCTGGGCATGTATTTTGGGGGGAATTAATCTCCTGTGCCCGAAAATGGTACTAATTGCGCCCCCATAAAGCTAGCTAACGCCCTTATATCATCTGTTGTGGCATAATGAGCTTTAGGTTTTTCGCCTTTAACTTCGTAGCCATGAATTTTAGCCTGAAACAACTGATCATCTGCCATCACACCAGCTAACAACCGAACTTGCAACATAGTCAGTTTCCTAACCTTCTCAAAGCCGCCTAATTTTAAAGCCAATTTAGCAAGTGCCTTTTGAACTTCACCGGGTTTAGGTGGCTCTCTGTCCTCTGTTTCATCATCTTTTGGATTACTAACCGACCAGAAAGTATTCGATGGCGTCCACCATCTCTTTCCTGTTCATCTTCTTTATAGCTTCAACCGGTGCATCAGGAAATATCATCTGCAATAATGCCAGCAGCTTCTTTACCCTTGCATCACGCGGTTTGTAGTCTTTTTCATCTTGCAGTTTTATGAAGTTGATATAAAACCCCTTTTCAGACAAATAAAGCCCTTCAGTTTTTTCCCCAATGTCCAGCAATTCCTCAAAGGTCGCTATGTGCGCCCGATACCCTTTACCGTCAATGGTAAACTTATCTCCTAATCCTAATGCTTCGTTAACCTCACTCATCATTAAATCTCCCTTCAAATTTATTTTCTCCCCCTAAAATCCCCATAAAGGGGAGTCCCGGCAAGGCAGGAGAGAAACCGAGCCGGGACTATTTCATCTGCCGGTAAGGAGGAACCAGCAGGGGGTTAAGCCACTAAATCGGTTGCTATATAGCCCAAAACTCCATCAACACGCGCATCAAGTACGGAAAAGTCAAGTTTTGGAGTCGCGGCATCAGCACGTTTCCAATCTAAATTCATATCCCCGGAAGCCTTGCAATAGTAAAAACGCGTGACAACACGCATCTTGCCTGCCAAGGGGTCAGCGAATGTGCCATCATGAACGATCTCCACAATTGGAATAGTGTCATCATTCTTAATGGTTGCAACATTAGCGGTTGTGCTGGTAGCGTCATAGTCAACAATAATTGCCTTGCCCGCATCGGCTTCGGCAAAGGTCAACACGCCAGAGGCGATAGAATACTTCCCAGTAGCTTCAGAGCCGGAGGCAACTCTTTCAAATAAGGTGCCACTTCCGTCTGCAAGCCTTACAGTTTCCGATAAAGCTACCGCGCTGGCGGCTTTTTTCAGGGTTACCGTATAAGTTGTAGCAGAGGGGATAGTCGCTGTTTCTCCAAACACCGGCATAGCCACTGACTGAGCGGTTGCGACGGTAGAACCCATTACCTTGAGATAATTTAAATTAAATTTATTGTTAGTGAAAGACAAATTAATTGCCCTGTCACCTGATACGTTGGCAATAGGATAATACCCAGAACCGTAAACATCTTTGGCGGGATATTTCATGCTTACCTGCATGTCACCAAGTCCGTTAAGACGAGCAATAACAACGCCACCTTGTTTTACCAAGGCTTGTCCAGAACCTTGAATTATAAAATCTTCTGGCAGTAAAAAGGCCATTTATCCACTTCCTTTCAAAAAATAAAGGCCACCGAAATTACTCGATGACCTCACCAACCTTGAATCGCATCACATATTTTTTTATCCCCGCTATGTTTGATGTAGTCTGAAATGATGTTTGAAACTCCACCTTAAAGGTAGCTCCCGCTAATTGGACTTGATGTAGCAACAATCTTGCTCTATCGCCAATTACCATTGTGCCAACCTGTATATTAGTTAACTTTGTCGGCGACGAGCTATTATTAGAGTAAATAGCTACTTCAAACATCGAATCATAGACTATTGCATTTGCCCTTGACCTAACGCCGGGGATAGGATAAATGCAACATAGCGGAATGTTATTAGCACTTAAGCCTGTCGGCTCCATCTCTTTTTGAATTTTGGCTACTTTATCAGCCATTGGAGATGCGGGAGTCAAGCCAAAGTACCCCAGAAAAGTAGAATCGGCAATTAGCTTGCCGAAAACCGAGTTTACTATTGCAAAATCACTCAAAGGCATCACCCTCCTAGCCGAATCCGCCGCATTTAACAGGAGCATAATCACCATGTTTCTTTATCTCCTGTTTTACGGTTGCACGTAATCGGCGATTAATTCTTTTGCGTTCTTCTTTGAGGGGTAATTCCCAATATGGGTGTTTGCGAATCTCATAACGGATTGAATTATGCATAATATCACCTTCCATCCGAGTGAATGTATTTGTGATAGGGGAACGTCTTTGCCACCAGAGCCAACTGCTTGTAAATGTACGGCCTGGACAAGGTGACTATTTCTCGCATCCAATGCTGCGGCTCAATCGGCGGGTACTTCCATTCAAGGTTACGTCCTTCCCGTTTACCAGACGAATAATGCGTTTCACCATCAAGGTCAACATATTCACCTTCAGGACGACCTCTTATGGTATGTTTGCCGGGGTCACGAGATGGGTTCCAGTATTTAGAACGAGTGTATTCATCCCATGCCGGATTGCTTGTATCTGCCAGCGAACCAGAACCCCATTCAGTTGTTAATGCTCCTATTCCACTTGCTGAGACGATTCCAACCACTTGACCGGCTATCACCATTACTTCTTTATGAATCATGTCTCTACGGACTTCTGGGGGGGCTTTGCTTTGAACCTGTGACCAGAGCCAATCGGTTAAGGCTTCACACTCGACTAAAAGCATAGTCTGCAAGCCTTTAGCCATAGCTTGACTGTCAATTCTTATACCCATAGCATCACCACACTAACCAGCAGTCCAAATGCTTAACTGAACGACCATTGCGCCGGGTACGCTAAATCGGTCTATATCATCTACCCGATAGTCACGTCCTACTACTTCAGCTTTATCGTTTAACAAAAGCCCATCATCATTAGGACAAGTAAGTTTCATCACGGTAGTGTCCAATAAACCAGTGTCTAGCTCGCGCATTTTGCCGTTAATCTGGTCAGCACGACAGGACAGAGCATTTATAATGGTTGAAGGAGATTCTCCTGTAGGATTGCCGTCATCGTCATAAGTGGTTGTTGTCCTGCTCACAGTTAAGGTAGCATTGCAAATCAATCCATAAGCGATAATTGCGACTTCCTGCCCTTGGATTATCTCTTTACGGGAGACTACAGTCATAAACTGCTCATCGCCGCAAGTTACCAGCTCGCCAGTAGTTAAGTTAGATTCCAAAAGGCAGTTAATCATGCGCTTGTTCTGCACCGAATAATCAGACAATGTTTTGCCTATCTTGCCGATTATTGCTTTGCCTGTGTAGTCTGTAGGAGTGCGAGAAATGGTAATTGTTAAACCATCTTCCTGAATGTGGCTAGATTTCGAGTCTATCATTAAATACCACCCCCACAGGACTAATGATTACGTCCTCTTGCCCAGTTGCTAAACAGATATATCCTCTAACTAGCCCTTCAAACTCTCGCTTCTTCTTATCCCAATTAGTCGCTTGAATCTTGAAGGAATAAAGAGTTTCGTCCTGTTGCATAACCTTTACTCTTTGAGCCATTCCGGGGCATAGTAAAGCGCAGACTTGAGCAATACAAGCAGATTGTAAGAAGGTTAAATTGTCTTTATCCTCATTAGTGGCACCTTCGGCACTGCCAGCCGCTACAATTGCCGCATAATCTGGCACTGCTTTTTTTATCAAAGCTTCGGCCAACTTTAGCTTGCTCTGAATTTCTGCATCGGATAGAATACTTATGGTCACGCCCATATCGGTACGCACCTGTATTTCATATCCTGTTGTTAAAATTTCATTAGCGATATTCTCACCCCCTTAAAATGGGGAAAGGGGAGAAATTAATCTCCCCTATAATTAGGCATTGGTTGTCAGTGTTTTAACCACATCGGGGAACAGGGTGGCAAAGCCGGTCACTTGAGACAGCACGATAGTCTCAAACTGGCTCTTAATCATGCGGTCAGTTTCCACAATGTCAGCACCGATTTCAGTTACCTGCTCAAGCGCATATTTCGGGTCAATAACCAGAACTTTATTCTCAATAGTGGACGAAGGCAGATAGACGTAGCGCATAGGGCCCGAGAACACATTCTGAGCCAAATTTGCGCCGCCGCCTACTGGAGTCCCGCCATTAATAGCCGCCATCAAGGTTAAGGGGTCAATAACCGGGGGCTGAATGCCCAGCACTTTAAGCAATTGGCTTTCGTCCACAATGGCAGTTATACCCTTATACGGGTAGAACTTTAACCGGAATTTCAACCACGACTGCCAATCAATGCCATCTGCCGGAGTGCCGCCAAGAGCTGACAGATTGTAATTGGTTGCGGCAGTGTTAGTATTGCCGTCACCGCTAATCAGGACATTTACGGCTTTTTCGGCCAAGTCAAGTCCGGTCTGCTGGAGAATGCCCTCAATCAACAGAGCCAGCATATCAACACGCATACGCCGGATAAACTCATAAGACATATCAATAGCCCTTCCCTCTTTGTTGAGGGATACTGAATGCTCATGCCCAGTGATGGTGGTGGTCGGGATTTCTGCCCCTTGGGCTACACGCTTCTTTTGTTTGGCGGCAGTAGCAAGATCAACATAAAAAGTTTTATACGCATTGCCCTGAATCGGGGTCTTAATTGCCACCAATTCATTTAGGATATCAGGGGCGATCATAGCCTGCCGGGCAGTGCGGTTGATGAATTCAGGGAACAGCACATCAGAGTTTGAAGTCCCGAGGAAAAACTTATCCACGACATCGGCATGTAAGCCCTTCCCTTCGTCACTCTTGGTGCGGATGCCAGCCGCGAACATCTGCCGTTCAAAGGCGTCCATTTTACTGAGGCTTGCATCTTCGCCACGGTATTCGTTTGAGGGATCTATATTTTCGAGAAATTGCGAAAAAGTCATGCCTTGCCCATAGGCTTCCTTATAAAGGTTTAGCCCCGCGCTCAACATATCCTTAACGCCCTTATATCCATTAGGTTTAGCTTCAATAGTCATGAAAACTTCACTTCCTTTCATTTAGTCAGAAAACAAAAAATCCCGCCTATTAAGCGGGTCTGCGTTTTTCAGTTAAAGTAATATACTAGCCAATTTTAACGATTGCCTTGTGGTTGGTTGCATCCACGGCAACAGCACGAACGCCAGTTGCGGCGGCGGCCAATGCGCCTTTTCCTGCTCCATCAGTTTCTACCCAGGAGCCGTTTGTTACTTCATTGGCAGCGGTTGCGTTATGCTCAATGTCGATTTCGGCATAGCCGCCGTCCTGCACCGAGCAATAACCATCGCTCTCGAATTTCTTCAATATGCCAACCGGAACACCAGCATCATCGCCAGTTCCAACCTCGCCAATTCCGGTTACTGCCAGCAGTTTACCCTCATCGGTTGCAGCGGTTATATCATCCGCATATTTATAAGTAGTTGCATGAAAACCAATCCCCATAAAAGCTTCTTTAGCTTCTGCATAAGTCATAGCCATTAATTAACACTTCCTTTCATAAAATTACTCACTCGCCACAATCCCAAACGCCTGAAGAGCGTCGATTATAGCGTTTACAGCAGTAGCAATTTCAGTCCCGGTTGCACTTGTCCCAAGGTCGGCAATTAATGCCGCTTGAGTACCACTTGCCACCGCGGCGCCAGAACTTGCCAACTTATTTAACTCAGCCGCCGTAGCAGTTACAGATGTTCCCGCGCCAGAGCCAAGCTTCAAATCAGCGACAGCAAGCACATCAACATTTTTATTCGCACCAAGAGCCAATGCCTTACTCGCCACTGCAGTTCCAGCAACAGAACCATCAAGCAGATTAAGTTCTGCTGCGCTCGCGGTAACACCAGATAGGTCGACCGCCTTAACTTCGGTTCCGTCAAGGAACAACTGCTTAAACTTGCCTGTTCCAGTTTTAATTCCACCTTTAGCCAAACTACTTCACCTACCTTCCAACCTTGTAGAGTTCGGGGTCAACCGCCTGTTGGAGTCCACCTTCCGGCAGGTGCAAGTCCTCGCCCTTTGTTCTTGAAGGCGGGATACCGAGTTTAGCCAGAGCTGAATTTTCCCATGCCTCGCCCATCTCCTTGATTTCGTCAATGGACAGGTTAGCGAACATCTTCTTATAGGTTTCCTCTTTGAAGTCGTTCTTCTGGTCGCGGACACCGGATGCAAGAGCGGCCGTGATTACATCCTCACGATATTTGTTGCCCAAGTCGGCAAGGGGAGTCAGTTCAGCTACCTTCGCAGTCAGTTCGGCAACCTCGGTATTCTTGGATTCCACGTCAAGCTTGAACTGTTCGTTTTCCTTGGTCAGGGCGTCAATCTGCCCTTCCAGAGCCAGTTTTTCTTTTTCGTCCACTTGGTTTTCACTTCCTTTCTTTGATTTGGCCTTTAGGGCCTCGTTTAAGGTTCCGTCAAGCGCATCTGCCATTAAGTGCTCGTGTCCTGCGTCTAATAGTTCTTTCACGCACTCTTTATGTTTTGCGGTCAACTTCGCCATTGTCCAACCTTCGGGTAATTCCTCTTCTGAATACATTTGGTGGTACAATTGATGCAGCTCGCTTGCATCACGTAGATTCTCGCTTTCAATCTGGAATGTCGCTGAGGTTGAGGATAAACAACAAAAAACCGGTGCGTCTTTGTTCACCAGCTTTAGGTCTGCTATGTTGTTGAGCTTTACCATCTTTTCAGTGTTCGGCGGTTTTTCACCACTTGCTGAAAGTCCCAATACCCCTGCATCGGGATAAGCCCCAGCGCAGACGATTGAGTTTTCTATCATGCAACTGTTATCTGGACGTGGCGGAGGCGCAGGTTTTGCTATTACAGTGCATAACACTTCTTCGCCATCATCCTTATAAACTCTACCGGGATAATGCCTACAGTTCTCATAGTCCCTTATGTCGTTATGGCAAATAGAACATTCGGAATATCCCCATGATACTGATACAGAGCTATCATGCAGTATACCAGCATCTATCTGTTGGCTAATATCATCGGTGGTAAAATCACCCACATAGGTCTTACTTGATTTTGGCATGAACATTGAGCCATCTAATTGCAATTTGTCGCCATCACTTACAAGTTCACCTTCAAAAAATCTGCCAAACGGAAGGGTAACTTTATCTACCCATGTATTACCGAATGTATGGTCTGCTATTTGCGCTACATCGCCATTATTGACGTTATTAAGGTATATTTCTAACAGCGAAGGGTCAAACTGTAGATACCTTGAAGGAATATAGCCAGTTCCTAAAAGTCGGAACGGATGAACATGCACATCATCGGCGCTTAGCTGAGTCTTTGCGAATCGGTTAATCTTTGCTAACTGTTCAGGTGTTGGTTTTGCCATTACTTACACCCCCTCGCCAGAATTTGAACTACAAGTAACTATCGGGGATGGATAAGCAGGGACAGGAATCGGAACATATAGAGGATTTTGGGAATTAGAAAATGCCTGTTCTTGCTCAATAATGGTTTCCACGGTTTTAATTACTCTGCCCTCAAGGTCATATTCGTGCGTTATTGTCTTTGTAACTACCTTCAAATGTCTTACCTCCCTTCATACTCATATCTACCGGCTTGCCGCCATAACTGCACCCTTTCAAAACTTCCATAATTTCCTCATCACGAAGTTTTTTCTTTGCCTCTATGACTGCTTTATCAATTTCGCTTTGTGTTGCAAGCCCCATCTAATCACCTACCCTACAACTTCATACGGGCAACCTGCTGTTACCGCTTTAGCTATTGCCGCAAAGGTCAAGGTATTGCCCGAACAAGCCGTTATGGTGCAGTAATAGTCCACGTTCTCAACAGTTACCTTGGCAACTTTGCCCTTGTATAAGTCAGTTTCAAAGCTTTTGGTTGTATCAACTATTGTAGTAGTGCTGCCGCCTGTTGCTACGTTGCGTACCGATACAAGCCTAACAGACGGAATTATCTCATCGGTTAGCCATTCATAAGCCTGTTGACTATAGTCCTTAAAACTCATGTTTCACTCCCTTTCTATTGATTCGCTGGGGGACTGCCATGTCTATTGGCTTCCAACCCGCTATTCTTGCGTTTCTCTGCCGCTTCCTTTTTCATTTCGTCCCAACCTTCGGGTAAGCCAACAAGTCCCAGTATTGAACGAATGAGATTAGTCTGCTCCAAATCGCTTATATCGCCACAGTCACGGGCAAATGTTATAATGTCCTGCCTTGTCTGCAATTCAGCCACTACCTGCAATTCGCTTCTTAGGTCTACTGGCGCAAATTCTACGTCTACCCAACCTCTAACACCTTCTAGGTTTAATGCCATCGTTAAAGCGCGTTCTAGCAGGTTTTCGACTACTTGTTGCACCGATTCTATTCCACGAGAATAGAGTTTTAATTCAGCAGCATAGGATTCTTTAGAAGTGTCTGCGCTTATGCCGATAATAGAGGATAAGGTTTTAAGCGCAGCAGCAAGTGATTTGTTGATCGTGTTTATTACTGCATCAACCCTAATGGTGCTACCTGCGCCGCCCTTGCCGACTAAATCTAAATCTGCACTATCCCACAGAACAGGTATGGCATCAGGCTCCAAGTTTCGCATAGAAGTCTGAACGTCAAGCCTTATCTTATCCATCCATTCTTTATACTTAACAGGGTCATTCTGAATGTGGATAGGCGCGTTCTTTTTGGCTATTTCCTCAAGTAACTTAATCCTCATACGAGGATAACCGGTTTGATGCACCGCTGCCTGCAGGTCATTCAAAAAGCCTATTTGCCAAGCCACTATCTGAATTAGCGATATTAGCGGGCTTGCCCCATAAGGGTCATCGGGCGCAGGGTCTAACGGCTGATATATGATTGTCGGATAGTCAATCTTTGTATAACCCATACTGCCAGGTATTGTCTGCTTCTGATATGGCACTAATCGCCCGTTTTCAGTCTTAAAGTAAAGTGTTGCGCTGTCAAAAACCTGTAGCCTATCCATCCTACCGATAGAGTTTAAAACTAATTCGCTACCAGCACCGCCGCGCATCATCACGTTTAAGAGCAGTTGGCCGCTTATTAAGTCAATTCCCCTAGCTTCTTGGAAGTGATTGCCGTTATTGGCATGGTTGAGCTTCCATATCAAGCCGTCTAGCACCTTTTGACCGCGTTTACTATCTTCACCCGTCACCGTTTTAGCTTTAAAGGTAAGTGTGGAATTGGCTACTCGCAGGAATTGCCAGATACTAAAGCTGGTTTCTGGATGGTTGTGTCGCAACAAGTCCAGCAGGTCATTTGTGCTATGGTTTTTGAATTGAGTTATGTCTAACTGCCTTGTCTGCTCGAATTTTCTAGGCATAAAGGCAAAGTTTAAATACCTTGCCATAGGATATTGTTCTGTTTTAGCTGTACCCGAAGATGGGGGATTATCGGGACTTCTAGCTTGCTCTTTTGACTTCGCAAATATCGCAAAGGGATTTTTCATTTTATCACCTGCCTTTACCGGATACGTTTAAAACCTGTTAATTTTCCAAGTTCAAGGTCTTTGTTGCAAATAAGGCATTTATCCCTTAATGTTGCTTTGGCGGTAACATCATGCCCATTAGGGCAAATAACATCAAAATCACCAGCAATTGCACCATATCCATCATCTGCTACTCCGAATATTCCGTTTAAAATCCCTATAAGTCCTACGCTATAACCAACACCTGAAAGAGCGGGGCCGGCCACTTGAATAGTAGGATGATTGGCTAATATCTCATTGCAAAACACCCTAATTGCAACCAATTCATTAATAGCCTCTGGGTCTTTAGCGAAAGCATCATTAAGCAATTCAATAACATCATCAATGGTTACGCTGTCTTTTAACATTCCATTTCCTCCTTACCAATTAACACTAACGCCGACTATATCGGGCATCATCGAGTGTTCAAATTCTGTCTCAACGGTTGTTATCAAGCTAACTGCCATCTGCAAGGCATCTGCTTCATCATCAGTTCGCCATTTGCCTAAATAACAAAGTTCTTGTACCAGTTCTCTTTGTGACCGATGCAAGCGCAAATAGCCATTCTTTAGCAACGGCATTAAGCCCATGATTCGTAAAATCTTATCTGTTGTCGGCTTAATTTCTATGATGTTAAGATAAACCCCACGCTTTGCCGATGCTTGCCGTAAGTTATGAGCAAATAATTCCTGAAACTGTACTGTCTCACAACCAAACTGCTGAAACGGATATTGAACGGCATAACCTAAAATGTCCTCAATGATTATATCTGGGTGTCGTCTTTTGCCATCAGATTGAATAACGTACATATAACCTGCTTCATCTTTGGCAATTATCGCGATACTGGACTTGTCGGAACGCCGTGTCTTTCCCATACTGGGGTCTACCGCGCCCACTATGGCGCATTTACTTAAATCGGGCAATGTATCATAAAAAACTATTTCATCTTCCCTTATAGGGCAATCTGCGGGGTTAATAGGCTCATTCTGAACCTCACTATTGAACGATGCTATACCCTCATCAATTATCATCACGCGGTAGTCATAGTAAGTTACTTTTTCAGGCCATAAGACTTGAACGCCATCAAGCAATTCCTCTTTGTTCTGTTCATAAAAAAGCCGGGCTGTTTCCACCCGGTTAATGTCGTCTAAATTGGTATATAATCGTTCCCATTCTGCCCATAAACCTGAATGAGATTCGCTGATTACACCTTGATATTTCTTTGTCTTAAATCCTGGTCGTCGCAACAATTTAGAAAGCAAACTGTCATAGTGTAAAATCGTTCCAATTACGATTATGTCGGTCTTTTCGTCTCCTGCTTTGCTAATGGCTTTATCAAACCAAGATTCTAGCTTCTTGCGCTGGTCTTCGCTTTCTACATTTTCATCGTTTTCAGCATCATCAATAATAAACAGGTCAGGTCTAAAATTCTTATGCTTTAATCCGCGAATGGCTTTACCGGAACCTTTGGCCGCTATTTTAACATCGTTTTTTAGCAGTATTTCGTCCATTCTCCAAGTACCACCTTGAAGTTTGCCGAAGTCTTGAATTATCGCATCGTTTCCGGCTACTTCTTCTTTGATGTTGCCTAAATAGCTTTCAGCTTGACCGCTACTATCTGAAATTAGGATTATAAACCGCTTTTTGCGGTATAAAGCACACCATAAAGGGAGAATAAAGTCCCACAAGGTAGTTTTAGCACTGCCCCGGGGAGAAGCTATAGCAACTTTATTCCCGCCTTTACTATTAACTATCTGTTCCATGAGTTCATACATTTCAAGGTGAAAACCTGGGATAGCGTTCGTAAAATAC
>ENA-UOOE01002512-UOOE01002512.1-fermentation-metagenome-genome-assembly--contig:-NODE-2512-length-12963-cov-4.013325_pt1 | contig 12963 bp, 10 predicted proteins | sample MGYA00245776_ERZ724021 | MGnify/ENA primary metagenome ERZ724021 (study PRJEB28704, sample SAMN03018321) | fermentation metagenome | biome: anthropogenic terrestrial biome; feature: soil; material...
CACAGTAAGGACGGACTGAAAATCGTAAACGGAACAATCACTGTTGATGCGGCAAATCACACTTTAAGCGGTAAGGATTATGTTGCTGTCGGCGGCGGAACTCTAAATCTAACCTCAACAGAGGATACAATCCATTCCGCAACCGATGTTTCCATTACAGATGGAAGTATCACAATCAATGCGGGGGATGACGGAATCCATGCAGACAGTACGGTTACAATAGACGGAGGCACCATAAAGATTGAAAAGAGTAATGAAGGAATTGAAGGCACAGTCGTTACTATTAACGGTGGTGATGTATCCGTAACAGCATCCGATGACGGGGTAAATGGTTCCAACGGCCTAACAGACGATTCTACAGATGAGACCACAACAGAAGAGACAACGACAGACCAGACAACAGATGCGACCAATCAGCCTCAGCCGGGAGATAATGCCGGAGGAGAACCGCCTGGAAACAATCCGGGCCGAGGCGGCGATATGGGCGGCAGCATGGAAAATGATGAAAGTGTTTTGGTTGAGATTAACGGAGGCACGCTTTATATCAATGCTGAGGGCGACTCTATTGACTCTAACGGCAGCTTATCGATCACAGGAGGCGATATCACCATTGACGGAACAACCCAGGGTGGAAATGGGATTATGGATTACAATGGGACAGCGGAGATCACAGGGGGCACAATTACAGGAGTGGGAACTTCAGACATGGCACAGCTCTTCTCGGACAGCTCAACCCAGTACAGCCTGCTCTACGGTTTTGACTCCACACAGAGTGCAGGAACTAAGATTACATTAAAAGATTCTTCAGGAAATGAGGCTGCGTCCATTACATCGGCCAAGACATTCGGTGCGGTGCTGATTAGTTCCTCTAAACTGACAGAAGGAGGAACCTACACCTTATATGCAGGTGACACAAAAGTAGCAGATATCACCCTTGATTCTGTCAACACTACTGCCGGCACGATCAGCGGCGGTATGGGCGGCAGCCAGGGAGGCATGGGCGGAGGTCAAAACGGCATGGATAACGGACAGGGCGGCCCCGGCGGAAACATGGGAAACGGGGGTCCTGGAGGACAGAGGACTCAACAGCAGTAAATGAATAAGTTTCTTAAGTAAAGGGAGGGTGTCGGGAAATAGATAATCTCAAAAAGGGAGGATGTGGCGCTCTGCCACAGCGAGATGTAGTGAAGCGAAATCGAGCTGATGGCTGAACAGTTACGACTTATCAGCCTGCCGGGAACAAAAGATTGTACAATATGGGGGGATGCCTTATAATAGAACAATAAGGTATAAGTATAGGTAAAGGAAAGGTGGATGTATGCAGGAGCTAAAGGCTTTGCCCCTTGGGCGGGATGATTTTAGAAAGATAATTGAAAATGACTGCTATTATGTGGATAAAACACCGCTGATAAAAAAATTGCTGCAGACAAAGAGTGAGGTTTCTTTGATTACCAGACCCAGAAGATTTGGAAAAACCCTGGCCATGAGTATGCTGCAGAACTTTTTTGAATATACAGAAGAACCGGCAGAGGATTTGTTTTGTAATCTGAAGATTGAGCAGGAGAAAGAGATTTGCAGTAAATATAAAGGCCAATACCCTGTTATCAGCCTCTCCTTAAAAAGTGCAAAGCAGGGGAACTTTAAGAATGCCTTTGAGATGTTAAAACAAACCATATCTCATGAGTTTCGGCGGCACGAAAAAGCTGTTCTGGCTTATGATTATGAGAAAGAGCGAATCGTGCGTCTTTTGAATGCCCAGGGAGATGAGAGTGATTATCTGGCTTCCCTGCAATTTTTGTCACAGATTTTATATGAGACATATGAGAAAAAAGTAATTATTTTAATTGATGAGTATGATGTGCCTCTGGAGAACGCATATTTTGAAGGATTTTATGATGACATGGTTATGTTTATCCGGTCATTGTTTGAATCAGCGCTGAAGACAAATCCGTGTCTTGAATTTGCCGTTGTAACGGGATGCCTGCGTATTTCTAAGGAAAGTATATTTACAGGCTTAAATAATTTGCATATCGTATCTATTTTAAATAATGGGTATGCAGAATACTTCGGATTTACAGAAGATGAGGTAAAGAAGCTGCTGGCGTATTATGGCTTGTCGGAACGGATGCCGGACATGAAAGAGTGGTATGACGGGTATCAGTTTGGAAATATAGAAATTTATAATCCCTGGAGCGTACTGAGCTTTATTTCAGATTTACTGGAGGATGAAGGTACATTTCCAAAACCCTACTGGTCGAACACCAGCTCTAACAGTATTATAAAAACCTTGATTGAATCGGCGGATTTGAAGACCAGAAGTGAAATCGAAAATCTGGTTGACGGCAATATTATCAAAAGTGCGGTACATGAGGACATCACATATTCTGATATTCATGATTCAAAAGAGAATCTGTGGAACTTTTTGTTTTTTACAGGGTATTTAAAAAAGGTTTCTGAGTCTCTGTCGGATGGTCTGGTTTATATCGGTATGAAGATTCCCAATGAAGAAATCCGGTATATATACAAGACAAAAATTACGGAATGGACACAGGAACGGATAAAAAGAACAGATCTGTCTGTTTTTTATCAGGCAATGTTTACAGGAAAGACAGATAAATTTCAGCAGGAATTAGAAAAGCAGCTTCACGAAAGCATTAGTTATTTCGATGCAAAAGAAGCATTTTATCACGGCTTTCTGCTGGGGCTGTTAAGCAATGTACAGGAGTATCTCGTCGAATCCAACAGGGAGGCGGGGGATGGAAGACCGGATATTCTGCTTAAGAGCTATGATGTCAGAAAACCTGCTGTAATCATAGAAATTAAACATGCAAAAATGTTTAAGGACATGCGGGAAATGGCGGAAACAGCATTAATTCAGATTGATGAGAAGCATTATGCCAGAGAACTGGAACGTGACGGGTACGAGAATATCAATAAATATGGAATTTCCTTTTATAAGAAAAATTGTTATGTAGCTAAAAAATAGTAAGTTTCCTGAATAAATAGTAGGAGGCAGGATATGAAACCGGAAGATTTTTATGGCTCAGAGCTTTTGAGGTTAAATGCGGTGCAGCAGCTTCTTCTGCATATTGAAGACTATCAGAGGCTTCTGGAAGAAAAGGAAGGCAGAAAGGTAATTCCAATATTGCCATGCCCGGATAAAAACCCCGGAAAGTATGCTGGATAAGCTGGAACGCAAACAGCTGCCGCAGCTATCATATAATTGTTCAGATCGTAAAGGGTCCCGGGTGCGGTGTAACCGCAGAAATTCAGATACGGACAATTGCACTTGATTTCAGGGCCAGCCTGGACCATGAGATGAAGTATAAAAAGAAGATTCAAAATGAAGAATTAATCCGTTCAAAACTGAAAAGCTGTGCAGATGTCATTGCCTCGGTTGATCTTTCCATGCAGACAATACGGGACCTGATTTACGAGGATGAACTAAAATAGAGGGGGAAAGTATTTGTGTCAGTGTCTTCAATACGGCAGAGTCAATAAGATCAGAACAGATTTCACATATGTTTGACCGTTTTTACCGGGCCGACCCGTCCAGAGATTCCCAGATCAGGGGATATGGGATCGGCCTGTCCATCGCAAGGGCAGTAGTTTCTGCACATAAGGGGAAAATCACAGCATCATCAAAAGATGGGAAATCGCTGTTAATCACTGTGGTATTGCCCTAAGGGGGTCAGACCCTTTTGAACACCATTTTCAGAATTGTTTTACAACTCAAAGGAGCTGCCATGCCGGTTTATTAAGATTAACGGATATCCGGCTCTTTTTTAATGTTCATTTTACGTTTTGATGTTTACATTAACATAAATTGTAAAACAATTCTGAAAATGAGCCGCAAAAGGGACTGACCCTTTTCACACTTTTCACAGATTTTTCTCTTTATTTCAGCTTCATTTAAGGCCGCATGCTTATACTACGAAGGACACCAAAATAAACGTAAAAATTCAGCTATATGAATTTTTGAGAAAGGATGCGATTTATTTATGAAGAACAAAATTACAGGAATTATACTGGGGCTTACTATAGGATCATTTGCACTGACTGGATGTGCCGGGAGCAGCAGTACAGCAGGCAGCACGCAGGAGTTGTATGGACAGGTCACAGAGGTCAGTGATGACAGCATTACAATTGAAACAGGTACTTTGAAAGACAGCGGCGGACAGCAGCCGGGTCAACAAGACACGGCCGACAACACAGCACAGGCTGACGGACAGCAGTCAGATGCAAATGATACATCAGACGCAGATACCGCAGAAGACGTCGGTGATCAGCCTGCCGGAGAAGCCCCGTCCATGCTGGAGCTTGACGGAAATACCAAGGAAATTGCGATTAACGATGATACGGTTCTGACACGCCAGGGAATGGAACAGGCACTGGGAGGCAATAAACAGGACGGGCAGGAGCCGCCGGCACAGCAGGACGGCACCACAGAGCAGTCAGGAAATGAGAGTTCTGCGAGTCAATCTGACGGCACGGATTCCACTGCAGAAGAGCCGGCCAAGAATGGACAGGCACCTGAAATGCCCGCAGGAGATAACGGTGGACAGCAGGAAGAAGAAATTACACTGGATGATATTTCAGAGGGTGATACCGTTCTGGTCACTCTGAACAGTGACGGCACCGTAGCCGAAGTCACAGTGCTATCTCAGGGCATGGGCGGCGGCCGGCAGCCTGGGAATGCACCTGACAATGGAGATGCAGCAGAAAGCAGCACCAAAGACAGCAGTACTGCAGCAGCCACAGATGAAGAATAAAGATTAAAGGGGTCAGACCCTTTTGAACACCATTTTCAGAATTGTTTTACAACTTAAAGGAGCTGCCATGTCGGTTTATTAAGATTAACGGATGTCGGGCTCTTTTTTAATGTTCATTTTACGTTTTGACGTTCACATTAACATAAATTGTAAAACAATTCTGAAAACGAGCCGCAAAAGGGACTGACCCCTTTCACTGACCCCTTTCACAGAGTTTTCACAGTTTCCCCTTTTTATTTCAGTTTCATTTAAGGTCGCGTACCTATACTATGAAAGAGATTAAAATAAATGAGAATTCGTATGAAAGGATGCGATGCATTTATGAAGAATAGTTTACGTATTGCTCTGATTCCTGCGTATGAACCGGACACATTGCTGATTGACTTGCTGCGCAGCCTGCGGGCATTGGATTTTAAAGCCATAGCTGTAGACGATGGAAGCGGAAAAGAATATTCAGAAGTATTTGAGCAGGCCTCAGAACTTGCTATCGTGCTGGTTCATTCGGAAAATTGCGGAAAGGGGCGGGCGATTAAGACTGCTCTCACATACATTAGAAAACATTTTGAAGAACCATATACCATAGTCACAATGGATGCGGACGGTCAGCATCAGATTAGGGATGTTATCCGGGTTTGTGAAGGTGCAGAGCTAAGGCCGGATACCCTAATTTTAGGCAGCAGAGGACTTCAGGAGGGGGTGCCTCTTCGGAGCAAAATAGGAAATACAATTACACGAGGTGTATTTGCCCTCTCTACAGGGCTGCATGTCCATGACACACAGACGGGCCTAAGGGCCTTCAGCAGTAAACTGCTTCCCGTTATGCTGGATATTCCCGGGGAACGGTATGAATATGAGATGAATGTCTTGCTGGAATTTGCCCATGAGAAAAGGCATGTCAGGGAATTAGAAATCTGCACGGTGTATATTGACAACAACAGTGGCTCACACTTTAATACGGTAAAGGATTCATACCGGATTTATAAGGAAATCCTCAAATTTTCTGCATCTTCATTCATTAGTTTTTTAACTGATTACAGTCTATACAGCCTTCTGACTGTCCTGACAGGAGGACTGGGGGCAGCAGGGCTTGTAGCATCCAATGTGACGGCACGTGTTGTTAGTTCGAGCCTAAATTATACTCTGAACAGGAAGTTTGTCTTTGAAAGTAAAAATGAAGTATGGAAATCTGCCCTAAGATATTTTGCACTGGCAATCACCATTCTTATTGGCGATACCTTTGTTCTAAACACAATTGTTGCAAAAACCAGTCTCAATCCATACGCAGCAAAACTAATCACAGAGCTTCTATTTTTCATTATAAGTTGGCTTATGCAGCATCTTTTCATCTTTAAAAGAGAAGACAGCGGGAAAGTACGAGGAGGGATCGCATGAAACTTATAAAGAAAAAATACCTTTGGGCAGTTCTATTTTCCATCATCCTGACAGCATACACTGTCTTTGTAGCCCTGGACACATTTGTGATAACTCATGTATATACGGTTGTAGATTCCGGGAGTAATGCCGGGTCCGGTAATCCCACTACTTTAAGTGCTTCAGAGGATACAGATACAGACACATCTCTGCAGTCGGCTGTGGTCACGGAGGACAGCTACAGTGATGAAAATGTGACTGTTAAAATCACCACATATCGGGAGAATGATACGAATATTTATGTGGCAGATGTGACGTTATCATCTGCAAAATACTTAAAGACAGCTTTGGCAAACAATGCATACGGACAGAATTTAACGGAGACTACCTCAGACATAGCATCGGCCAACAATGCAATACTGGCGATTAACGGTGATTATTATGGGGCACAGAGAACAGGGTACGTGCTGAAAAATGGAGTGCTTTACAGAGACACAGCCGAAGAAGGGCAGGAGGATTTGGCCATAGGTTCGGATGGCTCTTTTAAGATTATCAAAGAAAGTGAAATCACGGCAGCTGAATTATTAGATGAAGGGGCTGCCCAAATACTATCTTTTGGCCCGGGACTGGTTGAGAATGGAAACGTATCTGTTACAGCCGGAGAAGAGGTGGGGAAGGCAAAAGCCAGCAACCCAAGAACGGCAATTGGAATTATAGACGATTTGCATTATGCTCTGATTGTGTCAGACGGCCGGACGGATGAAAGTACAGGTCTGTCACTTTATCAGTTTGCCGAATTCATGCAGGGGCTGGGAGTACAGACTGCTTACAATCTGGATGGAGGCGGGTCCTCAACGATGTATTTTAACGGCAAGGTAATCAATAATCCGACAACGAATGGGAACAGAATATCAGAAAGGAAGGTGAGTGATATTGTATACATTGGATAGAAAAGAACAAAAAAAGTATATGAAGAAAATCAGTTTTACATTTTTAATAGCATCTTTGTTTTGTATGGTTTTTGCCGCGGTTTATGAAGACTTCAGCCACCAGGTTTATTCAGGTTATATGATATTTGCCTTTATAATCCCCCTGGTGGGCGGTGCGCTTCCATTTTTGATGCTAGCGCTGCTCGGAAGACGATTTCCGGGCAGAGCGGCAGTCAACTTGTATAATTCGGGAATCGCAGCCTTGACAGTAGGAAGTATCATGCGGGGGGTGTTAGAAATATATGGAACAACAAATGGTCTTACAGATGTATACTGGCTTGCGGGAGGGGCATTTGCAGCAGCAGGAATCCTTCTTTATATAGTGGAGGGAGAGAGGAGGACTAATGTAGTATAAAATGTTACCATTTTCTGGAAGTTCACGAAAAAAGTATTGACAAGTTATGGATGGTTATATATACTTTATTTAATGAAGTAAACGTTTACTTTATAACCTATATCTTTCTAAAACTTAGTTTTTGTCCTTTGCTAATCAAAAATCTCTGGCTATGATCCGGAGTTTTATTTTCAACCGAAAGTAAACGTTTACTTTCGGTTGAAAATGAATTATACTGATAGAGAAGACTGCTGCATAGCAATCTTCCGACGGGTAAATAAAGTGGATTGTTATAATTCAATTTTGGCAAGGAGAGAGAAGAATGAAACGAGTAACGATAAAAGATGTGGCAAAGCGCGCAAATGTATCAACCGCCACCGTATCGCGAGTAGTAAATGGTATAGGTACAGTAACAGACGACAATCGTGACAAGGTACAAACAGCAATTAAGGAATTAAATTACTTTGTGAATACGACAGCTTCCAACTTAAAGAAAAACAGCAGTAATGTGATTGGGATTGTAATTCCTACTTTTACCAATGAATATTTCATGGAGCTAATTAAAGGAATTGAAGATAGTTTTGTATACTCAGAGTATGTATTCTATATTGCCAGTTCAAAGGATGATCTCGATAAGGAGAAGGAGATTCTGCAAAAATTTCGAGAGAGCAATGTAGAGGGGGTGATTCTACTCACAATTGGAGGCAATGAAAGTTTCATTCAGGAGCTGCTTAAGATGAATATGAAAATCATTAGTGTGGAGCGCCGTGTGGAAATAGATGGTGGGATAGACTTTATCGGCGAAAACAATGTAGAAGCGGCCTATGAATTAACGAAGAAATTTCTAAGTGAGATTCCCTACCGAGATGTTGTATTGCTTGGTGGTTATGAAGAGCTATCCATAGGTCATGAAAGAATTGAAGGAGCAGTAAAAGCGCTGCAGGAGAAAAAACAAGAATATACGTACCTCAATGGCCATTTTAATGCAAAGATTTCGGAAGAGATTTTTCCGGATATTGTAACTAGGTACCCTAATGGCTGCGGTATAATTTCCTTAAATAATACTATGACAGAAGGGGTCATTAGAGCAATACACAGGGATGAGGAAAAAGACTATTCTTCAAAGTATCCTGTTGCGTCTTATGGAAAGATTAAGTTCCAATCTATTTTTAAAAATAATATTATTGCATCAGTCAGGCAGTATCCCTATCAAATAGGAGTTGAGGTATCAAACCGGCTGCAGAACAAAATAGATGGAAATGCAAGTGAAACGGTTACGAAGTTAATAAGGAATACTATTGATTAAATCTGGAATTTGAAACAGAAAGTGGGTGTAGAAAAATGAAATTAAGAAAAATGATTAGTTTAACCTGCGTGGTTGGTGTAGTTTTATCACTTGTAGCATGTGGAGGAAAAAAACAAAATGAGAGCCAGGCGGCAACAGATACATCTAGCAAAAAGACACAAATTAAGTTTTGGAATCACTGGGGAAGTGAAACAAATGAAGCGAAATGGTTCAATGACAAGATTGCTGAATATGAGGAATTAAACCCAGATGTTGAGATCACCCAAACCAATATTCCCATGGAGGATTACACCGGAGCAAGGTTGACTACAGCGTTTGCAACAGGTGAAGGTCCTGATATTTTCAGCGCCAGTCCGGGAACTCTGCCGGCATTTACTGAAGCGGATGTACTGTATGACTTATCAAAGTATTTTTCGGAGGATGTATTAGCTGATTTTTCTGAGGATGCGATTAATTCCGTGAGCGCAGACGGAAAGATTTTGGCAGCGCCTTTTGAACAGGATTTATTAGGATTGTATTACAATAAGGATATGCTTGATGCAGCCGGCATCACTCCCCCCACTACCTGGGATGAGATGATTGCGGCAGCAAAAGCCCTGACTACTTCCGATGTATGGGGCATTACTTACGATCTGACCAAAGGCGCGTATGGCAATTTTATCTTCATGCCCTTTGTATGGCAAACCGGCGGTGACTTTTTTGAAGGGGATAAATCTTTATTAAATACGCCAGAGATGATAAAAGCTCTGACTATGTGGAAGCAAATGGTGGATGACGGCAGTGCAAACATTAAGCCCTCTCGTTTTGCCAGCGACGGTGCAATCCTTGCTGATGGCGAAACGGCTATGTGGATTGGGGGAAGCTGGGCAATTACCCAGTACGAGAAAGAGTACCCTGATATGAACATTGGTTTAGTTCCATTGCCAATCCCAGACGGTGGGAAACCGGCATCTGCCGGCGGTGGCTGGAGATTGGCGGTAAGCAGTCAAAGCCAGGTAGCAGAACAAGCGGCTAAATTTGTACAATGGCTATTTCTTGATGAGGATCCGACTAATGCTATCCAATGGAATACAGAAGTTAAGTTTTCCTATTCGCCAAGAAAATCAGTAATCGAGCAGGCAGAGGACATTTACCAGAAAGGACTAAGAGCAACCTTCACCAATGAGATTTATGGCACCGAGCAACCGGAGCTTTCCATGGAGCCAGAGGTCTCAGATATTATTGGCGATATGCTGCAAAATGCGATTTTCAGCATGAGCCCGGAAGATGCGGCTAAAGAGGGCGACAGAAAGCTGACAGAGTTCTTTGAGAATTAATTTTTATCAAAAAGTTCTTTCATAGAATCCATGTTTAAAGCTCATGAAAACTCATGTGGAACAGTAATGAAACGAGGAAAGGAAATCATGAAACAAAAGTATGCAAATAAAAAAAGAAAAGAAACATTGACGGCATATTTAATGCTGTCTCCCAATATAGTGGGAATCGGTATCTTTGTGTTTATCCCTATGCTGTATGCTGTCTATGTGAGTTTTCATAGTTGGAATGGAATGTCAGATATGACATTTACCGGAGTTGACAATTATAGGCGGCTGATAACAGATACTGATTTTTTGAACTCGGTAAAAACAACCTTGATATATGCTGTAACATATATTCCATTGGTATACTGTATCTCCCTGGGTCTGGCGCTTATTACAAATAGTCTAAGAGGAAAGTTGGAAACATTTTGCCGGATGGCATATTTCATGCCCTATTCAATTTCTACAGTAGTAGCGGCATTGATATGGTCATTCATGTATGATCCCAAACGGGGATACTTTAATGGAATACTAAATGCTTTGGGGATTAAGAGTCAGAATTTTTTAGCAGATACGGATCAGGCTCTTTTTGCTGTAATGGCAGTAAGTGTCTGGCTTATAGTTGGTTACAATATGGTCATATTTATTGCTGCAATTAAGGATGTGCCACAATCATTATATGAAGCGGCAGATATGGATGGAGCAAATGCTGTAGTGAAATTTTTTTGTATTACATTGCCAACGATTAAAAATACAACAGTATTTATACTTGTAGTAACAACGATAGGATCCTTCCAAGTATTTGATCAGATTTCTATTATGACCGGCGGCGGTCCGGCTCATTCTACTGAAGTTGCTGTTTTTAGAATTTATGATGAAGCATTTAGAATGTATGATTTTGGCTATTCTTCAACAATGGCGGTTGCCCTGTTTGTAGTAATCATGATTCTGACATTCATCCAATTTAAATTTACTGGCTCTAAGGAGGATTAGAGATGAAGAACAGAAAAAGAATAGTACTTAATATAATTGCAATTATAATCGCTTTATTGATTATATTTCCTATTTATATCTTGGTTCTAAGTGCTTTTAAGCCGAGTTCAGAAATATTTAATTTATCATTGATTCCGGATCTATCCATCTTAACATTTGAAAATTTTGTGCAGATATTTGAAACGGATTTCTTCTTTCGCAGTATGCTTAATTCCCTTATTATATCTGTTACAATTACAATAGCTGCACTTTTTTTTCACTCTATGTCAGGATATGCATTGGCAAAGTTACATTTTCCGGGAAAGAAACTAATATTTGGCTGGTTTATGAGCACTATGATGATTCCTTTTGCAGTGATTATGATTCCTTTATTTATCATTGTGCGGGGAATGGGAATCTTAAATTCACTGTGGGCGGTTATTTTACCGTTATTGCCTAATGCATATGGTATCTTTTTATATCGGCAGTTCTTCTTGGATATACCGGAGTCTATGTTAGAAGCTGCTAAAATAGATGGATTATCACATTTTGGGATATTTTCAAAAATTTATCTGCCATTATCAAAATCCATCACAGTCACCCTAGCAATTACATTTTTCGTAACAAATTGGAATACTTATCTTTGGCCTCTTATTGTTACACAAAGACAAGACCTTTGGACTATTCAGGTGGCCTTGGCAAACTTTAAAGGAGAACATACTACGGCTTGGAACTTAATATTGGCTGGTGCAATTGTGGCAGCGCTGCCTACGGTAATTTTGTTTTTTGTATTCCAAAAATATATTAGAGAAGGAATCAAAACATCAGGCAGTAAAGAGTAATAAGGACTTAAGAAAGGAAAGACAAACACAATGAATACATTTGGCAGTTCACTAAGAGATATATGTAAAGAAAGGGTGGGAAAGAGAAAACGCTATTCCAGTTATGATACTACAGGAGGAAATCAAGATTATTTAAAAGTTTTTCCAATGGATAGGAAAGCCTTTGTTGATATACAGGGAGCCGGATGTATTACCCATATTTGGATTACTACGGCACCATTTGACGATTTGACAGAAGAATACCTTTACCGCAAATTAATCCTAAGAATGTTCTGGGACGGTGAATCCTCACCTAGTGTAGAGGCACCACTTGGTGATTTCTTCGGCATGGGACATGGAATAACAAAAAATTTTGTTTCCGCACCATTTCAGATGGGGCCGGAAAATGGGCAGGCACTAAACTGCTTTCTGCCAATGCCTTTTGCCAAAGAAGCACGTATTGAAATAGAATCTCAAGCAAAGGCGCCGATAAAGTTTTACTTCTATGTGGACTATGAGAAATATGATGGGATGATAGAAACGCCTTTGCGCTTTCATGCAACTTGGCACCGGGAGGTTACCAAAGGGATAGATCCGATGAGTGTTAATAATGCATTCTATGAATTTGGGGGTAAGAATACAACTGGCACAGAAAATTATATATTGCTGGAAGCAGAAGGAAGAGGACATTATATCGGCTGTAATTTAAATATTCATAACTTAAGATATACACAGGAATGGAACTGGTATGGGGAAGGTGATGACATGATTTTCATTGATGGCGAACCTTGGCCTCCTTCTTTACACGGAACAGGAATGGAAGATTACTTTAATACTGCATGGTGTCCTACACAAGAATATGAAAGTCCGTATTTTGGATTGATTTTAGGCGGTGATTCCAATTGGGCCGGAAAGATTTCTGCTTACCGCTATCATATAGAGGATCCAGTGATGTTTGAGAAGTCCATAAAGGTGACTATAGAGCATGGCCATAACAATCACCGAAGTGATGATTACAGCAGCACCGCTTATTGGTATCAGACAGAACCACACAAAAGTTTTAATGAGATACTGCCAATGGAGGAGCGGTTACCACTGTC
>ENA-UOOE01002519-UOOE01002519.1-fermentation-metagenome-genome-assembly--contig:-NODE-2519-length-12935-cov-36.349301_pt1 | contig 12935 bp, 13 predicted proteins | sample MGYA00245776_ERZ724021 | MGnify/ENA primary metagenome ERZ724021 (study PRJEB28704, sample SAMN03018321) | fermentation metagenome | biome: anthropogenic terrestrial biome; feature: soil...
TAAATAATCAATTTTTATGGGTCTGTGTATATGTAAAGACTTTTATGTACATTTGGTCATATAAATTCAAAAATCTTTCTTTCAAAAATCAATAGTTATGAGAAGATTATTTATCGTTTTAGGCCTTTTCTTCGCCGCGGGAGTTCTTTCCAGTGTGAACGCGCAGAGTAACAAAGTCGTGCTTGGTGAGTGGAAATACAGTGTTCCGGAAGCGCCTTACGGTTATGAAAAGGGAATAATATCTTTAGTTGAAGTGGATAAAAAATTGTCTGGGGAGTTGAAATTTGACTCAGGATACAAGGTAAAACTCTCCTCTGTTTCTCTGAAATCGGACACTCTACGTTTGACTGCATATGTGGAGTCGGAGTATGTCTCTGCGGTTTCGAAGGTCAAAGGCAATGAAATGGAGGGTAAGGTAGATACTTCCATGGGGGTTATGAGGCTGAAAGCCGAGAAAATTGTACCGCAGACCAAAAAGAAACAGGGAAGTTAACCGTCGGTTTTTTTCCCCATCCGATTGCATTGGGAAATCAGGTGAATGCTTTTTTCTACTGCATCCAATTTATTATTGGAAAGGTCGATCCAGTTAATCTCCTTGTCCCTTTTGAACCACGTCATTTGTTTGCGGGCATAGTTTCGAGAATGTTGTTTTATTTTCCCGATGGCAAAATCAAGGGTGCAATTCCCGTCGAAATAATCGAAAAGTTCTTTGTAACCCACGGTATTTAAAGAATTCAGGTGTCGTTTCGGATAAAGTTCCCAGGCTTCTTTCACTAAGCCGTCCTCAATCATTTGGTCAACGCGACGGTTGATACGTTCATATAATTCTTCCCGCGGGCGCATAAATCCGATTTTTACAATGTTAAAATTCCTTTCTTTTCTCGGATTCGTTCGCAGTGATGAATATGGCCTTCCTGCCATAAGGCATACTTCGAGCGCATGAATTACCCGCTTGGGATTTTTCAAGTCGACCTGGTTGTAAAAAACCGGATCCAAGATTTTCAGGCGGGAACGAATAGCATCCAACCCTTCTTTCAGGTAAAGGTCATGAATTTCTTTTCGTAATTTTTCGTCGATGGTCGGGATTTCGTCAATCCCTTGACAAACAGCATCGATGTACATCATTGAGCCACCAGACATCACCACAAACGAATGGGTTTGCAGAAGGTTTTCGATAAGCGGAACAGCATCTTCCTCAAACTGGCTAGCGCTGTAATAATCTTCAGGCTCAAGAGTTCCCACAAAGTAGTGTGGAATACGTCCTAGTTGATCGTTGGTAGGTGCTGCCGTGCCAATGACCATTTGTTTGTATATTTGCCTGGAATCTGAGGATATTACGGGGCTATTCAACCGTTCAGCTATCTGAAGGCTTACTTCAGTTTTGCCCACGCCTGTAGGTCCCAGAAGCACGAGCAAAGTGTTCATAAAACAGGTAGTTTGTTGCGGTTCAGGAAGATGATTATTTCGTCAAAACAAGTGAAGTCAATAGAGGTCGCTTTCTTCTGCTGATATCTCAATATCGTCTAACCCGTCGAAGCCCTCTTTGTCGAGTTCGTTCAAATCGAAACTTTCATCTCCGAAAAAGGACTCATCTACGTCCAGCGATGCAGAGGTGTTTGCGATCTCATCGAAATTAAGGAATTGCTTGGGGGCTTCTCCTACGGAGAGAGTACATGTTGGTTTTTTCAAGCTTTTACCGGTAATAATCTCCGAGAGCTCAATAAACAATGCTCTCTCGGTAAGGTAGTCAAATACGAAAAGCAATTTTTGTTTTTCATCTTCTAAATAGTCATTCAGCACGCATTCAGCCATCGTATAAGGATCTTCATCGGAATAAGTATCCATTTCCACAAGAGTGATTTCCTGCTCTTTGCGCCAGTTGTCGTCACAAAGAAAGAAAGAAGCCATCTCGCTTTCATTGAAACCGGTGCAGTCGACAATCGCTTTGAATAAATCCAAGAAAGTATTGTCGGCATCTATTTTTATTTCTCTTTTGAAGTTTTCTACTTCATCCGATATAATTGCGAATCTGAAAATCATAAAAAAGCGTTTTAATACTCGTTTATTTGATTTCAAAGGTAATAAAAACTTTTTTAAATAAAAGATGATTTATCTACAAAAACTTGTGTTGAAAACATCTCCGATAATTTTATGACAAAGCTGTTGGAATATTTGAAAATTTGTAGTACTTTTGCATCACTTTTCTGAAAAGAAACATAAAATTCTTCAGTAGCTCAGTCGGTTAGAGCATCTGACTGTTAATCAGAGGGTCGCTGGTTCAAGTCCAGCCTGAAGAGCAAAAAGTAACGTTAGAAAAAGAGAAGTGAAATTCTTCAGTAGCTCAGTCGGTTAGAGCATCTGACTGTTAATCAGAGGGTCGCTGGTTCAAGTCCAGCCTGAAGAGCAAAAAGAGAGTGGGTAGCAATGCTCACTCCTTTTTCTTTTAGTACGTATGATATTTTCAGGATGTTTCTCGTAAACAATTTTGAGCAACGCTCGTTTAATGAAAAATAATCCAATCATGAAGAAAATTCTTATAACGACTGCCTTACACAGAGAACCACTTGCGGAACTTTTTGAAAAGTTTGAAGTTTTTATGCCACAGGATAAAGACATGAAACGCGACCAGGTACTGGAACTGATTCCTGACTATGAGGTTTTAATACCTAACTTCAGTTTTTTTACAGATAAGGAAATAATGGACAGGGGAGTGAAGTTGGAAGTGATTTCTAATTACGGTGTCGGTTACAATAATATTGACGTGGAGTACGCTACCAGTAAGGGAATTGTGGTAACCAACATTCCTAAAACGACGTGCGAACCTACAGCTGAATTGGCGTTTGCCTTGTTGCTTGCCGCAGGAAGGCGAATTGGGTATTATGACCGGAAGTTACGTGAACACCGGGCGATTGACTGGGGAGTTTACGGAGACGCCGGATTACCTGTTTTTGGAAAAACCCTGGGAATAATCGGAATGGGGAGGATCGGCCAGGCCTTGGCGCGACGTGCAGTAGCTTCCGGTATGAACATAATCTATTACAACAGGACTCGGTTAAGTCCGGAAATTGAAGAACATTATGGGGCTTCATATGTCTCTTTTGATGAATTACTGCGAACGGCAGATTTTATTTCACTGAATGCGCCTTCCACTCCCCAAACCTTAAAGTTGATCGGAGAAAAAGAGTTTTCCGTAATGAAACCTACAGCGGTATTTATTAATACAGCCCGAGGAAATATGGTCGATGAAAAAGCATTGGCTCAAGCGCTGAAAGGAAAAAAAATATGGGCCGCCGGGCTTGATGTATATGAAAATGAACCAAAAATCTCTTCCGAGTTACTGGTGTTGGATAATGTGGTACTTTCGCCTCATGCCGGAACCAGAACCATTGAAGACCGTCATCGGATGGCGGAGGAAATGGCACATAATATTATTGGTTTTTACGAAGGCAAATACGAGGTGTCCCGGGTAAATTGATGGACGTAGAGTTTTGAACACAATACCCTACGCTAAATTCTAACTAGCATGACAGCAGAAAGTGTAAAACAACAGGTGGTCTCTTTTGGAAATCCCCAAAAAGCAGAACATTCCAAGTATTTTTTCAAGACTGGAAAAGGTCAGTACGGTGAAGGCGATCGGTTTATAGGAAGTACTGTCCCCGAAACGAGAAAGGTGGCTAAAGCTAACAAAAACCTTTCGTTTGACGAAATCGGAAAACTGTTGAATGACGAGTATCACGAATGTCGTTTTTGTGCTTTGGTCATTCTGTCTGAGCAATTTGAAAAAGCTTGCGACACGGGGCGTAAAGAAATTTTTGAATTTTACCTTGCCCATACTCACGGTATCAATAATTGGGACCTGGTGGACGTGTCGGCTTACCATATTGTAGGGGAGTGGCTTCTGGACAAAGACAGGTCGGTCCTGTATCAACTGGCCAGCAGTGAAAACCTTTGGGAACAGCGGATAGCCATTATTTCCACATTGGCTTTTATCCGAAAAAAAGATTTTACAGATACGTTGAAACTTGCTGAAAAGTTTCTTACCCATCGTCACGATTTAATGCATAAAGCTTGTGGCTGGATGTTGCGTGAAACCGGTAAACGCGATGAAAAAACATTAACCTGTTTTCTGGATGCACATTATACGGAAATGCCCCGGACAATGCTGCGATACGCCATCGAGAAGTTATCGCCAGAGCAGAAAAAAAAGTACATGATGAAAGAAGTCCAGAATTAGCACTCATTATCCAACATGTTTCAAACTCATCACTTAACCAACGGCTTACGCATCATTCATCACCCTTTTCCCTCGGAAATATCCTACTGTGGAATAGCCGTTAATACGGGTTCCCGTGACGAATTTTCGGACGAACAGGGGATGGCACATTTTGTGGAGCATATGTTGTTTAAAGGAACTGAAAAGCGCCAGGCACATCATGTCATTAACCGCATGGAGAACGTGGGCGGCGAACTTAACGCTTATACCTCAAAGGAAGAAACGTTTATTTACGCTACGTTTTTATCCGAATATTTTGAGAGAGTAGTGGAGTTGTTAAGCGATATGGTTTTTCATTCCACTTTTCCTGAACATCAGATAGAAAAAGAAAGAGACGTTATTTTAGATGAAATGAATAGTTATGCTGATTCTCCTTCCGAGTTGATATTTGATGATTTTGAAAATCTCTTGTTCCCTAATCACGAGATAGGGCATTACATACTGGGAACACCTGGATCGTTACTCACTTTTGATAAGGGAAAGGTGAACGATTTTGTGAACAGGCAGTACTTCCCTGCGAATATGGTTTTGTTTTCATTCGGAAAGACTCCTTTTCCCAGAGTGGTGCGCTTGACTGAACGGTACTTCGGGTTCCCCGATACCCGGTATTTATTATCCAAAAAGCGCGAACGTCCCTTGGTCGAAACAGCAAAAAAGTGCCAGATTAAAAAAGATACCGCCCAAACGCACGTTATCCTTGGAACCCGCACTTTTGATATGTTTCAACCAGACAGGTATACCCTTTATTTGTTGAATCATATTATTGCCGGTGGAGCTACCAACAGCCGGCTTAACAATTCGCTGCGCGAAAAAAACGGATTGGTCTATAACGTGGAATCGAACGTAACGTTGTACACCGATACGGGGCTGCTTTCCGTCTATTTTGCCTGCGATAAAAGACAAGTGGAACGATGTTTAAAGCTTATCGATAAAGAGTTAAGAAGGATTATGGAGGTTCCGCTGTCTGCAGGTCAACTGGCAACTGCAAAAAGACAATATAAAGGACAGCTGGGCATCGCTTCCGAAAATAATGAAAGTATCTCCCTGAGAATGGCTAAAAGCTATCTTCATTTTAATCATTACCTTCCTTTGGAAGAGGTTTTTTCCCAAATAGATGCCATAAGTGCAGTGCAACTGCAGGAATTGGCGGAGAAATTGTTCTTCCCGGAACAACTGTGTCAGCTGAAATACGTATGATTTAAGAAGTCTTTATCCCTAACAAACATCAAAAAAACATCAACAGGCAGAATTTTTGTTAAAAACCTGTTGAGAAATTCCACACAATTCCCATTCTCATTTTGTGGCTATTTTAATCTGGACTACATTTGATGCATGTTTTTCGTTAAGCATCCGTTGAAAAATTCAAAACCGAACAAAAAAAACCGAACGGTTGTTTATTAAGCATATCAGAAAGTGCAATAAACATTGTTTTTGAACAGGCTATATTTATTAATTAAACAATTAAATTATGAAAAAATTGAGATTATCGTTAGTAGTTGCCATGCTGGCTATAGTAACGGCAGCAAGTGCACAATTGAATTTGGGAGTTAAAGGCGGAGTTAATATGTCGAATTTTTATGGCGATGAACTGACCGACAAAAATATGAAAATTGGTTTTCATGTCGGTTTAGCTGCAGATTATGACTTTGCCCCGAGCATGGCCCTGCAAACCGGATTGTTTTTTACGACGAAAGGTTTTAAATATGAAACCAGTTCATCGGAATATACAGAAAATTTGATGTATCTACAGCTCCCCGTACACCTTGCATACAAACAGGACGTTACCCCTGGAACACGCATCGTCTTCCATGCTGGCCCTTATTTAGCATATGGTGTAGGTGGAAAGAGAAATCTCAAATCTGGTAACTGGCTGGATACGACGTGGGATGTCGATAAGATATTTGGTGATGCAACCCGTCAATATAAACCTTTCGATGCCGGTTTAGGCCTGGGAGTGGGTGCTGAGTTCGGACGTTTTTTGGTAGATATTGGTTGGGATATGGGTTTGGTTAATATTTCCAACAATACTGACGGGAACATCAAGAATCAAAATGCATATCTCTCCGTAGGTTACAAATTCTAATTTTTAAGAATTATAAACGTTGGAAACACCGCTTTTGGGCGGTGTTTTTTTGTTATAAACAGCAAACTTTTGTGAAACTTTTCAACCAATAGTGAGGGTTTTTTGTTTTCCTGCGTCTTATTATCGGAAGCGGGCAAGAACATCGCTTCATTGAATTTTTAAACAAACTAACTATTAATTTAAAAAAGTTATGAAAAAGATTGTATTGGTATTGGCCATGGTGGCCGTGGTTGGAGCTGTGTGTGCTCAGGGATTGTCTCTAGGAATTAAAGGCGGGGCAAACATGTCAAATCTTTACGGGAAAGAGGTAAAAGACACCAAGATGAAATTAGGTTTTAACGTGGGTGTAGCAGCTGATTATGAGTTTGAATCCAATGTGGCTATTCAGTCGGGATTGTATTTTACTACGAAAGGAGCAAAACTATCTTCCACAAATATAGACCAGAAAGTAGGAGACATTAAGCTTTCAGGTACAGTGGATAAAACAGCCAATGCCATGTATTTACAGGTTCCTTTGCACCTTGCCTATAAAATAGACGTAACCCCCGGGGCGCGTGTTGTGTTGCATGCCGGTCCCTATGCGGCCTATGGAGTTGGAGGCAAAATAAGCGGTAAGTCAACTGTAAAAGTTTCAGGCAATGTGCCGGCAGATCAAAAAGCAGCAGTCGACGCTGCCCTTAAACAGATAAATGCCTCTACAACTACTAGCGTTAATACTTTTGATAAAAAAATGGGGTATAAGCCTTTCGATGCCGGTGTCGGTATAGGTGTTGGCGCCGAATTCGGTTCTCTTCTTGTTGATTTAGGATGGGATATGGGCTTGCTCAATATTTCGAGAAATAAAGACGTTAACGTAAAAAACCAAAATGCGCACCTTGCTGTAGGTTTTAAATTTTAAGAAGACCTGTTTAAACAGAGATCTCAAAAACACCGCTTTCAGTAAGGCGGTGTTTTTTGTATGCTGTATACGACAATTTTTTTTTTTAACAGTGAGGGATGAATTGTTGTAAAGATGAACCTGTTTGTCTTTTTTTTCTTATTTTTGTCCGGACTAAAAAAAACGAATGAAGCAATTTCTTTTTTTATATCTTTCACTGTGCTCCGTTTGCTTATCTTATTCGCAGGAAGGGCTGAGGCAACTCTTAAATGATTCCGCCCTGAAGCATGCCTCGGTAGGTATTCAGGTCACGGACCTGAATACCGGAAAAACAATTGTTTCGCACGATCCTCAAAAATCGCTAACCCCGGCATCGGTAACAAAGGTTATTACTTCCGCAACGGTATTGGAGTTGCTGGGTGGTGAATATAGATACGTTACCCGGGTAGTATTGGATGAGAACGATCCGACCAGGATTCTGGTGCTTGGCTCGGGTGATCCCACGCTTGGCAGTGATGTCTTTGGCGACAATACGACCGCATTTTTCATCAATATCACCGATGCGCTGAAAAAAGAAATGCTTCCGGATCAGAAATATAACATCTACGTGGTCGATAACCTGTTCGGATACGACGGCATTTCGCCCGAATGGACGTGGATTGATATCGGAAATTACTACGCTTCGGGAAGTTACGGGATAAGCATTTTCGATAATACGTATAAGCTGATTTTTAATACTTCCGCCAGGAACGCTCCGCCCCGAATTCTCCGGACGGAACCGGATATGAAAAAGATTAGCTTCTCCAATTTTCTTACACTCAATACCACTGGAAGCGATAACGGTTATATTTACGGCATTCCTTTTTCATACGAGAGAACTGTCAAAGGAAATATTCCTGCCGGAAGGGCCGAGTTCAGCATCAAAGGCGATATTCCCGATCCGGGTTTGTTTTTAGGAGAAACGCTAGCCGATTATCTTATCCGTGCTGGAGTTGAGATAGGTAACGTGGAAACTGCCCGTACAGATTATCTGGCAAAAAATCCGGTGCGGTATAAACCGGGAAAAATCATCCACACGCAAACTTCACGGCCGATGAAAGATATTGTGCAGGAGGTGAATGTGAAGAGTAATAACCATTACGCGGAACATCTGCTTCGGATAATCGGAAGAACACAAAATACCGATATATACAGCGATGCCCTTCAGGCGGGGATAGGTTATGTAAAGAAATTTTGGGAACAACAAGGGATTTCTACCTCGTCGCTTACGTTGCATGACGGGTCCGGACTTGCACCTCAGAATGCGTTCAGCCCCGCATTCCTGACCGAAATTCTGGTATATATGTACACGAAAAGCAAAAATTCAAAAGTTTTTTTCGATTCACTGCCCAAGGCCGGAAAAGACGGTACATTACACAGTTTTATGCGCAACACGAAATACGAGGGTAGAATATCGGCAAAAAGCGGAAGTATTGGGGGAGTGCAGTGCTATTCAGGCTATCTTATTGATGGAAACAAGCAATACGCCTTTACGGTGATGATCAATAAATTCAATGGCACCCGCCCACAAGTGAGGAGTGCCATTGAGAAATTCTTATCGACGTTGTAGTACTTTCTGCGGATTTTATTTCACAATTTCCAGTAACTCAATTTCGAAAACCAGGGTGGAGTAGCCTTTTATATCGCCTCTTCCGGAAGCTCCATAACCCAATTGCCAGGGAATCCATATCTCCCATTTATCACCTACCTCCATGTGTTGTAGTGCTGTGCTAAAGCCGTCAATTAATTCGCTGCCCACGGTAAACTTACTGGGAACATTATTCCTGTCTGCAGTCGAGTCAAAAATCACTTTATTTTTAAATAGATTTCCGTCATCGCCGATAAATGTATCGTCCTGAGTCCAATATCTTTTGAACCAGCCAGTGTACAGCACACTGACTTGATCCGTAAAATAAGGTGTTTCCCCGGTGTCACCGTCGGTAATCTCTTTGTACATGATATGTCCATTTCCCGATTGGGATTCAATTTTTGTGTACTCTGAACTTGCGGTAATTTTCGCAAATTGCTTCTCGTTATCCATCTTGAACTCATCATCAAAACTGACAGTCTTCTCGCAGGAAACAAGAAACAGGGACAAACAGGCAGCGGCGAAGGAGTATAATGTTGTTTTCATATTCTTTAAAGATTTTTAAAACCAGGACCCAATAGCAAAGACTGCGCTCTGACTTCTGATGTCTTTTTATTTACTAAGTTTCTTAAGCATCTGTTTTATATCGGTGTTGAATGAAATTTCTTTCTCAATTTCGTTGATGGTAACCCGTTTTTGCTCCATCGTATCCCGGTCACGAACCGTCACGGTGTTGTCTTTTAATGTCTGGTGATCAACGGTAACGCAATAAGGCGTGCCAATAGCATCCTGGCGGCGATAGCGCCTGCCAATGCTGTCTTTTTCGTCGTACTGACAAGCAAAACTGAATTTTAATGCATCCATTATTTCAGTTGCTTTTTCGGGCAATCCGTCTTTTTTTACCAAGGGAAGGACAGCTAGTTTCACGGGAGCTATGGCTGCAGGAATTTTCAGCACTACGCGAATTTCCCCGCCTTCCAGTTTCTCTTCGCAATAGGAGCTGGTGAGGACTGAAAGAAACATCCGATCTACCCCGATAGAAGTTTCCACTACGTAAGGAACGTAGGAACTGTTGAGTTCCGGATCGAAATACTGCATCTTCTTGCCCGAGTATTTTTCGTGTTGAGTCAAATCAAAATCGGTGCGGGAGTGGATTCCTTCCACTTCCTTAAAACCGAAAGGCATGCGAAACTCAATGTCTGTAGCGGCATTGGCGTAATGGGCCAACTTGTCGTGGTCGTGAAATTGATAATTTTCATTGCCGAAACCGAGAGCCTGATGCCATTTTAATCGCTCCTTTTTCCAATATTCAAACCAGTCGAGTTCTGTGCCCGGCGCTACAAAAAACTGCATCTCCATCTGTTCGAACTCGCGCATGCGGAAAATAAACTGACGGGCAACGATTTCGTTTCGAAAAGCCTTGCCAATCTGTGCGATGCCGAAAGGAACTTTCATCCGACCGGTTTTTTGCACATTAAGGAAGTTGACGAAAATGCCCTGCGCCGTTTCTGGCCGGAGGTATACCTTCATGGCACCTTCAGCAGTAGAGCCCATTTCCGTGGCAAACATCAGGTTGAACTGGCGTACTTCTGTCCAGTTCCTGGATCCGCTTACCGGACAGGCTATTTCACAATCAACAATGAGTTGACGCAGGTCATCAAGATTGCTGTCATTCAATGCTTTTGCAAACCGGGCATGGACCTCGTCGCGTTTTTGTTGATTCTCCAGTACGCGCGGATTGGTTTCGCGATACATCTTTTCATCAAAGCTGTCCCCGAACCGTTTGGCTGCCTTTTCAACTTCCTTCTCTATTTTCTCGTCAATCTTTGCCAGGTATTCTTCAATCAATACATCGGCCCGATAACGTTTTTTGCTGTCTTTATTGTCTATCAGCGGATCGTTAAAAGCATCCACGTGCCCCGAAGCTTTCCATATAGTTGGATGCATAAAAATGGCAGAATCAATCCCCACCACGTTCTCGTGCAGTAAGGTCATGCTGTCCCACCAATATTTTTTGATGTTGTTTTTCAGTTCAACACCCATTTGCCCGTAGTCGTAAACGGCGCCTAACCCATCGTAAATCTCGCTCGATGGAAAAACAAATCCGTACTCTTTACAGTGCGATACAATCTTTTTAAAAACGTCTTCTTGTGCCATAAATCACGATTCCTCAATAAAGTTACAAAGTAAACGGTTTTTTTCGAAAGTTCCATCCTCACGCTATTTAAAAGATGTATAATTATGCCTCAAATTGGCAAACAAATGCCTATTTTATGTACTTTTGTTGTTAATTTCAAAGATTCGGATGTATGGCAGGAGGAATGAAAACCCTTGCAAAGGAAACCGTCATTTATGGGTTCGGCAGCATTGTCCCCAAGCTATTAAGCTGGGTACTTGGGCTTTTTTGGGCTTTTGCGCTCGAAACCCGCGCCGAGATGGGAGCCATTACTAACTTTTATGCGTGGGTGGCGTTGCTTCAAGTAATTCTGACCTATGGCATGGAAACGGGTTTTTTCCGGTTTGCCAATAAAGAACTGGATTCTAACAAAGTTTATTCCACCGCCCTTATCAGTATTTTTACAACCACTCTATTCTTTCTTGTTGTATCGTTTTTGTTTTTACATTCCATCGCCAATGCGTTGAGCGGTTTTGGAATGGCAATAAAACCACATTATTTAGTGGTTATTTTCTTGATTTTGGGCATTGATGTGTTTGCCGCTCTTCCGTTTGCCTATCTCCGGTTTCAAAAACGTCCAGTAAAGTTTGCGTTTGTGAAAATGTTGAATGTGGTTTTAACCATCCTATTCAATCTGTTTTTCTTTTTGCTTTGTCCGTGGCTGGCTGAAATAAGCCCGGCGCTTTTTGGCTGGTACGATATTAAAAACGGCATAGATTATATTCTGTATTCCAATTTATTGGCTTCGGCTTCGCAATTCCTTTTCCTCACTCCTGAACTTCGGGTGAAACTTCGTTTCGATAAAAAGTTACTCAAGCAAATGCTTCGCTACTCTTGTCCCATTATGATTTTGGGTATTGCCGGGGTGCTGAACCAAACCATGGATAAGATTATTTTCCCAATACTCTATCCCCACAAAGCCGATGCGCTCACGCAACTGGGAATTTACGGGCAAAGTTTTAAAATAGCCATAATCATGGTCATGTTCACGCAAGCGTTCCGTTACGCTTTTGAACCGTTTATTTTTGCAAAAAACAAAGCGTCGTCGGGCGATGAAAAGAAATCGTATGCCGATGCATCAAAATATTTCCTGATTTTAGGTTTGCTGATATTCCTGTTCACAATGGGTTATATTGATGTGATAAAATTTTTGATTCCGCGAAATTATCACGAAGGGCTTAAGGTGGTTCCCATTGTGATGCTAGGCGAACTTTTTTTCGGCATTTATTTCAATTTATCGTTGTGGTACAAGCTAACTGATAAAACGCACTGGGGTGCTTATATGTCTGTCATGGGGTTTTGTATTACATTGGCAATTCAGGTGCTTTTTATTCCCGAATTTAGTTATATGGCTTGTGCGTGGGCAGCGTTTGCGGCCAACCTTGTCATGATGGTGGTGTCTTATTTTCTCGGTCAGAAAAACTATCCCATTCAATACGATTTAAAATCGGCAGGATTTTATGTTGTCATAGCTGCGTTCCTGTTTGCGGGAATAATGTTTACTCACGGAAATATCGGCCATGCCGGATTAAGGTTGCTTGTAAACACTGTTTTAATAGGAATTTACCTGTTTATAGTTTTAAAAAAGGACTTACCTTTGCAACAGATACCCATTATAAATAAATATTTCAGGAAATAATATACTTAATTTGAACTAAATGAGAAAGATACTATTGATTGCTGCCATTTTGTTTGTGGCACTTGCTACCAAAGCCGACGAAGGAATGTGGCTTTTGAAAGAACTTAATCGGGAAAGTGTGGAGCGAATGAAAGAACTGGGATTCACTTTTCCGGTAAGCAAGCTTTACGATGAGAAAAACGCCTCGCTGAAAGATGCAGTGGTTATTTTCGGCGGCGGTTGTTCCGGTGTTGCCGTATCCGACAAAGGGTTGATTTTTA
>ENA-UOOE01002521-UOOE01002521.1-fermentation-metagenome-genome-assembly--contig:-NODE-2521-length-12925-cov-6.765967_pt1 | contig 12925 bp, 13 predicted proteins | sample MGYA00245776_ERZ724021 | MGnify/ENA primary metagenome ERZ724021 (study PRJEB28704, sample SAMN03018321) | fermentation metagenome | biome: anthropogenic terrestrial biome; feature: soil; material...
ATTAAAAACAACCGCAAACTTAGAGGGTTTGTCGAGGGGTGTCGTGACGACACCCCTCGACATTCTAATCTATTATCCCTTCTTTAGCTCTTCTTATAATTTCCTTTTGTACATCTTCAATTTCCATTTTTCCGGCAATATATAAATCTAGCAATTCAATAGTGCCCTTTGATGGTGCTCCTGCATCGATCTGTGATATAGTCAATGCATCATCTACATACTTCTGTCTTTCTTCTCTTGTCGTGTCTTTAATTAAATAGCTTTTCATAATAAGCCACCTCTATTGAATTATTTTCTTTTGCTTTTTCTGCATAAAGAATTCCATCAAATTAACGTAAAATTCTTTCTCTTCTATACTCACTCCATTTTTTAATAGATTAGAAAATTCGTCTATGCTCATACTTTTACATATAACATAAAACTCGTGTAATTTTTTATTAATTCCCTCTGGCATTAATAATACTCCTTTCAATTTTCCTCATTAAATCTTTTCTCTGGAGCTGCCCCAGGAAGGCTTATTCAATATTTATTTTAAACGCACCTGCAGGTATTCAAGATTCTTCCCTTTGATGCCAGATTCAACTAAATACCAATTGTCCGGGTTATTTGCAGGGTATATGCTTTCTATTCTATCAGCCACCCACTTTTCTTGATTGCTATCATACCATTCTATTCTTTCGCCGGAATTCAAACCGGCATTTTCCCACAAATCCGAAACAAGTACTCCGTAACGTCCAGTTTTCGAATTAAATCCTAACCTACCAACTTTCATAGTTTCTCCTTTCACATAAGCAAATCTTCTTTATATTGTATACTATGTATACATTTTATTTGCGCTTTATAACATGCTTATCTTTTAGATGTTCTTCCAACATTTCTTCCAATGTCTCCTTAACCGTCTTTCTCTCAGTATAAGCATAGTCCTGCAGCTTATTTAGTAGATCTACTCGAACAATAAAAGAATGCCGGGTATAATCTTTCGGAAGTCCTCTTTGTGCTGCATTATCTCTTACAAGATTTTTTTTTGGTCTACCTGGGCCATTTTTTATATTTTTATTTTGCCTTTGTTTCTTCTCTCCCGAAACTGGAATTTCTTCATAAGAGGTAAAAAACTTACTTGATGCACTCATTAATTTATCTGTATAATTTTTAGCCATTCTTACAACTCCTAACTTAATAACTCATCAATAAATTTATTGTAATCCTTTGTTACATTCGCCTTTGGTGTATTTGTAAATATATCTGTTTGAAGAGCCTGCGCTTCTCTTATAGCCACACCTTCTCGAATTACTGAATTAAATACTTTTGTATTTAATTTAAGTGCTGCATCCTCCATAACTTCTTTTAACTCTCTACTTAATACAATCCGGCCATTGTATCTTGTTATTAATAATCCTTCAATTAGCAGATTCTTATTACAATACTTTCTTACATTTTCTATTAACCCTTGTAATTGGCTTAATCCTTGAAGACTGAATATATCTGCACCCATAGGAATAATAAGGCTGCCAGAAGCTGTCAACGCATTTGTAGTAAGGATCCCGAGTGCCGGCGGTGTATCTATGATAATATAATTATATTGTTCCTGTAATGGCTCGATAATCTCTTTTAGGATATATTCTCTGCCCGGCTTCGTAAATTCCATATCTGCACCGGCTAAAAATAAACTACCCGGAATAATATCACCTTGGTCTGTTTTTTTAATTGCCTGTTCAGGCTTTGCTTCATCTGTGAAAAGTTCATAAATTGTATACTCTGGATTTTCAATACCAAGCGTATAGGTAAGATTACTCTGCGGATCCAAATCTATTACAAGTATTTTGTATCCCCTAGATTGTAATCCGGATACTAGAGCGTGAGCCGTCGTTGTTTTTCCAACTCCACCTTTTTGATTAGTTACGGTTATAATTTTATTCATTATTCGTCCCCTTTACTATAAATTAATCCGTTTTCCCACCCTTATAATAAATGTATTTTATGTATACATTGTATTACTTAATACATTTATTGTCAATATATTTAACTTAAAATTAAACGACATTAAATACATGGGGAGCTACACTCCCCAAACCCCTAGTGGGATCTCCTCAAGGATAAATCTCATTCTTCGTTTCATCCTTTCGTTGATCTATCTGTAACATTCTATACTTTTTCCACTGATGCTTGCTTAACTTTGTTACATGAGAATGGCTTTTTCCACTTTCATCAATCCATACCGTATTATAGCTTTTTTCATAATGTTTTAATATCCAATAATTTTCTCGTTCTAACATCTTTATTTTTGAATCACATACTTCAATTATTTCAACCATAAAATGGCTTTCATCAGTTTCTCTAAAATCTAAATACATACCATTATGAACTCTTAATAAGCCTACCTTTTTTCTACCAGTTTTTATTAACAGAATCAAAATCTTTATCCTTTAATTTTCCAAAAGCTAACCTTTTATGTTCTTTTATACGTCTGTAAAATTATTGGTAGAGCCAACATATACCATTCCGTTCTTTAGATTAGTTATCTTATACACCACATATTCCATAATCAATTCACATCCCTTTTATATTTTTATTACACGAACGATAAATATTTGTATGGTTAGCATGATTAAATTATTTTATATTTTAAGAACTTATAGCTTGCCCCTAGAAAAGCCTTAAGAATTTGAAACCTTTAGTTGACTTTCGGTTAAGCAAATGTATGCTTGGTGGTAGGTGTAACGAGGACAACGGCTTTTCTCCCCCCCTACAACCCATGTTATTATTATGAATTGTAGTAGGAAAGAATATAAATACTTGGCGTATAGTTCGCCTGAGGTATCCGTATTCTCTATGATTGTTACCAATCATCAAACTTCAAGGACAACGCTTGTCCTAACGCTCTCGGTTCTGCCTTTATAAGCGTGAGTTATCATCTCTTGTCTGCCCCCCCTCTTGCACCGCTAGAATGACTTGCTAAAGGTCATTCGTATGCAAGCGACAGGAACGGTCACTTGTAACTTTATGTATGTACCACTTCGATTGTTTCAGCTCTCGCTAAGAAAATGTAGGCTAATGCTCTACATCTACTTTTTGCCTAGGAATACCCTCGCACCCTCTAACGGCGATTCCACCCTCATATGTATGGCTCGATTAACTGCTCTGTCCACGATAGGTAAGGTTGTATTTAAGCGATTTTCCTCTCAACGCTCCCAATTTTTCCAGCTAGGCTTTAGCTCTTTTATTTAATTTTCTACTGCTTGTTATATCTCTTAATGAGTTCTTCCGTAGCCCAATCTGGAACATCATTATGAACCTTTGTAATCTTTAAACCCTTGTTATTTATGTACTTGAAATGCCCATCTGTCAGATAAACCTTGTTTTCAATCTGTAATCCTTTTCCATGAGTTTATCCAATATGTTTATATTTTCCATTTATTCTCTCTATAACTTCCCATCTAACCCCTACAAATCGGCAAAGGTTTTTTTATTCAGGTTTAATGGTATTTCTCATTTTTTGTTTATTTTCTAATTTACTTTTCCTATGCTTTTTATAGTCAAAAGTCATGTTTTCCCCTTTCTTTCATGAACTGATGCAAATACCCTGTTTACTTGCTAACATTTACAAATGTTACAATATAAAATCCAGTAAATTAAAGGACTAAGAGAAATATAGCGTAAATGTGTAACACTATAAAAATGAAAGTATGTTATATGTAACGTAACAGAAAGCTCCTGAATTCACAGGCTTGCCTGTGATATGTTGAGTGGCGTGTAACGCCCTATTCCCTGCCTTAACAGTGAGTGAATGAAATGAGCGAATTGTCAAGGTTTGTAGCCTTTATTTATCGTATACTCCTAAAAAAACATAAACTTAATAAGCCTAACTTGTCCTTATTTTTAAAAAGAAAAGTTAAGTGTCAAAAAAATATGTAAGCAAAGCAATAAAAAAGCCAGGTATCTTAAATACCCGGCTTGTCTTTTCTATAAAATCTATCTTGACCGATTTTTATAACCATGCTATTATTAGTCTATAAGTATCCATTTGGGATACTAATACTAAAAATAACGGTTACAAGACTTCTTGGTATTTATCCTACCTTGAGTTGCTTCATTAATCTTTTCCAGAGATTTATGAAGAACCGAAAATCTTAAGGAAAAATTGCTCTCATTCACGGGGAGCTTTTTTTCCGTCGTTTTCTATGTTTTATTGTCAATTTGCTTTTGAAAATATTGTATATCTTTCCACCTTATTTGTCAATAAATTTAAACATAAAGTGTGTTTTAACCTAATTTCATAGGGTGTTCCCTATTTCTTGAAGTTTATTTTTATCAATCAAAAAAGGTTTTTCGTATCTCTTCTCTTATACAGAATTCTCTCAATCAAAATGATATTATCATTTACCACGTAAAATATAGTATAGTTTTTTACAAACTTCATACGGTGCTGCAGCTTTCGCTTTTTCCTTGATGAATAGATCGCACCACTAAACGGAAAGTTTTGAATTTCATTTACGGATCTATCTATTTCATCTAGTAAGTTATCCGCAGCTTCTGGATTACATAAAGTAAAAGATATATATTCACCTATATCCGTCAGATCCTTTAAAGCTAATGGCAAATATTTGATTTCATAATTATTTTCCATGAATTTTCTTCCTTACGCTTTCCATTACTTCCTCGTGTGTATACCTTACATTTGTACTTTCTGCTTCCTGCTCAGCTTCATCCAGTTTTAATTCTATATCATTTGTAAGCTCAGAATATTTCTCAATACTCATAACAACCATTGTTCCTGTACCGTTTTTCGTAAGAAAAACTGGTTCTCCTTCTGCTTCAACTAGCTTTTCAATTTCCGGAAACTTATTTCTAAGATCAGATACTGGTCTAATTTGAATCATACAAATTCACTCTCCTTCCATTTATCATTATTTTATCATTATATTATCATGTTGTCAAAATTATTCTTCGTAAAGAGAATATTTTTGTATCTAAATAAATATATTTACTATTTTTCACTTGTTGCGCCGGCGCAACCCTTTATTTTGCCCTTAGAGCTTCTTTTTGTCTTAACAAGCTTATATATCGTATTCTCTATTTTAAAGGCAATTTAGCCATTTTATGAAGCCTTAATCCGTGATTTTTTATTCTTCGCTCTAATTAATGTACTTTTGCTAATTCCTGTTAGTTCTTCAACTTGTTTATAACTATGATTTTTTAGAAGCTGCAGCGCATGATATATTTGTTTCTTACTATATTTTCTTGGTCTTCCTTCACGATAATCTGAAGCCTGCTTTGCGATTTCTTTTCCTTCCTGGGTTCTCTCAATAATTAGATCCCTTTCAAATTCTGCAAATGCAAAAAATATATTTCGTATCAGCTTACTACTGGGTGTATTATCAAGGATTCCAATATTTAATATATGTACCTTAATTCCTCTGTTAATAAGATTATTTATTAGTTGACTTCCTCCGGATAAGCTTCGAGCAATCCGATCTAATTTACAGCACATGAGGGTATCACCCTCATGTAACACACCTAATAATAAATTTAATTGTGGTCGATCCGCTTTTACTCCCGTAAAACTATCGGCAAAAATTTTTTCAGCTCCATTTTCTTTTAAAAGTTTTTCTTGTGCTTCCAGGCTATTACCGTCTCTTGCTTGTCCTTTTGTACTCACTCTGGCATATCCATATCTCATATTTTCATACCTCCACTTGTTACACTATGTTTTGACACCTTTTAAAGTCCCTATTTTACTATACTCTATCTCTGGTGTCTAAACTGTTGAGTTATGACACTCTTGTTGCTGCCCCCCTACCATTTATTTTTGTCAAGCAACATCAACGGACGGATGGGCTATCACTGCCGCCCAGAATAATCAATACTATCCACAATAAAATAGTTAAACCTCCTATAAGACCTTTAATATCTTTATAGGAGGTTTAACTATTTTTCAATTACCCTATAGCCTTTTTGACCTCTAACCTTTGATATATATCACTTTCCAACCAATCTAACATATCAGTTGTAAACGCCAGATAATCATAGCTGGCCTTACTATTATAATCACATTCCAAAATATTTTTTTGCATGCCTTGTGCCATACTAATTGCAGCGCATTCGCGAATATATTGATCAAATACAGGTATGTCCATCTGTTGCGCTGTCTTTCTTAAGAGTACACTTAAAAGTCGATATATGGCTGCTTTCTCTGTATATTTAATAAAAAGCATTCCCAAAATTTTTAAATTACGATTATAATTCACCTGAACACTATGAATGGTTTCAATTAATTGGTTTAAGTCCTGGTAAATATAAAAACTCTGAATAACCGGTATAATTGTATAGTCTGCAGCAACCAAACTACTCCGTGATAAAACTCCCAAACTTGGAGGTGTATCCAACAAAATGAAATCATACATTCTTTTCTTTTTTCTTAAAACTTCTCTTAATCTGTTTTCATTAAATTCCTGATCTGCGCTGCTTAATTTAAAACTTGATGGTATGATATCATAATATTTATTAAGCTGAACTGCATCTTCAAATTTACATTCATCTTTTAGAAGCTCATATATTGTCCAATTTGATTTTTTTACTTCACTTGAAAACGAAAGATTTCCTTGAGGATCGAGATCTATCACTAAGCATTTATACCCGCTATCAGTTAAACATCCTGCTAATGCTTGTACTGTCGTTGACTTCCCACATCCACCTTTTTGCATATTTACTGATATGATCTTTCCTATCTTCTTCATCTCTTCTTTTACCCCTTTCGATCTGCCTATGATCTAATAGATAGCTCCGCCGGAATAATCATCACTGGCTTTCTTATTAGCATAGTAGATAAAAAAGTCACCGGCATAAAATTTAAAATTAGGACCTTTATAACTTTTCTTTTCTAACGGTGGTCCTTCCATTACCCACATACAGCAATTGCCGTTTTCCTTGTAGTTCGTAGTATTTATGTAGCTTAGATGCTTTTTACCATTATGGTCGATCGTTTCGATCTTTAAATTTATTATTATGTACCCATCTTTTAACCAGAAATCTTCATGAAAATCAACACCCACTTTTTGCGAATATCCAAATACATCATAGCCTTTTTTTACTGCATAAACATAATTCGGTAAGTAGTATTTTCCATACCAACGCTGCGTCCTTCTTATCATGTCATTTTCCGTAACTTTATCTTTTTTTACTTCCTTGTAAGATTTCAATGACTTTATTGTATTGGCATAATCATTACCAACAAAGGTACGGAAAGCATTTGTAAGCCGGATATGGGAAAAGGTGAACATCTCTTCTGTATGCCATATAAAATCACCATATCTTATATTTTTTATGGCTGCAGTCTGTCTTAATTCATTCTCCGGTATCCCGTGGTTTATATCTCCTGTCCTTACTTCTTTGATATTTGTAAGATCCAGTTTACTACCGACCTTTACCAGGTTATGATCTTTTCCATTAAAGGATTCGGAGTAATAAAGATCTACTGCTGTTCTATTTTTTCCGTTCTTATCAACAAAGTAAAAGCTTGGCTTAATGGATATCATATCTCCGGTAGTATACATACTGCCGGTAGTTTCAAGTGAAAAACGTACAAGATACCCTGGCTTTAAAATGCCTATGTTTTTATAAAATGGATGGCTGCCATTAACTAAAGGGAAGGTATATTTGATTTTCCGGCCAGTATCATTACCGTACTGATCGTTGGTACCCAAAGCATAATCATAATAATAGTTTTTGTTATAATCTTTCTTGTTTGTTCCATCCGGATATTTATCCGGATAACTCTTTTTAAAATCGGATGAATTCGGCTTTCGAAAAGCTTCTTCCCATAATGGATAGTCCGTAAGATCATAGATGTTTAATCCATAGATGCGGCCGGATACTTCAAACTGTACCGTATTTGTTGCAACATAATTGGTTCTTCTCGTGTTTTTTTCTTCTTCTGTCATGAGCAATTTGGAAATACCAATTCCCTTAACTTTACCAGTACAATTAACCGCCACTGTCCGGAAATCGGCAGTATATATTCCTTCATCTACCCACATAGGCAGATAAAATCTTGCGGTTGCTCTTCCTAGCGTTATCCATGTCTCTGCGGGGATATAATCATCATTTTCAATCTTTCCATCCATTCCGATATCTACATATACATCAAAAGGAAATTTTACTTGATTTTTTAGTAACCCTTCATCGGTCGCTATATAGGATACCGATGGATCTCTAAGCGATTTTGAAAAGTCCCTGGTAAAGTACCCCTGCATATAACTATGTGATCCTGTATTTGAGATTTTCACGGTAAAGTCGGATAAAGTATTATTTTTATCTAAGACTAATTGCACGGCACTTTTATCTGGCTCTAGCAGCTGCACATACTTATCATTGTCTGCCTCAACGATCGGATCACAAAGCACCGGAGTATGTATTACAACATTGTTTATACCAAGAACTGGATAATAAAGAATGTTGTTTTGTGATGAAACATCCGAAGTACGGCATTTGTAATCCATAGATCCGACCGATCCATAATCTCCGTTGTCTTTTGTAGCTTCGATCACTTGTCCTGGCTTATACAATACATTTTCATTTGTCGTGGTATAACATTGCTTAATGGGTTCTACGTTAACATCCGGAGCATCTGTTTCAACAATCTTGTCACTCATAACGGTCGCTCCATCATAGATAATGCGGTCGCTTCTTACCTTGATATTTCCTGTCATGGCATAAGCTTGCTTCGTAAAATTTTCCTTCGGCAGCATTGGCTTGTCCGTTCCCCCGGTTATGGTTTGCGCCGGAAAAGTTATTCCGGAGGTTACCTCTTTGGGTGGTATAATGTGATAATCTTCGCTTCTGGAATGATAATAGCTTACACTTGGAACATCATAATAAGATGAATTTGGTGTTAACGTAATGCTGCCATTTGGTAATGCATAGTTATTTAATGTCCCGGTATTGATCGTGTAATAATCAAAATTCTTTATTTCCCAATATCCATACGCTCTGGGTACCGATATAACCTGCTCGATCGTGACCGTCTCTGTTATCCGTTCCGGTTCTTTTCCTTCTTCTAATTCTTCCTCCGGTGTGGCAGCTTCCCAAACGAGATTATAATCTTTCTTTACTTTAATCGGATATTTCTTTAAGCCGACTTTTTTAACTAGATTGTATCCAATTAAATAATCCGTTGCTTTTATTTCTCCGTATAAACTTTCCGTAGTTGGTACACCAAGAGTAGCAACAAACTTTTCACCGCTCCGATCGTCTGCGCGAATCGATCCTATTGCAGTTACCTCGGTAAAAGGCATGGTTTTATAATCCGGTTTCGGGATCGTAATTTCCGGAATTCCGGGTTCCGGTTCCTCCGGCGGTGTAACATCATCACCAGCATCCGGATCCAGGCTATAGATCATATGAAAAACTGCTGTTGATTCCGCCATAGCTTCCGGCATGACCTGAGATATCTTCTCACTGTTCTTTTTATTGTCTGTTTTTTTCTTTCCGTTCTTATCGGTGTAAGTTAAATACCATTTGTTTGCATAGTAATATTTATCTTCCAGTGTCTTTTTACTATCCTTTAAGCTGTACTCAAAGGTACTCCCGCCTTCCACCTTTTTTCCTTTTTCAATGGTTGTAAGTTTTTTTCCGCCTTCTGTTTCTGCAATTATATCAACGTAGTAAGGGGGAGTATCTTCTTTCTTATATACTAGATAAACGGTAAGAATGGATCCTGGCATTGCATCCGGAGAATTAAATTCAATCTGATTCCCACCAACAGGAGACGTTTTTATATTTTTTTTAGTACTTCTATTTGTGTACTCATAATACGAGTTTGAGTAAGTAAAATTAACCCCATCAAGAGTAACGTTCTTATCAGCTTTTTTAAGGTCATAACTAAAATCCTCTTTGAATATAACTTGCTTCTTAAGAAGTTTGTCAGGTAATATATCACCATTAGCATTTTTTGCTCCTTTAAGGAGATTACCTTCAGCATCTACAGCTATAACTTCAATTTCATATGTACTAGATACACTTAGATCGAATCTCATGTTATAGTAGCTTGGTATTTTTTCCTGTGTTGCAGGATTCCAAGCAGTATATCCAAGTCTATATTTTACTGGTGCATTTAACATTTCCTGAACACCTATAACATCATTAACTACCCTCTTATTACCTTTATAGATATCATAAATAGTGTGAAGATATATAGGCACCGTTCCATTACCAATGCTTTCCCCGGTTATACCTAACTTGCCTGCCATGCTTACAATATCTTCAAATTTTAATGTATAAAGCGTTGTTGTAGTAGCTCCATCACTACTCTCAATTTCACTTTCTACATAAATACGATTATTTTTTGCATTGGATGGAAAGCTACCGCTAGTTGTATATTCTTGTGTTGTCATTACAAATCCATCTGTTTTATAATAATTAGTGCTTGTTTTTGTATTATGTGTACCACGTAATAAGATTGTTCCTTCTTTCTGATTTACTCTAACAACTTTTAAATATGGATTGTTATACCACTCATGAAGTATCCATGTTGTATTGTTTTCGGCCGCTTCGGTTTTATTAATATTCCATATTAGTATGGATTGTAAAATAAGGACTAAAGCCAACGTCAAGAAAAATAGTTTTCTGCTATTTTTTACTTTTAATACTTTATTCATTAATCCAACTCCTTCCCAGGTAAAAATTCAACATACTGAATGCCCAAATCTCCTTCTGTTGAATAATCTCCAAGGACAATATTGTAATATTCTTCTCTCCATTCCCCTAAAGTGATTTTTTTACCTAGGTCATTAAATCCATAACTAAATAGTACTTTATCATACGACCACTTATCACCTGGTGTATTTCCATCAGGTACAGATAGGTCTTCTGAAGATATAACCCTATATTTCACATATACTCTCATATAAAAACTGTCATTGTAATAATAAAGAGATGAACCATCCACTGCGATTTTATCCGCTTCAACAATTGTTTTATTTTGCTTCATCATTTCGATATACCAATCTAATTTCTTCCTTGGAAGCCATTCATAAACTGTTCCATACTGATAATTTGTTTTTAATATAGAATCATACCATTCATTATCAATCGTCCTATAATTAACATTAAATACAAGTTCCAAATGTTTTTTTGCTTTTTCCATCCACTCATTTATGCATTCTTTTTTAATTAAAGAAAACTTTTCATAATCACTTACGTTTAAATTATCAATATTTTTAGGTGAAGCATAATCAACTAGATTAGTTATTTTTTTATCTTTGTTTAATCTAGCAATAGTCTGATATTTAAGTTCCCATTCATAATACTTATTAGGGTAGCTTGCTAAAATGTAAGGAAATAATTCTGCATTCTTTGGAAGGTTCGTTGTCCTGATCAGCTGTCCGTCCAGACTAATCTTAGCCCGAAGCGATTTATCTTTTAGCATAGCAATGCATTTTAATGCGCCATTATAGGACATCTTACTATTACCCTTAAACTTTCGATCCGTGGAGTATTTACCGTTACTATAACCTTTAATAAACCCTTTCAGATAGCACTTTACAACATCCAGGCGTTTATCTTCTTCAATGCTTTGGATATCTGAAATTCGTTTTTCTAGCGTCAGCTCTAATAACTTGGGATCTAAAGTATCACCATATAGATATTCATCCGCTCGATTTAATAAGACGGCTGCTTCGGTTCTGGTTAAATTAGAGGAAAACTCTTCACCATCCTTTACAATTCCTGCCTTAATTGCAGCATCTACATTACTGCTATCAACCGGAAGATCTAACTCTTTAACTAATGCTCTAATAAATTCTTCCGGCTTAATATACGTAGTGGCTGCAGATGTTTCTGCAGGTTCCATTACAAGCATACTTGTAATACAGATTGCTACAGCCAAAATCACTGGCATAATTCTTTTTCTTCTTTCGTTTCTTTTCATTTTTCTACCTCCAACCATAATATATGTTTTATATTTACAATTACATTGTATCGCTTTTAATATATATTGTCAATATTATATACCTTCGATGTTATATATTTACATTGTTATATGTCTATGATATGCTTTTTATGAGGTGACTAACTATATGAAAGTATGTATTGATGAAATTCTTAAAACGCAAAATAAAACCAGATACTGGTTATCAAAAGAAATAAATTTCACTTATCCTAATTTAATGAAACTCTGCAACAATGAAACTATATCTATTAGATTTGATGTTTTAGAAAAAATATGTAATGTATTGAACTGTTCGCCTAATGATATTTTAAAAATAGGCGATTAAATTTCATATCATTCTTAATCATATCTCATCCGTCCCAATGAGAAGCGGGGCGGTTTTCTTATGTCTTAATATGGTTGATATTTGGATAAAAATCAAGGTATAAAACCTTGACAATTCGTTCATTTCATTCACTCACTGTCAAGGCAGGAATAGGGCGCAGAACGCCACCCAACATATCACAGGCAAGCCTGTGAATTTAAAGGATTTTCTTTGTTCCGAACATCATTAAAAAGCATTTTTTTGTTCTGTACTTTTATGTAACAATAGCTCTTTTCCTTGATTTATAAGCGTTTTATAGTACAGAACACCACAAAATATGTTATAATTACTTTAAGAATAACAATGATAAGAAAGGTGATGTATAATGCCAAGAGTAGTACCAGGTAGAAAATCAATAACGGTAGTATTTACTGAAACGGATTATGAAAACATAAAAAATTTAGCAGCTAAAAAAAATACATCAATGAATGAAATTGTAAGAGAATATACACTAAAAGGATTAAGTGGTACATTGACAGAAGAAAATATAGACTTTTTAGCTCCAATCATTAGGGAGCAATTGAGTAGTCTATTGAATCCGGCTGTAAATCGTTTGGCTTCATTATCCCAAGGCTTTTGCCAAGAGAGCTTGTTTCTTTTCGGGAAAAGCAGGGAGA
>ENA-UOOE01002522-UOOE01002522.1-fermentation-metagenome-genome-assembly--contig:-NODE-2522-length-12924-cov-5.223017_pt1 | contig 12924 bp, 14 predicted proteins | sample MGYA00245776_ERZ724021 | MGnify/ENA primary metagenome ERZ724021 (study PRJEB28704, sample SAMN03018321) | fermentation metagenome | biome: anthropogenic terrestrial biome; feature: soil; material...
AAACAAAAGCGGCTTGTCAGCCGCCTTATTGTGGTTCATTTGTTATGATGGTTTCTGTTTTCTTTTCCTTTTGCCTGGTTGGTTTCTTCTCTTTCCCCATCCTGTTCTGTAGTTCCTCCACAACGGTAGGGATAAGATCTATCATTCGATCTGCAGCGGAGTGGAACTGTACCGGCAGCAATTTGATGCGATCCTCCCCGACAACCAAAAACGCAATGGGGTTCACAGAGACTCCGGCACCGCTTCCTCCTGCAAAAGGCATTTCTCCTTCTGTATCCTCTGCTGTGCTCTTTTTTGCTCCAGCCTTGTCCTCTTTATATTCCCCGCCTCCTGCTGCAAAACCAAACGAGACTTTGGAAATAGGAATGATGACCGTACCTTCCGATGTTTCCACTGCATCTCCTACAATGGTATTGACATCAATCATTTCCTTCAGATTTTCCATAGTGGTCTTCATGATATTATCAATTGGATGTTCGACCATTTTTTCACCGCCCTGCTCTTTTTTGAAATTCCTGTTTCAGCATTTTGAAGCCTGCAATAATAATATGGCTTATTTTAAATTGTATTATGCAGTCAAGATCCAGATCAAACATCCGGCCCTGATAACAGGGTACAATTTGAAGCTTTTGCTTTTTCAGGTGGTAATTGTTTTTGAGATATGGAATAATAAGGGCAAAAACGGAATACAGGCCACCGCTGAGCCATGCAGTGACCGCAGCATCGCCCGTACCAAATCGGGTACAAACTGTTAGATTATCCACTTCTATTCCGGACTTTATATAATTGAGCGGCAGTTTTGCTTCTTTTCGCAAGCGCGCCAGCTTTTTTATCTTCTTCAGCCGATTCTCCGAAGAGGACTTTTTTTTCCTGTCAGAATCTGTTCTGTGCAGAAACGTTCCTTCCCCGGCCTTCTTACCTTTCTGTACCGGCAAATTGACACGGATTCTGATAAATTTCAGCATACGAAGGATAAGAAAAGAAAAATTTTTTCCGTTCTTAATGATAATGTTTATCTCCAGCTGCGTCTTCCTCATCAGCAGTAAAAGTAAAAATCCCAGAAATATGGCAAGAAAAAGAAGCAGGTACAATCCATCACCACCCCAACGCTTTTTTCTATTTTTTCTCAATTCAGAAATAAAATACGCTGGGAAGGACGGGTCCGGTCAGGAAGTGCCGGGTTCCGGCTGTACCGGGTCCAGGGGGGGGAGATTTTCTATGCTGGAGAGCCCAAAACTACGCAGAAAAAGGTCTGTCGTTCCATAGAGGTACGGGCGCCCCGGCGTATCCAGCCTGTCCACCTCCTGAATGAAGCCACGGCTTTGAAGAATGGTCACGGTATGATCGCACTTTACTCCGCGAATGGCTTCCATATCGCTCTTCGTAACCGGCTGACGGTAAGCAATGACAGCGAGGGTTTCCAGACAGGCCTGAGACAGGCCCTGCATGGATTGCTGACCAATATATTTTTCGACATAGGAGCTGAACTCCGGCCGGGTCGCCAGCTGATACATATCATTTATCCGGATGATCTGAAGGCCACGGCGCTCAAAGTTGTGGCAGTCTGTCATTTTTTCCATGAGTTTACGGACCGGACGCAGATCCATGTCCAATATTTTTGCAATGTCCCGGACATCCACGGGATCGCCGGATACAAAAAGGATGGATTCCACGATGGCCATCCTTTCTCTTTCATCCATATACGACTCCTTTCCTTTTGATCCGAATATCCTCAAAAGGATATTCCTGTTGCAGGACGATATCATTCTCTTTCAGCAATACCAGCAAAGCAAGGAAGGTGACAATAATTTCATCCTTCGTATTGTCCCGATCTTCACTTTGAAGCATTTTAAAAAAGGTGGTCTGAGCACACTGGTCAAAATATTCTCTCAGCTGGGTAACCCGTTCCTTTAACAGGACGGGATCCCGTTTGATTTCATGGACCACTGGAACGACTTTTCCTCTCCTTTTCTCCATGTCATTTACATGATCCAGAAGCTCCATGAAGGTTTGGCACAAAAGTGCAGGTGAAACATCGGGAGGAAGAAATTCCTTTCTCTCCTCCACAGGAACCTCCTCAGGAAGCTTATAGAATACCCTCGAATAATACACTTCCCTTTCCCTGAGCCAGTTTCCCGCCTCCTTGTATTTACGGTACTCCCGGAGTCTGGTAATCAGCTCCTGCTTTGGATCGATTTCCTCCTCTTCCTCCGGACCCGGCTTGCTTTTGGGAATCAGAAGACAGGATTTGATATACAGGAGGGTGGATGCCATAACAAGAAACTCACTGGCAATCTCAATGTCAAATTGCTTCATTTTATGTAAGGTTTCCAGATACTGTTCCGTGATTTCCGTAATGGACACATCTTCTATCTGAACTTTTGATTTGGAGATCAGATGAAGGAGCAAGTCCAGAGGGCCTTCAAATTGATCCAGTTTTACAAGATACGACATATTGCATCCCCCCGCAATCTTATCGGAACAAGGATAATAAGGCAAGCCCGGAAGAGACCAGCCGTTGATAGACCAGGGAAGCTGGCTTCCGGAGGATGAGATCGAATATTCCAAGCAAAACAAAGGCAAAGAGAACAAAAATGCTGTACTGCTCATATTTTGCAAAAAATCGGACGTTTTTTCGGAACAAAAGATCCTTCAACACGTGGTAACCATCAAAAGGCGGAATAGGAATCAGGTTCAGCAGAAAAAACAGAACATTCAGGTAAATAATGTTGTCCACAATGCCAAGTATCACATTCATATACCGGAAAGACGCATAAAAGTCCATCAACACAGCATAAACGACAGCAGCAAGGACCGCCAGCAGGAAGTTGGCCAGAGGCCCGGCCAGGGATACGAGAATATCGCCCCATTTTTTGCTCCGGAAATTGGAGGGATTTATCGTTACAGGCCTGGCCCAACCATACCCGAAAAAAGCGAACAGAAGAAGACCGACCCAATCCACATGGACCAACGGGTCCAGGGTAAGGCGGCCACTCCTGCGCGGTGTAGGATCTCCCAGGCGGTCCGCAGTCCATGCATGAGCAAATTCATGGAAGGACATAGCTAAAAACACAGCCGGAAGACGTATCAGAATTTCCTTGGGATTTGGGAACATATGTCTTCCTCCAAAAAATACAATTAAATTTATTATAACATAAAAAAGTGTGCCACGGCACACTTTTTTAATAAAACCTGTTTTCTCCACCTGTTCGGTTCTTGCTTTTCTCCTGTCCGGCTGCTTTCTTTCCGGACCGAACTTTTTTCAAGGGCGCTGTTTCCTTACCCATTTGTTAAAAATTTTGATAAAGTAATCCCCGAAACCTGCTTTTTCCATCTTCTGATCGGAAACAATATCCACGGACTGTACAACTTTTTCTCCCTGTTTGATCTTCAATGTACCTATTTTCTGTCCTTTGCCTATGGGTGCCCTCAGTTCTTTCTTCAGCAGTATCTCCTTTTCAAACTTTTTGGAATCACCGGATTTGATCAGGAGCCCCATGGCTTTCGGCGCAATTCCGCGAATCGTTTCCCCTTTGCCGCCGGATATGGGAATTTTGTCCTGTATGACCTGATTCTTTTTCAGGACAGGCACGGTTTCATAACCGGCAAATCCATAATCCAGCAGTTTTGTTGCTTCGGAAAAACGGGCCTGAGTCGTTGGTGCATCCAATATCACAGACAACAGCCTCATATTTCCCTTTTTTGTTGTGGCAGACAGGCAATAACCGGCGTCCTGAGTGGATCCGGTCTTAATGCCATCAGCACCTTCATAAAAACGGATCAAACGGTTCGTATTGGCTAATTCCGTTTTATTCCGGCTTTCCTCCAGGGTATCCACCCAGATGGTGCTCCAACGGAAAAACAGGGGATGCTTCAAAAGTTCTTTGGACATCAAAGCGACATCATATGCGGTGGAATAGCCGTTCTCCGCAGGCAGACCTGTGGCATTCACAAAATGGGTGTCGGTCATACCCAGTTCCCCGGCCCTTTCATTCATGCGGCCGACAAAGGTTTCATGAGCACCGGCTATTTTTTCTGCCATGGCAACACTGGCATCATTGGCTGAAGCCACAACAATTGCTTTCATCAGTGCATCCACCGTCAGCTTTTCCCCGGGATGCAGGAATACCTGAGAGCCCCCCATGGACGCAGCGTTTTCGCTGATACTCACGGGTTCGTCCAGCTTCAGTCTGTCCCTGTCAATCTCTTCCAGTGCAAGCAATATGGTCATGATTTTGGTTACACTTGCTATCTGCAACTTTTCATGGGAATTCTTCTCATACAGGACCGTACCGGTTCCATCATCCATCAATACTGCAGATTTTGACTCGATATCCAGGGGTTGCTCCGCACAGGCTATGGGCACGCCTGACATTGCCAGTAAAAAAGTAAGAAACCATATAAGACAGCGGTATCGGAATCTCTTCATTCTATCCCTCCTTGTTTGCTTCCTGTCAATATGTTTCCCACAAGGAAGGTAGTTATACTTTTGTCAAAGTGCCGCAATCACAGCATTGATCAGCTGGATAAATTTATCTTTTGACTGATTTGCCGTCTCCAGAACCTCCTGATGCGTCAGTGATTTCTTTAAAATACCAGCAGCCATATTGGTAATACAGGAAATTCCAAGAACTTTCATTTGCGCATGGACAGCTGCCAGAACTTCCGGAACGGTGGACATCCCGACCGCATCCGCACCCAGCATGCGAAGCATTCGGATCTCTGCAGGAGTTTCGTAACTGGGTCCCTGCATCATGGCATAAATGCCGGTTCGGATTGGAATCCCAAGCCGTTTTGAGGCATCCCGTGCGATTTGCCTCATCCCAGGGTCATATGCATTGCTCATATCCGGAAATCTTGGACCAAATTCTTCGTAATTTTTGCCGCGAAGAGGATTCCCCCCGCTTAAGTTGATATGGTCCGTAATCAGCATGATGTCGCCCGGCCGGAAATCCATATTGATGCCGCCGGCAGCATTGGTAAGAATCAGAGTCCCTATACCAAGATCTCTCATTACCCGTATCGGAAAGACAACCTCCTCCATTTCCTTCCCTTCGTAATAATGGAAGCGCCCCTGCATCATCAGAACCGGTTTTCCCTGATAATCTCCGATGACAAATCGACCTTTGTGTCCTTCCACCGTGGATTGTGGAAAGCCCGGGACCGATCCATAATCCACAATGATCGGGTTTTCCATGGAGTCTGCCAGACTGCCGAGCCCGGAGCCGAGTACCAGTCCCATTTCCGGTGACATACCCTGGGGCAGTTGCTTACGGATAAAGTCTGTTGCTTCCCTGTACATTCGATTCCTCTCTCTCTGTCCGTGATCCTTTTTCCTATGAAATCCGAATCTGATCCTGAAAGCTGGATCCCTGAAGACAGGGCTCCACCCCCAGCAGATCCAGAACGGTGGCGCCGATATCACTGTATGTATCCCGCGTCCCCAGATTTACTCCATGCTTTATGGATTTACCGTATATCAGGATTGGAACGTATTCCCTGGTATGATCCGTGCCCGGCGCCGTCGGGTCACAGCCGTGGTCTGCCGTCAGGATCAGGACATCGTCTGCGTTCATTGTCCCGATCAGATCCGGAATTTTCCGATCCAATGCTTCCAGGGCTCCCGCATATCCGGGGACATCATTCCGATGACCATAAAGCATGTCAAAGTCCACGAGATTGGTAAAAACAAGACCGGACTGCTGCGCCTTTATCTGCTGAAGGGTGGTACGGATACCGTCCTCGTTGTCACTGGTATGAAGGGATGTGGCAATTCCTCTTCCTGCAAAGATATCACTGATCTTTCCGATACCGGTCGTGGGAATATCATGATCGGAAAGGACATCGAGAATTGTCTTTCCGACGGGAGGCAGGGAAAAGTCCCTTCTGTTCTTTGTCCGGGAAAAATGACCGGGTGTTCCGGTAAAAGGCCGGGCAATCACTCTGCCCACCGCGTGCTCTCCCTGCAGTATTTTCCTGGCGGCTCTGCAGTATCCGTACAAGGTTTCCACTGGGACAATGTCTTCATGGGCAGCGATCTGAAACACGCTGTCTGCGGAAGTATAAACGATCAGCTTCCCTGTATTCAGATGCTCCTCCCCCAGGCGCTGAATGATTTCCGTCCCGGATGCCGGTTTATTCCACATGGAGGATACACCGGTGGCTTTCTGAAAAGCTTCCATGACTTCCGGCGGAAATCCGTCCGGATAAACCGGAAAAGGACGGTCGAGATGAATCCCCGCAATTTCCCAGTGGCCGGTAGTGGTATCTTTCCCTCTGGAAGCCTCCCGGGCTTTTCCATAGCAGCCGATGGGAGACGGATCAAAATAAGGAATCCCCGTTCCCTGGATGTTTCCGATTCCAAGTTTGATAAGATTCGGAATATCCAATCCGTTTCTTTCCCGGATGATATGGCCAAGGGTGTTGCTCCCGGTATCGCCATATTCCGCTGCATCGGGCAGCTCTCCCACTCCAACGCTGTCCATCACAATCAAAATCACTTTTCCTGCAAATCTTTTCTTTTCTATGTTCATTTTTCCCTTTCTGTTCCTTTCTGTTCCTTTCCTCTTCTTATCTTAACCAATAAAAGCAGTTCAAACAATAAAAACAATCCGGAACCATCCGGAATTTATTTCCTGGATTCCGAGCCGGCAAGATGGGTTTCGGAAGAACCGGAAGAAACCGTTTTCCTGTTTTCCCTCTGCAAATGGCAATAAATCTGCGTTGTGGAAATATCAGAATGGCCAAGCATTTTCTGTACGGACCGGATATCCGTTCCATTTTCGATCAAATGAATGGCAAAGGAATGACGCAGGGTATGAGGAGTGATGTCCTTATCAATCTGTGCTGTTTCCTTGTAATGCTTGACGATTTTCCAGAATCCCTGCCGGGTCATTCGTCTCCCGTGGACATTGACAAACAGCGCCGGTTCCCCGTCGTTTTGAACCAGCTGACTTCTGGCATGATTCAGATAATTTTCCAGGTGCTGCATTGCAGAAGGAGTGATGGGAATGTTTCGCTTTCTGGCAGAACTGCCGCAGGTAATGGCTCCGGCCTTTGTATCGAGATCCTTTTCATCTAGGGAGATCAGCTCAGAAACACGCATGCCCGTTGCATATAAAAGCTCCAGCATTGCCTTGTCCCGCAGGGACTTGGGGTCGCTCCCGCCTGGTTGATCCAACAGCCGGGTTGCTTCTTCAAAGGTCAGAACACTGGGAACTTTCCGTTCACTTTTCGGCGTCTTCAGGTGCATCATCGGATCCTTTTTGATCCACTGCTGTGCCATAAGATAATGATAATAATTCCTTAAAGAGGACATTTTGCGGAGGATGGTGGAGGAGGCATTGTTTTTCTCCTCCAGAAACAGCATATAGGAAACAACCACGGCGTCGGAAGTATGCCGGATATCCGTAATATCCCTTGCAATCAGAAAATCTATGTATTGTTGAACATCCCCGGAATACGATTCCATGGTATTGGCAGATAAATCCTTTTCTGTCTCCAGATAGGCATGGTACTCATTCAAATAAAATCCCATTGATAAAAACTCCTTATGGTCCTCAATCGGTGACATCCCGGATCGACGGGCAGGCGGTTCCTCACAGCAGTGACGGTAATAGGGTATGGTATAGTATTCAATAAGAAACAGGAAAATCCTTCTTTTTCCCGCAATCCCTGCAAGCTTAATCAAAAACCCAGCGAAACAATTTGAAAAAAAGCGGACTTACATACGCCTCCAGCAGGCTGCCCACCAGAAGCAGTGCAAACAGAATCACAACCTTTTTCGTATACTGTCTGCACTTTCTTTTTTGCTGTTCCCCGGGCGGATGAAACCGATGATTCTTCAGCTTGTCAACGGAATGCTCCAATGCCAGGACTCCGATGGCAAAAACACACAGAATATAGATCAGGGTTTGAGGAAGGATGCAGAGCAGGGTAAACAGGAATCCTCCAAAATGATATTGACCAACCAGGAATCCTATGGTAAAACCAATCACAAAACTGCGCATCCCAACAAAAAGCAAAACAAATGGGATTCCAAAGCGGAAAAGGCCGGACAGCCAGATGAAAAAGGTACACTGAAGATTTTGCCATAAGGATTCCAGAAAAACAGAATTTCGATGAATGCCTTCCTGTTCCAGATTCTGAAAAAAATCCTTCAGGTAATCCATCAAGGCAGATCGTTGTGCAGCATCCACTGCCCCTGCTGTAAAAAAGCCGGCAAGGATACCGGTCAGCATGGCAAATAAAATAATCAGATACAGAGCAATGTTCTTCCGGATATGCTGGATGATATCCGCCCCCAATCGTCTGAACATACCCGACCCCCCTGAATGGTTTCGTCTTATAGCATATTCATATGTCAGACAAGCCCGGTTTATAACCCGTCCCTTTGATGGAATTGAGATAATCCTGTCCGTGCCGCAGCGCCGATTGCATAAAAGAAAGCCGGATCCTGCTCAATATTTCTTCCCATGGTGGTGATGGAAAGCTGATAAACATCCATGGCAGTGCGGATGTAGCTGCCATCGGACAGGGTCAGCGGATATTTGTCGGAAAGATTCGCATGATTTAGCTGCTGAAGAAGATATTTCTGTTCCTTTCTCCCTAAAATCGGCAGAACAAGAGAAATGGGAGACTGCAGAATTTCACCGAGCAGAGTCCGGGAATGGTGACTCAGTCCATAATGACGGCTCCTCCTGTCGGCAAAGCTGATTCGGGGAATATAGCAGCATTGTCCTCCCTGGCGATATGCCAGATCCAGGTAAAAGCCCATCTCCAGGCCGGAAAATCCATATCGGGTCCCGGTGCCGGTAATTCCCGGCCCCATGGCGACCAGGATCATATCACAGTCTTCCAGATGAGCCGCTGCCTGCAGGCCCGTATAGATATTGACACATTCATGATCCCCGCCAAAGGCATTGCCGATCGTTATAACCGTATCCAGCATCTTTCTTTTCCTCAAAAAGGCGACATTTTTGCTGAACTCCAAAGGCAGTGCACCATGATCGGTCATAAGATAGGCAATTCGGAACTTTTCCCCCAAAAAATAGCGGATACAGGCACAAAGCGGTGGTATCATACTATGAAGCTCACCAAAGAACAGCAATCTGTTGTTCAGATTCAGCGGATGATTGAAATATTCTTCTGCTTTCTTGTTTTCTTCTTCCTCAAATGGTACCTTGACCTGAAACGGAGTGTATCGTAATTTCATGCCATGCCCTCCCGACGTCATGGAGAGCTTTTCGTGCGAAGCGTTCAGCATGACAAAATGACAGCCCCCGGTGCCCAGCCCCAGGGAAGCTGCCGTTGTGTTCAGGTAAAGCAGGTCCCCTGCGGAAACCGTTCCGGTCATCTGATCGTAATTGATTGCTTTCTTGACAGGATGGTCCGTTTCCAGCAGTACTTCCGTTATTCCATTCCGCCTGGAAAGAATCTGTATGGCTTTTCCCACTTGCATTTCCAGCATGCTTTTCACCTGTCTTTCGCTATCTTTCGCTTTCCTTTTTCTGTCCCAGTCTGTCAATTGCCCTGAGGATCGGTACCGCATCAATCCACCTGGAAAACGACTGAAATTCAGCCAGAATATGAAGGGCAACCAGAAAAATCGTAAGAATGATTTTCCCCTTTATGGGCAGCCCGATTACTTCATAAAACCCAAGAATCCCTCCCAGAAGATTGGCACCTGTGTCCCCCAGCATGCAGACTTCCTCCATTTCTCCTTTCAGATAAAATACCAGAAGGGCAAGAACAGGCAGGACAGACCACATTTCCCGGAAGCCGGCAAAGAACATGACAGGAACCAGGGCAAACAGAAATCCCTTGATGGCCCTGCCGGGACGCAGATCAAAAAGATTGATCAGATTGACACATAATGCAAAACTCAGGGAATCCAAAAGAAAGAGAAGTAAATTCTGATACCGGACCCATGCCAGAAGGATTCCGATCAACCCTCCGGTGAAGGCCTTGATCCATCCGGTGGACAATCCGCCTTTCAGAAATCTTTCAATATGCCCGGACAGGCCCTTGGATGTGGAATCCCCCAGAACATCATCCAGAAGCCCGCAAAATGTCAGGCCAGGAATCATCAGGATATAAAAAACAACATCTGCCTGTCTTGCGGCAAACAATGCCGGAACGGCAGCAAGCAAAACCGGAAACAGAAGAAGCAGGCCTCCTCCGGTCCGCACCTTTTTGCCGGAATAATTTGAAACATACAGATCCTTTTCATCCAAAAAAACAAGGATTCTGTTGCGGAAAAGAAAAAAGGAGGCAATGGATACGAGGATCGGAAGAAGGATCGGGGATCGATTCATAACCGGATCCTTCTCATATATCATTTTCCTTTGGCAGGGCACTGGACTTTTCCGCTGTTTTCCTCACAACGACTTTCGCGATATCCACAAATTGGCGAATCCGATGTAAAAATCCTCCGAAGTCCCTGCCCGTTGTCCGATGCTTCATTGTGACATCCACCTCCTGTATCTTTCTATTCTTCCAAAGCAGATCCACTGTCATACCAAACTCAATCCCAAAACCGGAATATCGGAAACTTTCCGCCGAAAGAATTCTGCGTAAAAACCCCCGTTGGCCGGAAAGAACGCTGCAAAGGGTCTGACCGGTAAGAAAAGACAGTCCCCGGGAGGAAAGCCTTTTTACAAAACCAAAACCGCCTTTCCCGGGAGTCATGGGAAAACGGGCGATGGTTGCTTCCGCCTTTCCCCGGCAGAGTGGATTGATTAATCGGATGGCTTCCTCTGCTGTTTCCCCAAGATCAGCATCCAGGAAAATCAGTACAGAGCATGTCAGAGCCTCATAGCCCATTTTCATGGCATGTCCCTTCCCGCTGTTCTGCGGAAGTTTCAGCACATCTGCCCCGCTCTCTGAAGCCAAATCGGCTGTGAAATCAGAAGATCCGTCATCCACGACAAGAATCCGATCAATACAGGCAATCTGTTTCAACGCTTTTATTGTTTTGTCAATTGTTTCTTCTTCGTTGAAAGCGGGAATCACAACTCCGATATCCTGTCCATTTTTACTCATTGTGCCTTCTCCCTGTTTGTTGCAACGGAATCGTTGTCCGTTTCCGGAAATAAGGGGCTTGGCAGCTGCATCTGCGATTCGGCTCCATATCCGAAATTTCCCTGGTTTCCGGCCAACAGGGAGGTCACCGCCAGTTTTCCATAAATTGTATCGCCATGATCCACAGAGGAGACTCCTAGTTTCTTGTATTCGCCAATTCCACTGTCCTTCCGGTTCCCCACCTCCACAGCGATAACAGGAATACCGGCTTTCGATGCATGCTGGATCAGCAGCCTGTCACAGACCATCCCGGAACTTCCCTGCCCAATCAGCAGAATTTTGTCGATTGGAACATCGTATCCACCGTTATGGGAGATCAGCTTTAAATCCTCAACTTCCTGAAGCAGTGGTGATACACCGCCAAACCGCATGCTGAAGACCAGGCTTTCAATCACTGCCGATATGGTAGGATCCTCATCAGAAGATTTCCCTGCAGAGGCGGTCCGGTCCCGATCCGAAGACGGAAAGCGGACGATGGTGGACTGAACCGTTGCACCGGTTTGCTGCAAAAAATCGCACAGTTCCCCAACATCTTTTTTTTGCTTCTCACCGGCAAAACTGATCACTCCAACCTGTACCCCGGACAGCTTGTTCCGAACCACTTCCGTCATCAGGGTGCTGGAAAGTTCATAAAGCTGGTCGTTTTGTTCCTCCATGGAGCTCATACTTTCCTGCAATTGTTCCGTTTCCGTCCGCAGGTGGGTAAAATGGTCCTCAATTTGCTGAATCATTTGAGTCTGCTGATTTTCAACAATATTTTTGTCTTCCAGGGTCATTCCAATCATCATTCCCAGTCCAATGGCAAGAAATATTCCAACCATCAGGAAAGCGTAGTACTTTGCATTCATATGGATCCTCACCTACAAGCCCACAAGAATTTTCAGGCGCAGTGTAATCAGCTGATAAAGCTCCCGCATCAGGGGAGACATTCTCGCCACCATGGATATGGGAAGCAGGACGGCCAGAAACAACGCTGCCAGATAGGCAGGCTTGAACTGATTCCTGTACAACTCACTGACCCCTTTGGCATCAATCACATTGTAACCTACTTTCATTCTTACCAGGAAGGTACTGGCCATTCCTCTCCTCCCTTTCTCCAGGAAATCGATCATGTTGGTATGGCTGCCCACCGTAACAATGAGTTCCGCCTTGTTCTCATGTGCGAGAATCAGGGCAACGTCCTCACTGGTACCGGGATAAGGGAATACCCTGGCAGACAGCCCCAGTTTCCGTATTCGTTCCATTCCGGGTGCCTGACCATCCGGATAGGCATGAACAATGATTTCCCTGCACTGATATAGGGAGGAATCACTTACACTGTCCATATCCCCGACGATAATATCCGGCTGATACCCAAATTCCAGCAGGGCATCTGCTCCGCCATCCACTCCGATCCGAACCGGCTTGACTTCATCTATGTACGATCGAATGGCCTTTAAATCTTCCTTATAGTTTTTCCCTCTTGTGACGATCAATACATGGTGTTCCTTTATGGGGATGTCAACAGGAGGCATATTTACCGGGGACAGGACAATATCTTTTTCTTTTTCCGCATAATGCAGGGTGTTGTCAATAAAATCATGTAAAACATCCTGTATGTTATCTGAGGCAGCTTCCATTTTTTTCTGAATCTCTTTCTTCGTCAGAATCGTGGCGTGGCACAATGGCTTTTGATTCCGAAAAAGAGTCTGGTCCTTCCATTCGATCCAATCATTATCCTGTATTTGGTCAAAAACCTGTTGCCCCATATCATCCATCAGGGGAATACCTGCATCACTTAAAATTCTGGGTCCCTGATTGGGAAACTTTCCACTGATGGATTTCTCACAGTTGATCACTGCC
>ENA-UOOE01002523-UOOE01002523.1-fermentation-metagenome-genome-assembly--contig:-NODE-2523-length-12914-cov-3.851077_pt1 | contig 12914 bp, 13 predicted proteins | sample MGYA00245776_ERZ724021 | MGnify/ENA primary metagenome ERZ724021 (study PRJEB28704, sample SAMN03018321) | fermentation metagenome | biome: anthropogenic terrestrial biome; feature: soil; material...
TCTTATAACTAATGAGTTAATGTGCCCACTTTAATTAGGGGGCCTATAGGTCCTTAACTGTCAACTGTCAACTGTCAACTAAAAAAAGTGCTTCACACCTTTTTTATATTTTGTTCTATTAGTTCTTCAATCTTACATCTGCATCTTTTTCCTCCACATCCCCCAGAGCCTGCTCCTGTAATCTTATTTACTTCTTCTACAGTTTTTGCTCCAGCTTTAACGGCTTCTTTTATTTTAGCCCTGGATATAGCCTTGCATATACATACCTTTGTTAATTTATCTAATACATCTTTATTTAAATTTTGTTCCATGGTATACCCCCAATTATTTATTTATACTGCCTTCTTTATGAGATTCTTCTATTTGATTTTCTTTTTCCATAGTATCATCGCCTGTATTTCCATTATACTCCTGTAAAAATTTATCTATGTAAATTTTTATTACTGCCATAATAGGTACTGCTAAAATCATTCCTATAGGTCCATAAAGCCCTCCTCCTAAGGTTACTGCAAAAATTATTAAAAGTGGACTTAAGCCAACTTTATTACCTATAAGCTTAGGATCTAAATACCAGCCATCAAATTGCTGTAGTAGGAATAAAAATAACAACACCACAAAAGCTTTTAAAGGACTAAAGAATAAGTTAATAAGAAAACCTACTGATATTCCAACAAATGGTCCAAAATAAGGTATCATGTTGGTAACACCCACTACTAAGGCTATTAAAAAAACATAAGGTGATCTTATTATACTTAGTCCTACAAAGGCTATAATACCTATTATTAAAGAATCAATGGCTTTTATTCCAATATATACTCCTATCATATTATGAATGTTTTTAAAGAACCTTATAAATCTGTCTCCGTTTTTTTTCTTTAGGCTAATATATATAATTTTTTTAGCAAACTGCATAATTTTCTCTTTATCAAAAAGCACATATATGGATATTATGAATCCAAAAACCCACCTTATAAAAGAATTAGTAAAAGAAAGTGTTTTACTTAATAAGGTATTTAAAATTGTAGCCATAACACTACTTGCTTTAGAAATTATAAAATCTGGTTTTATTGAAAAATTTCCTGTAGTGTTAATGATACTTTTTACCACTTCATTATTAAGTATATTATTAAACCATTCCTGGGCTATCATGGCAAATTGCGGAATGCTTTTTAACATATCTAAAATGTTAGAAGTTACTTTAGGTAATACACAAACAGAAAAAACAATTATAGCTACTACAATCGAAATATAGGTAAATAAAATGCTAATACCTCTTTTAAATTTGAATTTTTTCTCAAATAACTTCATTATTGGATTTAATATATAAGCTATAATAAGTGCAAATAAAAATGGTGATACTATAGAAAATAATTTGCCTAATATGGAAAATATAATTTTATAGTTATCGATTATTTTAATAGAGATATAAATTATAATTATAGCAATAATTAAATCAAAATATCTTATTTTTTTATTTTTATGAATCTGCAAACTTTCCAACCCTCCTCAAATAATAGCATATTTCAAGCTAACTAATTATTATATGTAATTAACAGTATAATATTTATTATACCTTATATCCATATATATTTTTTTAATACATTGTAAACTTTTAAAATTTCCATAATAGTATAATTTTCCGAACATTTACGAGTAATACTGTGCTTAATAATAAAAATTATATGATAAATACAAAAAATAATAAGAAACTTGTCAAAAACATTCGTAAATAATATTGACTTTAAAGTTCGCATTTGCTAATATGTACAAGTGTCAAAAATCCATAAAAATATTAATAATATAAAAGATTTATTCAAAGCAAAACAAAATGCAAAGGAGATTACTATGAAATCATCAGTTAATTCACAACAAAGCTTTTTAGAATCATATTTTAGATTAGAAGAAAATAAAACCACAGTAAAAACTGAAATTTTAGCGGGAATTACTACATTTATGACCATGTCATATATATTAGTGGTTAACCCCAGTATTTTATCACAAACCGGAATGAATTTTGGCTCTGTATTTACAGCCACTGCATTAGCTGCAATAATTTCAACTCTTTTAATGGGACTATATGCAAAATTACCTTTTGCTCAAGCACCAGGCATGGGGCTTAATGCTTTTTTCGCCTATACCATGGTTATTGGAATGGGTCATACTTGGCAATTTGCATTGACAACAGCCTTTCTAGAAGGAATTATATTTATTTTACTTACAGCCTTTAATGTTCGTGAAGCCATAATTGGCTCTATTCCAAATAATATTAAAAAAGCTATTTCTGTAGGAATAGGACTTTTTATAGCCTTTATTGGACTTGAAAATGCTCAAATAGTATTACATCCTAAATCCGGAACTATATTAACTTTAGGAGATGTAACTAGTTCTGTACCCTTACTTGCAATTATAGGTATTATAATAACAGGTGTTTTACTTGCACGAAATGTAAAAGGTGCATTACTTATAGGAATTATAATTACAACTTTAATAGGCATCCCTATGGGAATAACAAAAATTCCGTCAGCTATATTAAGTGTACCACCTAGTATAAGCCCTATATTTATGAAATTTGAATGGAATCATATATTTACTAAAGATATGTTTATTGCATTATTTACTTTGTTATTTATGGATATGTTTGATACTGTTGGAGCCTTAGTAGGAGTATCAACTAAAGCTGGAATGATAGATGAAAATGGAAATGTACCAAGGGCAAAGCAAGCTTTGCTTTCCGATGCAATAGGAACTACATTAGGTGCATGTTTTGGTACAAGTACTGTATGTACATTCTTAGAAAGTGCTTCTGGAGTAGCCGCTGGAGGTAAAACAGGTCTTACAGCAGTTTCTACAGCAGTAATGTTTATCATAGCATTATTTTTATCACCACTATTTTTAATGATACCATCTGCAGCTACTGCGCCATCATTAATATTAGTAGGATTGTTTATGATGTCTCCTATAAAAGAAATAGACTTCTTAGATTTTACAGAAGCTATACCAGCATTTCTTACAATAATAATGATGCCATTAGCTTACAGTATATCTGATGGATTAATATTTGGTATTATATCTTATGTACTATTAAAGGTATTTACAAATAAAGCTAAGGAAGTATCAATATCAACTTATATAATAGCAGCATTATTTGTTCTTAAATTCTTTATATAAAAAGGTGCTATGCACCTTTTTAAGTTGACAGAGGACAGTTGACAATTGACAGTTATGGAGGTTTTTCCTCTGTTAACACTACAGAAAAACTTAAATTATATATAGTAGGAAGCCCTAGGCTTCCTTATTTTTTTATTTATTCTTTATTGTTTTTTATTTATTATCTGAAACAGTTTTTACCTTATCTATTAAAGATAATATAAATCCAAATGCACAAATTACCGCTGCAGAAATATAAACTACTCTCATTGCATAAATAAATACATCTTCCCTTCCTGGTATATAATTTAATACCTTATAACCTATTTTATAACTCATTCTATTATATAAAATACTTGTAGATGCTGATACTCCAAATATAAATCCTAAATTCCTAACCAAGGCATTTACACTACCCGCAATACCTAATTTATGCTTTGGAACAGTAGACATTACAAGAGAGGTATTAGGTGATTGGAAAAGTCCATTGCCCATGCCCAATATTGCAACTGAAATTAATATAGCGTATAAACTTGAGGTTTCTCTTAAACTAGACATAAATATAAAACCTATAGTTACAAAAACGAGTCCACTTAATGTCAGTATTTTACTGCCTATTTTATCTGATAAATATCCACTTATAGGAGCAACCAATGAAAGAGTTATAGGATATACTGTCATAATCATTCCAGTTTTCGCTGGTGAATATTTTAAAACATCCTGCAAATAAAATGGATGTATTATATTAACACAGCTTAATGCAGTAAATGATATAAATGCACATAATATATTTATAGAAAATACTCTATTCTTAAATATTGAAAAATCTAATAAAGGTTCACTAGACTTATTTTGAACCAATATAAATATAATTAAAGATACTATGGATATTATAAAACTTATAATTATGTATATATTACCATATCCAACCTGTTGTCCAATAATCATTCCTTCAAATAAAGTTACTACAAAAATAAAAAATAATACTGCTCCTTTAACATCTAAACTTTCTTTTTTAATTTTATTACCCTTAGGAAGAATTTTAATTGCAAATATAAAAGTAATAATTCCTACAGGTATATTTATTAAAAATATATAATTCCAACTGAATACAGAAATTATAAATCCGCCTAAAGGTGGCCCTATAAGGGTACCCAATGCTACGAATGTACCAGAAATACCTAAAGCCCTTCCTCTTTCATTTCCTGGGAAAACTTGTGTTATTATCCCTTGATTTGTAGCCATGGTCATTGCAGCACCTATTGCCTGTATTACTCTTGAAAGAACCAAAAAATTTAATGAAGGCGATATGCCGCATAACAAAGAACCAAATGTAAATATTATTAATCCATATTTGAAAACTGTGGTTTTCCCTTTTATATCCCCTACTCTTCCAAAAATCAAGATAGTTCCAGATATAATTATAAGATAACTAGTAACTACCCATTCTATAGATGCCATTGAAACATTAAGCTTTTTGGCCATAAAAGGTAATGCTACATTTACTATGCTGCCATCTAAACAAGCCATAAATGGCTGCATTACTACAACAGCTAATATAAGCCATCTATTTTTATACACATCTTTTTCTATTACTTCTGCCATAACAAAAATCTTTCCTTTCTCCTTTAGTATGGTAAATAATAATTATATTATATACCGACCTTAAAATTATAACATATTTCTTTAGATAGTGAAGTACAACTATACAAATTAGGTTTAATTCATCCTAAAATAATGTATAATATAAATATAGGGAGGTGTTACAATGTTAGTTAATGTTAATAATTTAGTTTCTATATCAGAAGCAAATCAAAACTTTTCCAAAGTAGCAAGAATGGTAGATGAAAAAGGCACAGTTATAATATTAAAAAATAACACACCAAGGTATGTATTAATAGATTATAGTAAGTTTGAGGAAAGCGTTGTTGCAGATAACACTACAGTTGAAGATGCGGCGAATAATATTTTATCAAAACATCTTAAGGCATTTAAGGAGTTAGCTAAATGAAATATTTAAGTTAGAATATAATATTATTAAAGATCATCCTTTTTTGGATGGAAATAAAAGAATAGGAATTCTAGCGATGATGGTTTTCTTGGAGATTAATGGAATTGAACTAAAATGTTCGGATGAAGAAATTATAGATTTAGGATTGGGAACTGCATCAGGAAAATATGACGCAGAATATATAAAACAATGGATTATTAATTGTAGTAATAGATGATATTTGTGCATTTAAAACCAATGATATCGTTAGCCATTATGAAGAAATTTATAATGGCTTTTGTTTATGTTGATATAAAATTAAAGAAGCTACAAATTCCAATTTATATTATTGAAATTAAAATTTTAAAATATAAAAAATTATAAGAAGAAGAAGTTGTTAAGTACAAGTGTCATAGGCAGAAGTTCTTTGACGGTGATGAAAATAACTGGGACGAAGACGAGCACATTGAAGAATCTTGGGCAATCGATGACCCTAACATGCCAGACTGGCTGAAACAGTATATATAAGGCATGCGATAAATTGAATTTTTTGCATAAACCTTAAGGCAAAAGCCTATAAAATAAGCAAAAGAGCACTTAGATTTTTATAAAACAGCAAAGGGCGTTTTTCACGCCCAGCAGTTTTCTTTAAGAAAACTATTTAACAAAAAACTTTTCTTAATGACAATGGAGAAAAATTATCCTTCTCTGTACTCTGTTCTCTGTAATCTGTACTCTTAAAAAAGTGCTTTGCACTTTTTTATAGTTGTCCCATAAAATGTTGAACTAATAAACTAGATACTGCTACATTAAACCAAACAATTAGTCCTAATAGTAATGGTTTTAAACCTGATTTAAGCATATCTTTAAAATTGGCACTAAGTCCAACTGCAGATAATGCCATAACTATCATAAATTTCCCTGTGCTTTCTATATATGGAATTGAATTCTTTGGAAATACCCCTAAGGTATTTAATATAGAAGCTACTAAAAACCATAATATGAACCAAGGGAATATGTCCTTTAAATTAAATTTGGATTCCCTTTTCTTTTTATAAGCAGTAACTATAGCAAAAACTAAAGATACAGGAATTATAAGTGTTGCTCTTGTAAGCTTTACAATAGTTGCAAACTCTCCTGCTGCATTACTAAAAATATAACCTGCAGCTACCACAGAAGATGTATCATTTATAGCAGTACCAGCCCACAACCCAAATCCTTTATCTGTAAGATTTAGAGCGTGTCCAAGTGGTGGAAATATTAATACTGCAATTATATTGAAGAAAAATATGGTGGATATAGAATACGCTATTTCCATATCATCAGCTTCAATTATTGGAGATACTGCTGCAATGGCTGATCCTCCGCATATGGCTGTTCCCACTCCTATAAGAGATTTTAAATTACTTGGGACTTTTAAAAGCTTTCCTACTAAATATGCAGATAAAAAAGCTACAGTTATAGTGACCATTGTTACAGATAAAGACTCTATACCTGTGCTCTTTACTTGAGTAAAGCTAAGCCCTGCTCCCAATAGAATTATTGACCACTGGAGTACTTTTTTTGACACAAAAGCCACTCCTTTTTTACTTCTCTCTGGTTTACCTATGGTATTATTTATTATAATTCCAATTAAAATGCCAAAAACCGCTCCCCCAATAATAGGAAACTTTTTTCCAAGTATAGTAGCAATTATAGCGATTATAAAGCTCAAAACCACTCCTGAATATATTTCTTTTAACTTTTCCATGCCAATCCTCCTAAATATTTTTTCTCCCCTATTATAATTCATTACAATTACAAATAAAAATATTATTATTTTATATTTATAATAAGTAAATACTTATATATATCCCTTATCTACCCTTTTTCAATAAAAAGATAACACATTTCAACAAAATTATAATTATATGAGTAACCATTAAAATTATGTTGTATATTATAATATTAGCAAAATAATATGCATTGAAAACATTAAGGGGGTGAGAACATGATTATACCAATGACGATTACCTTCAGAGAAAGTTTAGAAATGCTTTTAATAATAGTTCCATTACTAGTTTATCTTAATAAAATGGACAGGACTGACCTATCAAAATATATTTATGGTGGTTGTATTTCTGGAGCATTGGCTAGTGTTTTAGTTGGTAAAATACTAATTAGCACAATAAATACTTTAGAAGGACCTATTCATCAATTGTTTTTGGGATCCATGATGATTTTTTTGGCAGCCTTAATATTATACAGTATAGTACTAGTTTCAAAGGATAATAAAAATTTAACTTTAAATATTACTGAAAAATATGATGTAAAATTAAAAGGTTTTAGCCTATTTTTACTATCCTTCATTACCATATTCAGAGAAAGTTTAGAAATAGTAATATTCCTATTGCCATTGGCCTTAGCTGATCCCCTTAATATCATTTTGGGAGTAGTTTTGGGAATTTTGTTATCACTAGCTTTAGCCTATATAATATTTAAATCTTCTATAAAATTAAATATATATATTATCTTCGTTGTACTAACTTTAATTCTTATAATCATTGGCGGTTATATGACAGGCGAAGGGCTAGCTCTCCTATTCCCAGCCTATGGGAAGTCAGTTGAACTGCTTGGTAAATTAATATTTACCATTCCATTGCTTTATATATTCCTAAAAAGGGAATTAAGAAAATATTTGAAAAAGTAATGTAATTAATTATGCAAAACTAAAGGGGTTGCTGCTAAAAATCACAAATTTTAGTAGACAACCCCTTAACTACTCGCTAAAATAAAAACTACCCTATTCCATTGTATATAACTCCACATATCAAAACCACAATTCCGGAAATTACAAATACATACTTAGCTAAAGGTATAAACCATTTTCCCAAAGGTTTTTCTGCTCCTAAATTTATTTCTTCCATTGCTTTATCCATGCCATATACCCAGAAAAAACATATGGATGTAATTATAGAACCTAATGGTGCTAAATAAATTGTTATGAAATCAGCCCATGTCCCAAATCTAGCCATGCTTAGATCCAGTGGTATAGCAATAATAAAAGCTACAGCTGTAACTATAAAACTAGCTTTAAATCTTGTAGTCTTAAAGAAACTCATATATGCATCTGCACTTGCTTCTAACATATTGATAATAGAAGATATTGCAGCAAATATTATGCTAAGGAAAAATAATATTCCAAACAAATATCCAAAAGGCATTGCTTTAAAAATATGGGGCATAGTTATAAAAAGTAAAGATGGACCAGAAGTTGGATCTAATCCAAAAGCAAAAGCTCCTGGTATAATTATAAAAGCTGCTAGTATTGCAGAAACAGCATCAAATATTGCAACCTGAAGTGCTGCATTAGGTATATCCACATCCTTCTTTAAGTAACTCCCATACACTACCATACCAGCTCCATTAAGTGAAGCAGAAAAAAACGCTTGCCCCAAGGCCATTACCCAAGTTATAGGTTTAAATAAATATTCCCATCTAGGAATAAGTAAATATTTAACCCCTTCCATTGCATTTGGCAAAGTAAGTGTCCTAATTAAAAGCACTGTAAAAATTACAAAAAGTGCTGGCATCATAATTTTGTTCATTCTCTCAATGCCCTTAATAACTCCAAGTAACACTATGACTATAGTAATTACCATAGCTAAAAAGTGCCACTTAAGAGTTGCACTAGTTCCTGCAAAAGAATTAAAGTAATTTGCTATATCTACATTATAAAAATCACCTTTTATTGAAGCGTAAAAATATTTAAGAACCCATCCTACCACTACTCCATAAAACACAAAAGTTCCAAATACAGATAAGGTTGGAATTAGGCTTAATATTCCACCAAACCTTTTTCCTTTTTCCTTAAAAACTTCCCTAATTCCCTGCATTGAACCGCTTTGTCTTGATCTTCCAAAGGCAAATTCCCCTACAAGTCCTGTAGTGCAAAGTACAAAAAGACATATAAAATAAGGAATTAAAAATGCTGCTCCCCCAAATTGACCAAGTTTCCAAGGAAACATCCATATATTCCCTAACCCTATGGCTGATCCTAAACAGGACAAAATAAAACCTAATTTACTTGAAAAACTTTCCCTTTCTTCCATGCTACCGTCCTCCTCGTATAATAAGTTGACAGTTGACAATTGACAACTTAATTAATTCATTATAAATAAAAAAGGACCTTCTCAATCCTTGTAAGGACGAGAAAACCCGTGGTACCACCTTAATTTACACAATGTGCCTCTTAGTCTTATATCGGATGACTTCCGTAATGCTTTCACACTAAAACTCCAGATTGTAATTCACATACTTTGCAACACATGATTTCCACCATACATCATGCTCTCTTTATAATACACAAAGGCTGCTACTAATTCCTTCATAATTTATTCTTTATTATTTTTTATTTTAACTCACTTTTCTTTTAACTGCTAATGACAGTTGTGAATTAAAAATACAATTGTGATTATATCATAAATAATGTAGCTTGTACACCACTATTTATTAAGTAAATCATATATGGCCTTTTCATAAAGATTAGGAACAACTTCAAAGGAATATGGAATATTTAGCCTTTCAGAGAACTTATGAAAATCCTTGCCAAAACCTCCAAAGACTACAGAAGGTATATCTAGCTCACCTAATTCCTTCACTGGCAGGTTATAGCACTTATCTATTCCTAAAATATTTGATGCTATGGTGTTAAGACCTTCTCTATCCTCCACACCTGTATAACTTAAATCACAAAGGGCCATATAATAATGATCCTTTTCTATTTCCGTATTATAGCTTTCCTTTGCATATTCTACTATATGTTCAATTACATCTAGGAATATTTTATCCCCTGGCTTTTCTTCTTTTAAATGCTTATCTGGATAATAAGGTGGAGCAAAGCCTATTATTATCATAGGAGATTTTTCGGGGTAGCTTTGATAAGTTTCCTTCATAATATTTATTGCTATAGTTTGAAGATCTTTATTTTCTTTTCTCCATGTAATAATCTTATCTTCAATATATTTGTCAAATTCTTCTCCCCTAATCTCCTTCACCTTTTTATATACTTCCTCAAAGGTCAACACTTTAGGTTCAATGCTTTCTCTTAAGTAATTTCTATTGGAAATAGAAGCATACCTATCTACCTTTTCGTTGATTATATTTAAAGTATTATGAAAGGCCTGTAAAGCCACTTTTTTAAGCTTATCCATAAGCTCATCTATAGATAAATTAAGGGTTAATATATTATAGTAGGAAGCCGCCATAAGTGGAGTTTGTACAGAATATAAATCCTTTAAATCCATATGTTTTAAACAAGTTGGCGGAGGTGTGGTATTCCCTCTATCACTATCACAAAAATCAGGATTTAATTCTAGCAGTCTATTTAACTCTCCTGCCAATAAATTTGGATTTAATCCAGTATAGGATTCATATACATGAGTTTCCTTTCCTACAAATAAAAATAACGGCATTATCTTGCCAGAGGTTCCTAAATATATACGTTTTTTATTATCACCTATCTCTTTAGGAATACAACATTCCGACACAAATAATCCTATATATTCATATGAAAATTTTTTCTTTAAACTTAAAAGATGAGGGACTGCTGCAAGCATTCCCTCTGAATTGCTTTCCTCCCCTGGTACAGCCAAAAATAATATATTCCCTTCAAAATCGTCTCTCATAGATAATTCTCTTAAAAGTTCTATATGTAATGCTAACCCATATTTCATATCGGCGACTCCTCTGCCAAATATATAATCTCCAGACTCTAAATCCTCTATTGCCTCTTTGCTTAATGGTAATTCTTTAATTCTCTTTTGAAGCTCAATAGGGTTGAAGGCCAATTCCTTTAAGTGGCCAAAGTCCTCCACATCAACCACATCTAAATGTCCTGTTAATACTACAGTTTTTTTAGAAGGTTTTGAACTACAAAATAAGGCACTTACAAAACCTCTATTTAAAGGATCTCCCTGAATTTTTATCAAATTTAAGTTTTCTGGGTGTTCATTAAAATACGGTATAGTTTGCAGTATATGAAAGACCTTTTCTGCTGTTAATCCTTCTGCTTTTGTTCCTGCTATTCCAGGTACTGAAACTAGTTCTAATAGTGTACCCATTATTCTATCTTTAATGTTCATTAGTTTTCCTCCCAAATAACATGCAATATATAATCCTCATATATTTTAGAATTTAATGGAGGAAATGTCTATACTTTATTTTAAAAAATTGGTCACAATTTTTTTAAAATAATAAAGAAAAAATACTGTCAATTGTCCTCTGTCCTCTATATTTACTACCCTCCAAGATATGTGTTCTTTACTGATTCATCTTTCAATAAGTCACCTGCTTTGCCTTCAAGTGCTATATTGCCATTTTGAATTACATAGGCTCTATGAGCTATGGACAGTGCCATATTGGCATTTTGTTCTACCAATAGCACCGTAGTTCCGCTCTCATTTATTTCCTTTATTATAGAAAATATTTCATCTACCATTATAGGTGCAAGACCCATGGAAGGTTCATCAAGTAAAATCAGCTTAGGTCTTAGCATTAATGCTCTTCCCATGGCAAGCATCTGCTGCTCTCCTCCACTTAGTGTTCCCGCCATTTGATTTCTTCTTTCTTTCAGTCTTGCAAAACTTTGAAATATCTTTTCATAGTCTTCCTTAATTTCAGATTTATCTTTTCTTATAAAAGCTCCCATTTCAAGATTTTCCATTACAGTCATATTGCCAAATACTCTTCTTCCTTCTGGAACATGGGCTATGCCCATTTTTACTATTTCAGATGCAGAACAATTTGTAATGTGTTTTTCTAAATAATTTATAGTTCCAGACTTTGGTTTAACTATACCCGAAATTGTTTTAAGCATTGAGGTTTTACCAGCCCCATTGGAACCTACAAGAGTAACAATTTCACCTTGATTTACTTTAATTGATAGATCTTTAAGTGCATGAATTCCCCCGTAAAATACATTTATTTTGCTAAGCTCTAACATGCTGCACTCCTTCCAAGATAAGCTTCAATAACTCTCTCATTATTTTTTACTTCTTCTGGATTTCCCTCTGCAATCAGTGTTCCATAATCTAAAACAAATAATTTATTACATACATTCATAACTAGGGACATATCATGCTCAATTAAAATAATAGTTACATCGTAATTATCCTTAATCCATCTTATAAGTTCTGTAAGTTCCCTTGTTTCATTTGGATTCATTCCAGCTGCAGGTTCATCTAAAAGAAGCAGCCTTGGTTTTGAAGCTAATGCCCTTACTATTTCAAGACGTCTTTGCTCACCATAAGGCAAATTCTTAGCAAGTTCATCTTTTTTATTATCTAACTGAAACCTTTTTAGTAATTCTAAGGCCTCATCATATATTCTCTTTTCTTCTCTATAAAAAGAAGGTAATCTAAAAAATCCAGAAAGTAGTCCATATTTAATATCCTTATGAAATCCTAAAGTAACATTTTCTATAACCGTCATATTTTTAAACAACCTTATATTCTGAAAAGTTCTTGCAATACCATAATCCGTAATTTTATAAGGCTTAAGATTATTTAAATGCAAATCCTCAAAAGAAATTTTCCCGCTTGTAGGTGTATACATACCAGTTAATAGATTAAAAAATGTGGTTTTCCCCGCTCCATTAGGTCCTATAAGTCCTGCAATGTCCCCCTTTTCAATCACCATGTTGATATTAGATACAGCTTTTATGCCGTTGCATAAACTTTATAAATGTATATAAAAACCTTATATAACTTTATAAATTTTACTTATGTTATTTAGTAAT
>ENA-UOOE01002526-UOOE01002526.1-fermentation-metagenome-genome-assembly--contig:-NODE-2526-length-12896-cov-68.186590_pt1 | contig 12896 bp, 10 predicted proteins | sample MGYA00245776_ERZ724021 | MGnify/ENA primary metagenome ERZ724021 (study PRJEB28704, sample SAMN03018321) | fermentation metagenome | biome: anthropogenic terrestrial biome; feature: soil...
AAAATACTTTTATGTTGAAGTTATTCTGCTTTTTCTTTGTCCCAAATTTTCGAAATACTGTATAAAATAATGAAAGTTAAAAGAGCAGCGATCATAGGAATTCGGTTATCTGGTAAAACTAAAAGAAGAATAATCATTAAAATAAAGAACAGTAAAATAAAGTAGTCAATAATAGGGAATCCTGGCATTTTAAAACCGCCTAATTTATTTTCTGGGGTGCTTCTTCTGTATGCAATATGTGTGATAATCATTAAACACCATATGATTAAGAACATGCTTGTTGAAGTTGATGCAATAAAGTTAAAGGCTTTATTCCCAATCAGTAGGGTAACAAAAGGAGCTAATGCCATTAAAAGGGCTGATAGTATTAAACCGTTTTTTGGTAATTGTCTTCGTGATAAGTGCCCAAAAGTTTCATTCCACTTGCCCTTTCCACCAAATGTAACTGAAAAGAGTAATCGTCCAGCACTATATAAAAAGCTGTTGGTGGATGATACAGCGGCAGAAATTACGACAAAGTTAATAATAGAGCTAGCATTGCGAATACCAGTTGCACCAAGTGTTTGAACAAAGGGACTAGATGTTGTAGATACTTTTGGCCAGGGAATAACAAGCAAGATTGCTACGATTGACATTACGTAAAAAAGAATAATTCTGACTGGTAGCTGGTTAATTGCATTTTTTAGGGTAACTTTCGGATTTTGTGCTTCGGCAGCCGTTAATCCGATTAATTCAATCCCGATAAAACTGAAAATAACCATTTGGAAACCATCCAAGAAACCTTTTCCACCCTTTGCAAAGAAACCACCACGATTAGTTAAATTGGATAAGGTTACTGGACCAAAAGTAGTTTTTCCACCGGTTATTAATAAATAAATTACTAAAATTACAAACGCTATTATTGTTATAATTTTGATTATTGCAAAGCTAAATTCCAAATTACCAAAAAGACGAGCAGATATTAGGTTAATTAAAAGCAAAAATATGATTGTAATTAAACCTGGTATCCAAGGCTTAAGGTGAGGGAACCAGTATTGAAAATATATTCCCAGAGCAGTTGTTTCAGCCATACCTAAAGTAATCCAACTGAGCCAGTAAAGGTAACCGGTGATAAAACCGATATTTTTACCTAAATACTTCTTAATAAAGTCAATATAAGTGTGTTTACTGAGGTCAGAAAGAATTAATTCTCCTAGGGCCCGCATTAACAAGAAAAGGAAAACACCGACGATAATATAAATTAAGATAACACTTGGACCAGCGCGGTGAATGCTTTCGCCTACACCTAGGAATAGTCCGGTTCCAATTGTACCGCCGAGTGCGATTACTTGAATGTGTGTATTAGTTAGGGTTCGCTTATAACCCGAATTAGATTGCGAATCTTTATTATCCATTTAATCTCTCCAAAATTTAAAATAAGTATACTTATCTATTTTAACATCTCTTACATATACATTAATATCACTGAGAAAAATTAGCCAAATCATAACTTTTTAACCGATATTGATTTTTAATAATAAAGTTTGTTATTTCACAAACTTTTATTTTAGGTAGCGATTTCATTCGCATAAGAATAAAAATTCAACGTACATATAATTGCTTGTGTAGTGGCGATATTACTGAATTTATCGTTTACTTTTGCTTGAAGAATGCTATAGTAATTATTGTAAATAAATTCACAATATCTAGTAATTTTTAGAGGCAAAGAATAATGGCTAAAGCACAGCAAAAAGAAACTGTTACTGAAGAAGATAAGAATAAGCAAATCTACAATATGGTGGATGATTTAGTAAAAAAATCACATGTTGCGTTAGATAAGATGGCAAATTTTAGTCAAGAACAAGTAGATAAAATTTGTGAAGCAATTGCTATTGCTGGTGAAAGAAGTGCCTATCCACTAGCAAAGATGGCCGTTGAAGAAACTGGCCGGGGAGTTGTGGAAGATAAAACTACTAAAAATATGTTTGCCAGTGAAAACATTTGGAATAGTCTTCGTCACGAAAAGACAGTGGGGGTTATTAAAGAAGATAAGGAACAAGGTTTAACTAAGATTGCTGAACCTGTTGGAGTTATTGCTGGAGTCACACCCGTAACTAACCCAACTTCTACGGTAGTCTTTAAATCAATGATTGCCCTGAAAACTAGAAATACGATTATTTTTGGTTTTCACCCACAGGCGCAAAAATGTTGTGTAAAAACTGCTGAAATTATCAGGGAAGCTGCCATTAAAGCTGGGGCACCAGAAAATTGTATTCAATGGATTGAAAGGCCAAGTATGGAAGCCACAAATGATTTAATGGCTAATCCGGGCGTGCAAACTATTTTAGCAACTGGTGGCCCAGGTATGGTTAAGGCTGCTTATTCATCTGGAAAGCCCGCACTTGGTGTTGGTCCTGGTAATGGTCCTTCTTATATAGAAAAGACTGCTAATATTGCTCGAGCTGTTTATGATATTGTCTTATCTAAGACATTTGATAATGGGATGGTCTGTGCTTCAGAAAATTCGGTTGTTGTTGATGATGAAATTTATGACCAAGTTAAAGAGGAATTTAAGAAGTGGAATTGTTATTTCTTGAATCCAGCAGAAATCAAAAAATTTGAAACTCACTTTATCGATCCAAGGAGAGGAACGGTTGCAGGACCTGTAGCTGGTCGCTCGGCTCTTAAGATTGCTAAACTTTGTGGTGTTAATGTTCCTGCTGATACAAAGGTAATCATTGCAGAATATAAGGGAGTTGGAAAGAAATATCCACTTTCAGCAGAAAAACTTTCTCCTGTCTTTACTTTATATCGGGCTAAAAATCATGAGGATGGCTTTAGAATATGTACTAATCTGCTTAATTATGGTGGCCGGGGACATACAGCTGGAATTCACACTTCTGATGATGATTTAGTCAGGAAATTTGCCAATTCGATGTCAGCTTGCCGAATTTTGGTTAACACTCCGGCTGCTTTAGGTGGTATCGGTGATCTTTATAATAATATGACTCCTTCTCTTACTTTAGGTACTGGTTCGTATGGTGCTAATTCAATGTCACATAATATTTCAGCTATGGATTTATTAAATATTAAAACCGTAGCAAAACGCCGTGACAATATGCAGTGGATTAAGGTGCCAACTAAGACTTATTTTGAACATAATGCAGCAAATTACTTACGGCATATGCCTAATGTTAACCGCTTTTTCATCGTTACCGATGAAGGAATTGCTGAGCAAGGATTTGCCGATGAAATTACCGATATTATTTCTAAACGTCGTGGCACTAAAGAATACGAAGTATTTAAAGCTGTTAGCCTTAACCCAACTACTGATATAGTTAAAGACGGTGTTCACCGAATGAACATCTTTAAACCTGACGTTATAATTGCTATCGGTGGTGGATCAGTCATGGATGCGGCTAAGGCAATGCGTTTATTCTATGAGAATCCTGATATGTCATTTGAAGATGCTTACCAAAAGTTTTTGGATATCAGGAAGAGAGTTGTTCGTTTTCCAACTTCAAATGATGTGCAACTTGTATGTATTCCAACAACTTCAGGTACCGGTTCAGAAGTTTCTCCAGTTGCGATTATTAAGGATACTAAAACCGGTATTAAGCATACGCTCTGTGATTATGCCTTAATTCCGGATGTCTCAATTGTGGATGATCAATTTGTTGAAAAGTTACCTAAAAGATTAATTGCATGGTCAGGTTTTGAGGCCTTAGGACACGCAATTGAAAGTTATGTTTCAACCATGGCAACTGACTTTACTCGTGGTTGGTCAATTGAGGCTATTCAAACTATTTTTAACAACTTAAAGGCATCATATGATGGTGACTTGGATGCTAGAAAGAGAATGCATGATGCCGCAACGATTGCAGGTATGGCATATTCCAATGCCTTTTTAGGATTAGAACATTCGATTGCCCATACGGTAGGCTCGACTTTTGATATTCCAAGCGGTGTAAGTGATGCCATTGCTTTACCGCAAGTGATTCGTTTTAATGCTAAGCGTCCTAAGAAGTTGGCAATGTGGCCACATTATTCTGTTTACCGTGCAGAAAGTGATTACGCTCATATTGCTAGGTCACTTGGATTAACTGGAGCAGATGATCATGAATTGGTTGAAAAATTAGTTCAAAAGATTATTGATCTGGCGCATTCAGTAGGTATTAGATTAGCCTTTAAAGAATACGGCATAGATAAAAATAAATTTAATGCGAAAGTTAACTCATTAGCCGTTGAAGCTTATGGGGACCAAAATACTGTAACCAATCCAGTAGCACCTTTAGTTGAGCAGATTGTTCAATTAATGAAAGATTGTTATGAAGGTAAAGGCATTAATAAGAAGTAAAAGTATTAAAGTCTAGATAAAAGTGTGAGAGTTTAAAAGCTCTCGCACTTTTTGTCACATAATTTTATTTCATTATTTTGCGGGATGTAGTACTATTAATAATCAATATCTAAAATTATATAGTAAGGCAGGTTTTACATATGTTTATTTGCAGCGATTTCAAGGTTAAAGATTTACATGTTCAATTGGTTATGCCAGAATTAAAATTTGCTTCTAGGTTACTCCAAATTATTAATGAGGATCGTGCCGCGCTTGAACGTTGGTTGCCCTGGTCTAAAAATATGAGAGAAACTAGTGACGAGCGCGAATTTATTAAGAGTGCTCGGCAAAATATTGTTGATTATGAAGGATTAGTTTTAGTAATTTTAGTTGATAATCAACCTGCTGGTACGATCGATTTACATAATATTAATTTTGCAGATAAATATGCTGAAATTGGTTATTGGCTCGGTAGTAAATTTCAAGGGCAAGGTATTGTAACCAAATCATTGCAACACCTTGTAGATATAGCTTTTAAAGAGTTTAAGTTACATAAATTAATGCTGTTCGCAGAACACACAAATTATAAGAGTAGAGCGGTTGCTGAAAGAGCACATTTCTCACATGAGGCCTTGTTAAAGGATCAGGTTAAGCGTGAAGATGGGTTCAAAGATATGGACATGTATTCAATGATTAATCCAGCAAATTAAGGATTTTACTTTGTAAGAATGTAGAGGTCCCACAATGGGTGAAATGAAAAAAGTAGTTAATTTATCCAAAAAAGAGTTAGAAGAAGCTAATGATTTAATTAATCAGGTCGAGGGTTATGATCATACTTATCGTCGCCCATATTTGAGCAATCAATATAATTATTTTCCTGATATGCCTAGCTTCGTTCTTTATTACAATGAAAAGCAATTGATTGGGTTATTAACTTTGTATGCTGATGAAGATCCTAAAGGGATTGTTGATATTACAATCAACGTTTTGCCAGATTATCGCCGTCATAAAATTGGGATCAAACTTTTTACTGAAGGATTGAAAATTCTAAAGAAATATAATTTTCAAAATTATGATTTCATGAGTGAGCAAAAATTTTTAGATAATAATCCTGATTTTTTAAAAAATATCGGTTTACAAATAGAACCTGCTGAATCTGAATACCAAATGTCTTACAAAAATGATTTTATCAATGTTAAAAGAAATGACGAATTAGAGGTTAGGGAACTTAAGCAACCTGATGTTGAGCAATTACTCCCACTTTATTCAAAAGTTTTTGCTACAAATACCCAAGAAACAAGGACGTATCTGCAAGAAAGCTTAAATGAAATTAATACAAAATCATTTGTTTTATTGTTAAAGAAGGAAATTATAGGCTATTGCTCAATTGATGTGAGCGATACATATTATATTTTTGGATTATTTATTGCTGAAAAATATCAAAATGGGGGGATTAGGGACGTATTTTATTAAATGGGTTATGAAAATCTTGTTAGAATCTGATCCTAAGGCTTTTGTTATAGGCGTTGATGAAAGTAATAAGATTGCTCACCATCTATATTTGAAAGTCGGATTTAAAGATCAAACAAAGGTAGTTTATTTATCTAAATAAAATTTTTCCCATATAAAAAGCTTTACTGAAATTTTCAGTAAAGCTTTTTTTAACGGTTATTTCCAGAAACGTAAACGGTTATTTTACCTTTGTTATAGGGATGATGTGTTTCCGAATATTCAAATGGAATTCCGTCTTTTAAGAAAACGACTTGGTTAACTAATAGAACGGGATCATCTTTTTTGCATTCTAAATACTTTTGATCATCTTGATTTGGTTTATTTGCACTGATTATACGGTATGCAGCTCCAATTTTTTTATTTAGAGTCTGATTAATGTACCCATAAATTGATTTTTTTAATACACTTTCATCTATACCGGGAATAATATTTACCGGCATTTTTGTATATTCAAATGCATAAGGTTCATCATCGACTATTCTTAGACGTTTAATATCATAAACTAAATCATTTTTCTTTAAATTTAACCGTTCTTTTTCATCGGCATTTGGATATCTAATTTTAAATTTAATAATTTTGCTGGCAATTTTATGATTTTTGCCAAGAAATTGCGTGGTTCCAACGTATTGATCAACACCAAAATCAAATTTAGAGGCATATTTAGCATTAGCTTTGACGTAGGTGCCTGATCCACGCTGGCTATAAATCAAATCTTCATTGATTAGGTTCTTTAATGCTTTTTGTACGGTTACACGAGTTGTTTTGAATTCTTTGGCCATTTGATTTTGATCTGGTAAATGTTCACCAATAGCATAATAGCCATTCTTAATTCGTTTCCTAATTTCGTTTTCAATTTCAACGTACTTTAACATATTTATTTCCTCTCAATGATATTTTTTAATATAGATTGTATTTAGCATTTACTTTTTATTTTAAATGTATATACTTATAATTGAAACAGGTTACGAGGAGGTAAACCAATGAAACAATTACCTAAAAATTTTTTCTGGGGCAATTCAACTTCTAGTATGCAAACTGAAGGTGCATACGATGAAGATGGAAAAGGTGCTTCAGTTTATGATATTAGACCAGCAACTAAAAATAGTTCTGACTGGAAAGTAGCTATAGATGGGTATCATCGTTATCCCGAAGATATCCACTTAATGAAGGACTTAGGGATGAATTTCTATCGTTTTCAAATTTCCTGGAGTCGAGTCCAACCTAAAGGTGAAGGTGAATTTAATGAAAAGGGAATTCAATTCTACAAAAATTTAATTAATGAACTATTAAATAATGATATTCAGCCCATGATATGTTTATATCACTTTGATATGCCTTTATATCAAGCGCAAAAATACAATGGTTTCATTAATAAAAGAGTTGTTAATCATTTCTTCGAATATTCTAAAAAAATGGTTGAAGAATTTGGTGACCAAGTTAAGTATTGGATTACATTTAATGAACAAAACCTTTATGGATTTGGTGATGCTTTTCAGAGTAGTGGCTACCTAAAGGGACATAAAACACTCCATGATCTCTACCAAATACAACATAACGTTGCATTAGCTCATTCTAAAGTAGCAAATTATATCCACGATAATTATCCTACTTTAAAAATTGGTGGAATGGAAGCTTTTCAGGAAGCTTATCCTGCAACACCAAATCCTAATGATGTTGAAGCTGTCCGTAAATTTAAAGAATTTACAGATTATAATCTGCTAAGAATTTTTACTGAAGGTAAATACTCTGATGAAGTTGTCCAATTTATGAAGAACAATGGCTTAGATGATATTTTAAACGATAAAGATTTAGCTGAGATTTCCAAAACACGAAGTGATTTTATTAGTTTTAGCTACTATGCTACTTCTACTCTTGATAGTACCAAAATTCCTGTAGGAACGGCACCGAATTACTACGGAAATATGGGTGCTGCGAAGAATTCATATTTACAATCCAATGAATGGGGCTGGCAGATAGATCCAGAAGGTTTTCATAATGTTTTGATGGATCTTTATAACCGGACACATTTACCAATTTTTCCAATTGAAAATGGAATTGGTGTTCGCGAGCATTGGGATGGCATACATAAGATTAATGATGATTACAGAATAAAGTATCACCGTGCTCATATTCAAGCTCTGAAGGATGCAGTTAATGATGGTGCCAATGTTATCGGCTATTTAGGTTGGGGCTTAATAGATATTCCTAGTTCTCAGGGAAACGTTGATAAAAGATATGGTGTTGTTTACGTTAACCGTTCTAATCATGATCTGAAAGATCTTAAGCGCGTACCTAAGAAGAGTTATTACTGGTTGAAACAAGTAATTAAATCGAATGGTGAAATTCTTTAATTAGAGGGTAGTAATTATGAATGAAAATTCAAAATCTAAAAAAGTGTTTGATAAATTTACTAATGTTTGTGTGAAAGTAGGGAATGAAGTTCATTTAAGATCACTTCGAGATGCCTTTGCCGTACTTATGCCACTATTTATTTTAGCTGGGTTAGCGGTATTAATTAATAATGTTATATTTCCCTTGTTTGCTCACGGAGCATTATTGGCTAACTTGCAAATCTGGGGTACCGATGTAACTAATGGTACTTTGAATATTGCTGGTTTGGCTTTGGCACCAACTATTGGTTACACATTAGCAACTAATAAAAATTTTTCTAACAAAATTATGGCTGCAATAGTAGCATTAGCTAGTTTAGTTATTATCATGCCAAATAATATTCAATTAATGAAGGCAGGTACACAAAAGACTATTAATGTTACTGGTGGTTTATCTTTTAACAACCTTGGCACAACTGGGATGTTTGCTGGTATTATTATTGGTTTATTAGCCACAGCATTGTTTATTAAACTTTCTAAAGTTAAGCATTTAAAGATAAATTTGGGTGAAAATATACCACCTGCAGTATCAGCTTCATTTAATAATATGATTCCGGCTATTTTAACATTGAGTTTCTTTGCTTTAATATCTATGCTACTCAGTGTATTTGGCCACACTAATTTAATTAAATTAATTACTGATTTGATTCAAGAGCCTTTAAGAGCAATTAATACTAGTTTACCGGGGATGCTATTAATTTATAGTATTGGTAACTTCTTGTTCACATTAGGTATTCACCAAACAGTTATAAACGGTACCTTACTTGACCCGTTACTTCTGTTGAATATGAATAAAAATATGGCTGCGTTTGCCGCTCATAAGCAGATACCTTATATTTTAACGAATACTTTTAGAGATACATTCGGTATGATTGGTGGTACTGGTTCAACCATTTGTCTGCTTATTGCCATCTTTGTCTTTTCAAAGATGAAGTCATCACGTGAGGTGGCTAAGTTATCATTAGCCCCAGGGCTATTTAATATTAATGAACCAGTTATTTTCGGGTATCCAATTGTCTTTAATATTCCAATGATGATTCCATTTGTTTTACAACCAGTTATCGGTATTTTAATTGCTTATTTCTTCACTGCTATTGGCTGGATGAATAGGGTAGTTGTTCTTGTTCCTTGGACAACGCCACCGTTAATTAATGCTTATCTGGCCACAGCTGGTGATTGGCGAGCAGTTGTTGTTCAGTTATTAATAATTATAATTGGTGTATTCTTCTATTTACCATTTATGATGATTAGTGAACGAGTTGTTGAGAAATCGGTTGAAATGGATAAATAAAATTTTATCCATATAAAAAACTTTACTGAAATTTTCAGCAAAGCTTTTTTAGTCTAGTTTTCTTGTAAAACAAATGTGTTCCAAGGTTTAATTAGTTTCAATAAATCCGAATCATTCTGATTTAGTTTACCTACTAAGTTTCGCCTGCCATCATTTGCAAAGGGTTGAAGGACAATTTGTAGCTCACCCTTATAACGGGCGTACTTTTCATTTACCACTACAATATCGCCACGATTAAACGTTCCTTTGTTATCATGGGCTGGGATATTTTCCTCACTATAAGTGATTCTTGGGTGGGTATCACGCAGTAAATAATCGGATGCATCCCCACGGTAAAGGTGTGGATCTTTCAGAATTATTTTCTTTTCTGTTTCTGTAAGTCCAGGCTTCAGGTCTACGTGTAAAACTGGGAAGGGATTGTTGAAGGCTTTAGCGGCAGCTTTCAATTCTTCTTCACTAGCATAAGCGTTACCAATGATTACGTCATCTATCATATTAGTTAGTCTTAAATGTGTTACTTGGCTGGCAATACTCCTGTTTCGATCACTTTCTAAAGTTGGTAAACCTTCGTGAACTGGCCAAGGACCAATCTTTGCGCTTGGCGAAGTGATAAATGCGGCGGTATGCAAGCCATACTTACAGTATTTCCTGGAATAATCTAAAAAAATATTTTCTCCTAAGCCGGTGTATTCTTGGGGATAGAAGTTATGACAACCAATTAAATTACTTCGGTCTGGATCATAAGACATGATACTGTCTAAATAATTAGTTCCACGGCTCATGTTTAGTTCAATTTTCAATCTATACGGATTGCGGGTCATTAATGCTTCTTCAATACCAGTAAAGCCTTCGTCTAAACGTAATCCCCATACTCTTAGTTTATTGAAAAAACTTAAATCCTTGTAGTTGATCTTGAGTTCTTTAAATAATGCGGGGTTAATGTCAACGATTGTTTTAAAGCCTAGCTTATTTGCATAATCAATGTCTTTCTTGAATATGCTTAATAGGTCTTCACCGTTGTCACCAATCAATTGTAGTAATGACGTAAATATTCGCTTATAACCGTATTTCTTTGCTAAATCCATATAAGTTTTGTCTTTAGCAAAGGTACTTTGATCTGGATAAATTGATATCCCTAGTTGCTTCATAAACTTCCCCTATATTTATGTGTAAAAATATTCTATATATCAGCATAACCATTTGGATGGTTTTTGTGCCATTTCCAAGCGGTAGCAATAACTGTATCAACGTTTTCATGTTTAGGCTTCCAACTTAAGACAGATCTGGCTTTGGTTGAGTCAGCAACTAATGAGTCAGGATCGCCGCCACGTCTTGGTCCCATGGTATAAGGAATATCAATGCCAGTGACTTTTTTAGCGGATTTCAAGATCTCTAAGTTGGAGTAGCCGTGAGCCGTTCCTAAGTTAAAGACATCGGATTTGTTTGTTTGCATTAAATGTTTTAAAGCCAAAATGTGTGCGTCAATTAAATCTTCTACTTGGACGTAATCACGGACATTTGTGCCATCTTTGGTATTGTAATCATCCCCAAAGATGGTAAATTTACCGTCACCAGAAATTGCACTCTTTAAAATGTTAGGAATCAAGTGGGTTTCTGGGTGGTGGTCTTCACCAATTTTACCATCACTGGATGCACCGGCGACATTAAAGTAACGAAGGGCAATTGACTTTATCCCGTCTGCTTTATCTGCCCAATGCATGATCATTTCCATCATTACCTTGGTTTCACCATATGGATTGATGGGGTCAAGGGGTGTGTCTTCAGTAATTGGCAACTTTTTAGGAATACCATAAGTAGCCGCACTGGAAGAAAAGATTAAGTACTTAACTTGGGCGTCATTCATTGCCTTTAGAAGTGAAATCATACCGGTGACATTATTATCGTAATATTTCAACGGTTTTTTAACGGATTCTGGGACTAATGAATAGGCAGCAAAGTGCATTACAGCGTCTATTTTTTCATCCCGTAAGATCTTACTTACAAGAAAAGTATTTTCAATATCACCCTGATAAAACTTTGCCTTTGGATCAACCGCTTTTCTGTGACCGGTGTACAAGGCGTCAAGGACAACAACGTCATTGCCTTCTTTGGCTAATTCTCTGACGGCGTGTGAGCCAATGTAGCCGGCACCGCCAACAACTAATACGCGCATTTTTGCCTCCATATAATAATTATTTATTAAGCTAAGTTTAGCACAAAAAGAATAAAAAATTTGCCAGACTCTACCTATTATTAATACGTTGAAAATATTCGCAATTTAATTTATACTTACTAAAGGTAATAGAAAAGAAAGAAGAATTAAAATGCTTCATAATTCAACTATTGATAAACAGATTAATCATAGATCAATCCGTAAATTTAAAGATGAGACTTTAAGTAAAGAACATTTGGAAACTTTATACACTGTTTTTCAACACACTGCCACCAGTATGTTTATGCAGAATGCTTCAATTTTGCACATTAGCGATAAAGATAAGAGGGCAAAAATCCAAAAGCTTTGTAACCAAAAATACGTTGGTGCCGAAGGTGATTTGTTTGTCTTTGTAGTAGATTTATACCGTAATCAGCAGATCAGAAAACAGTTGGGTAAAGATGATGGTCGCGTTCATACAACCGATATTTTCTTTCAGGCGATGGAAGATACCTTGTTAGCCTTTCAAAATGTGGCTAATGTGGTTGAAAGCATGGATTTAGGATATGTACCACTTGGTTCGATTAATGATCATCCGTTGAAGATGTTGAAGGTATTGGATTTACCGAAGTTGACCTTTCCAGTTTTGGGGATGCAGGTAGGGATACCTGACCAAAAGCCGCAATTAAAACCACGTTTGCCTTTGAAATTCACGGCATTTGAGAATAAGTATAATAAGGATTTTCAAGTTAAGGATTTGAAGCATTATGATCAGGTGGTAACAACCTATTACGATTTGAGGGATGCTAACCGCCGGATTGATTCGTTTACTAAGCAGATTACTGGTAAGAAGTTGGATAATCACGAAACAGACCGTGATCAGATACCTGAAGAGTTACATAAGCAGGGTCTATGCTTAGATTGGAAATAATTTAATATAATATAGGTAGATAAAAAATAAAGTCATGCATTCAATTGCATGGCTTTTCTAGTTTTGGTATAATTCTATTGTTATACGTGATGTATAGAGTTGTGTGCATGACGTATAGTATTGCTGATTTAGCTCAGTCGGTAGAGCGTTTCCCTCGTAAAGAAAAGGTCGCCAGTTCGATTCTGGCAATCAGCATAAAAAAGTATCATTTTACTTGATTAACCTTGATTTATCAACGTTTTATGAAGATAAGTTAAGGTTAATTTTTTTGTATAAAGAAAAATAATGCACATTAAGTGCACTCT
>ENA-UOOE01002527-UOOE01002527.1-fermentation-metagenome-genome-assembly--contig:-NODE-2527-length-12885-cov-55.741309_pt1 | contig 12885 bp, 9 predicted proteins | sample MGYA00245776_ERZ724021 | MGnify/ENA primary metagenome ERZ724021 (study PRJEB28704, sample SAMN03018321) | fermentation metagenome | biome: anthropogenic terrestrial biome; feature: soil; material...
TTATGGGCTTCCCGGCTAAGGTATTCCAGTGCTAATGCCTGAATTGCGAAAGACATATCCATAATCTCTACCGGATGACCATCCCCGGCAGCCAGATTTACCAATCTGCCTTCACCCAGCAGATATAACCGGTGCCCGTCTGGGAGTTCAAATTCTTCAATATTTTTTCTGACCAGTCGCTGCGCACAGGCCAGTTCTTTGAGTTCCGTCTTATTGACCTCGACGTCAAAATGTCCGGCATTGCACAGCAAAGCTCCATCCCGCATACGTTCAAAATGAGCGCGTCCAATTACATTGCAGCAGCCTGTCACCGTGATAAAGATATCGCCCAGAGCTGCGGCTTCAATCATTGGCATAACGCGAAATCCTTCCATGACAGCTTCCAACGCACGTACCGGATCCACCTCAGTTACAATGACGTTGGCGCCTAATCCCTTGGCCCGCATAGCCACGCCCTTACCGCACCACCCAAACCCTGCTACGACCACATTTTTGCCCGCGACAATCAAATTGGTAGTTCTCATAATCCCATCCCAAACTGATTGTCCCGTTCCATAGCGATTATCAAACAGATGCTTACAATCCGCATCATTGACTGCGATCATCGGAAACGCAAGTTTGCCTGCTTTGGCCATCGCCCGCATCCGCATCAACCCGGTAGTGGTTTCTTCGCAGCCACCCTTTACTCCAGGCAGCAGCGACCTTTTTTCTCCGTGTAGCATCGTGGTCAGATCCCCACCGTCATCCAGGAAAAGCTCCGGCTGGATGTCAAGAGTGGCAGCCAGATGCTCCTTATACTCCTGCGTCGTGGCACCATGCCAGGCAAACACGGGAATTCCCCGTTCCACTAGTGCCGCCGCGATGGCGTCCTGGGTAGATAGCGGATTCGAGCCAGTAACTGCGACGTCTGCTCCGGCGGCCTTCAGGACTAGCGCCAAACAGGCGGTCTTAGCCTCCAAATGTACGGAAACGGCCATCCGCTTATTAAGAAATGGCCGGCTCTTTTCAAACTCGCTCTTGAGAGCATTCAGGAGCGGCATATGCTGCCAGGCCCAATCAATCTTCAGATGACCTTCCGACGCGAGCTTCATATCTCGCACAATTGCCTGCATTAGCGTTCCCCCTCTTCCGCGATATCCGGTGCCGTTTCCGGCGCCTCTGGCGCGCTTGCTTCTTCTGTCTCTGACACGCCGCCCTCGCCCGCCTGCGCCTCTGGCGGCTCTCCCTCTCCTGCGTGTCCTGCCTCGGACTTTCTTTTTTCCGCCTCATGCTCGCGTACGGCCGCTAACAGCTGGGTGATGGCAAACCCGATTGTCCCTGATACAACGAGAATGTCAGCCACATTAAAAGTCGGCCAGTATTGAAACCCAAAAAGACCATACATCTTAAAGAGTAGAAAATCAATAACATATCCACGAAACAGCCTGTCAATCAGGTTTCCAAAGGCACCTGCCGTCAGCAAGATCAGGGACAAAGCCTCCAAACGCGTACAATCGGAAGCTTTCAGCCTGAAAAACGTAAATAAGGCAGCAGACAAAGGTATTAGTATCTTAATCGCCATTGACAGCCACTGAGGCCAGCCGGTTCCCATGCTAAATCCAAAACCGGGGTTGTACGCCAAATCAAGTTGAAAGAAATCCCCAATAACTGAAATCGTTTTTTCCGCCAACACGATGTCCGCCACTATTTTGGTGATCTGGTCAGCTGCGACAAGCAAGACTATCATGATACCAGCTTTTAAGAACCGCTTTTTCAGTATCTGATTTTTCAACGGGACACCCCCAATGATTTTAGGCCCGCCGCCGCACTCCCTTTAAAAACGCCTTTTTCGGTGATCACCGCTGTGATCAGTGCGGCCGGAGTCACGTCAAAAGCGGGATTGAACACTGTCACGCCGGTCGGGGCCACTTGCTGCCCCGCCACATGGGTCACTTCTTCCGGAGCGCGTTCTTCGATAACAATGTCTTGTCCGCTCGCGATGGACAGGTCAATACTTGACAAAGGCGCTGCCACATAAAACGGGATTTTATGAAACTTCGCCAGCACTGCTAAACCATAGGTGCCGATCTTGTTGGCGACATCGCCGTTAGCCGCCACCCGGTCGGCACCGACAATTACTAAGTCAGCCTTTTTGGCAGCCATCACCCAGGCCGCCATATTATCAGTAATCAGCGTAACCGGTATCCCATCCTGCATTAGCTCCCAAGTGGTCAGCCGCGCGCCCTGCAAATACGGACGCGTCTCATCAGCGTAGACATGAATGCGCTTGTCTTCCTCATGCGCCGCGCGGATCACACCCAAAGCAGTGCCGTAGTCGACTGTTGCCAATGCCCCCGCATTGCAGTGGGTGATAATATGGTCACCATCCTTGATAAGCGTTGCCCCGAATTTGCCGATGGCCCGGTTAGCCTCAACATCTTCACTGGCAATGAGGGCGGCTTCGCGCTCAAGCACTTGGACTGCCTCAGCAGGCGATCCCGTCTGTTCTACAGCTGCTAAGACGCGCTGCAAAGCCCATTCCAGATTAACAGCCGTAGGGCGCGTGCGGCGCAATTCTTCCGCAGCCAAAACCAATTGTTGCTTAAATTGATCAAATTGCTGGCTTGCGGGACAAGCGGCACCCGCGACCCTACTATCAGTACTCGCGCCACAAACGGCGTAAACGCGCGCTGCCAGCAACATTCCGTATGCTGCAGCAGCTCCAATCGCCGGCGCTCCTCTAACGACCATTTTCTGAATCGCATCCGCTACCGCGCCATGATCCCGACAATCCAGATAGATAATCTCCAAAGGCAGGCGGCGCTGATCCAATAGCTTGAGCAGGCCATTTTGCCATACAATAGCAGGCACTCTGGGCAAACCGCTATCCCCTTTCCACAGCCGGCTTTTGCTCATGATCACAGTGACAGCCGCGCTGAGCCGGAATTAGCGGCAATGTGCTCATCAACAGTGATTTTAACTGATCACCGTTGGCAGCCATAACATCAAGCACTTCCTGATGGGTCAGCGGCGTTGGGCTAATGCCAGCAGCATAGTTGGTCACCATCGAAATCGTCGCATAACACATGCCTAGTTCCCGGGCGAGGATTACTTCCGGAACATTGGTCATTCCGACTAAATCTCCGCCCAGCCGCCGATAGGCCAATATTTCCGCCTTACTCTCGAAGCGCGGGCCTTCCGTGCAGACATAGCATCCCCCACAATTAATCGAAATGCCGTTTTGAGAAGCAGCCTCGCGAATCGCCGCGCGTACCTCCGGACAATACGGTTCCGTATAATCCAAATGCACTACCTTACCATCTTTGCCGTCAAAATATGTTGACTGACGGACCTTGGTAAAATCGAGGAATTGATCAATCAGCACAAAATCACCGGGTTTCATGTCAGGGTTGAGCGATCCGACTGCAGTAGTGGTGAGCACGCGTTCTACACCCAGCTGCGCGAGGCCCCACATATTGGCCCGGTAGTTGATCATGTGCGGTGGTACTGTATGTCCTTTGCCATGCCGCGCCATGAACACAATTTCCTGTCCCTGCCAGGTTCCTACCGTAACATTTATTGCTCCATAGGGTGTAGTCGCCTGCAATTCTCGCACACCAGTAAGGATGCGCGGATCATAGACGCCTGTACCCCCGATAATTGCTATTTTCATTCCAGTCACTCCCTCTTTTTTAGTTGCAGCAGCTGCTGTCGCAGGCGTTTATCCAGATGTTCAGGCAGCGGCTCGGCTGCTGGCGGCGTGGCGGATGGTGGTGCCGACTGCCCAACTGCACCCGCGCCCCCACGAGCGCCACCCATCGCTATCTCGGACGCCGCCGGTATCTGCGGAATATAGGCGGGCAGACCCAATATTTCGTGCAATATCATTTTGGCTGCTTCCTTGTCTGGAATGCGTCCCCGGGCAGTGCTGTCCGGATCCAGCTGGGAAAATGGCGGTATCGGCGATCCTACACAGGATGGACATCCGATTTCACAAGTACAGCCGTTGATCATTTCCAGACCGGCTTGCAGGATTTCTTCCATATGATCAAATGCCCTGCGGGAAAAACCCAGCCCGCCCGGATATTTATCATAGATGAAAACAGAAGGCAGTCCAGTATTGGTCACATCCACAACAGACCCGATGTCTGAAGTATCACACATGACGAAGACGGGCAACACCTCAGCGATAATATTAGCCATACCCAGCAGCCCTTCTAAAGGTTCGCGTCCATATTTGCGGACGTTGTTGAGGGTTTGCACCGTCGGAATCAGCCAGGTAGCCGTCGTCTCCAAAATCTGCGGCGGAAGATCAATCTTGCCATAACCAATACTGTCGCGCGAGCCAAACTTGATCTTGCGGAACATGTACGGCTTGATGTTGACAGCAACGTCGCCATGTACCAGATTGGAGTCGTTAAGACGTCCTTCCTCGGACGATTCATGCACTTGGACCTTAATTTCGGTAATCGATTGGGTATAGTAATCGACATCCGCTTTCTCAACAAATGATACGCGCTGTTGCAGATCCATTTTGCGGACGAAATAGGTCTCGCCCTCATGCATGTAGATCGCCTGTTCGTAAATTTGCTGAAAGGCGCTGGGTTCATCCAAGGATCCGATAACTTTGTTGCCTGCGGAAAGATCAACAATTGAAAAAGTGTTGTCCGACATGTTGCGCAGGTTGACCTGCGCAGCTGGGAAACCGCGCCCTTTCCAGCGCCAGCCATAGCCGTCCCAGACAACTTCCTCGTTATCACTGAGTATATGCATTAATCCTGGGCCAAACTCGCCAAAATCCTCAACGTCCGTTGGCGAGAGCGGCTTTTCGAACGCAGCCGCTCGCAGCTGGCCGAGGAGGATGTGCGGATTGCCCGGGTCGATGACGGCGTTTTCCGGATTGCGGCCCATAAAATATTTAGGTTTCTGCGCCAAATATTGATCAATCGGCGCATTATGCGGTATATAAAAGACGAGTGAAGGTTCCTTGCCCCGTCCAGCCCGACCGGCTTGCTGCCAGGTGCTGGCGATGGAACCGGGGTAACCGACAATAATGGCGGCTTCCAGCGCCCCAATATCAATGCCCAGCTCCAGTGCATTAGTGCTGGTTACCCCCAAAAGCTCCCCTTCAAAGAGGCGCCGTTCAATTTCGCGGCGTTCTTCAGGAAGGTAACCGCCGCGATAAGGGCTGATCGCCTTGGCCAAAGACGGGTTGGCCTTCTGGAGCATTTCCTGACAGTAGCGGTAAAGCAGCTCTGCCACTATGCGGGCTTTGCCAAAAGCAATCGTAGCATGGCGGTTCCTGATGAGCTCGCACATGAGCTCCGCCGCCTCCAGATTACTGCTACGGCGCTCGGTGCGTCCCGTATCAATAAAGGGCGGATTCCAGAACACGAAGTGCCGCTCGCTGGAAGGTGCGCCGTTTTTGTCGACGACGTCGATGTCGACGCCCGTAATCTTTTGGCATAACTCGCCCGGGTTAGCGATCGTCGCCGAGCAGCAAATGAATTGAGGGTTGGAGCCGTAGAGCGCGCAAACGCGGCGCAAGCGGCGGATGACGTTGGCCACATTCGAACCGAAGACTCCCCGGTAGCTGTGAATCTCGTCGATCACCACATATTTGAGGTTGGCCAGAAAAGGTGCCCAACCGGTATGTTTTGGCAAAATACCCTGGTGCAGCATGTCAGGATTGGTCAGGATAATGCTGCCCTTGTCACGCAGGCGGCGTCTGGTGTCCGGGGGCGTATCGCCGTCGTAGGTTCCCGATAACAGCTCCAGTCCGGGCGCACCTTCAGCCAGCCGCTGCAATCCCCGCAGCTGATCCTGGGCCAGTGCTTTGGTGGGGTAAATATAGAGTGCGCGCGCCTGAGTGTTAGACAGCATTGTCTCCAGCACCGGCAGGTTGTAACAAAGCGACTTGCCACTGGCAGTGGAGGTTACTACGGCCACATTTTTACCCTGGCGCAGCAGTTCAATACATTGCACCTGATGGCAGTAGAGCCGCTCGATTTCTTTGGACCGCAGCGACGCGACCAAAGGTTCCGGCAGCGGGGTCTGCAAATCGTCATAGACCGCCTCTCCGCCTCCGATTTTTTCTATATGAACCGCCTGTCCCCTGTATGAGGAACTCGACAGCAAATGTGACAGAAACTTTTTAGCGTTCATCTTAGCCCTCCTGTTGCAGGATCCTCCGTTAAATTTCGACGGTAGGGTAAAACTTCCTCTCCCAATAAACATAAACCCAGCCTCAACCGGAGCATTCTACAATAGAGACTCTCTAGCGGGAGAACTTTGGGGAACTTTGGGGACGGTTCTAAAAGTGCCAAATCCCAAATGATGTAAAAATGCACTTTTAGAACCGTCCCCAAAGTTCCCCCCCAGAGTTCCCAAGAAGGAGATTAGATTGGTGCTCGATGAAAAGCAGCTCATTCAAGTAGAAAGCGCGGTAGTGCTCCCCGCTGAAGTAATTCTTCCTGACGATACCGACTATGAGTTCATTCTGAAGGGCCAGAAACAGAAGGCCTTTGATACGTGGAAAGCCTTTCAGCTTTCTTATAAAGCTGAACAGATTGCGGCGCGCCCTGGATTTGAAAGTCTCCTCTGTCTTGAACATTTGCGGGAACGCTGGCGTAAAGCTGGAGTAGTCACTTACCCCCACCAGCTTAAAGTCTTGCGGCGTGTCGTCGGTAAAATGCGTGGGCGGGCCATTTTGGCGGACGAGGTCGGACTTGGCAAAACAATTGAAGCTGCCATGGTTCTGATCGAATACTATTTACGCGGCCTGGCCAAAAAGGTACTTATCCTGACGCCAGCTTCGCTTTGCCGTCAATGGCAGATGGAATTACAGGACAAATTCGGACTGCGGTTTGTGACAGCACGTCGTCCGGAAGACTGGGAGCATTATGACCTCGTCGTAGCCTCCATCGATGCTGCGAAACGACCGGAAAACGCGGAGGTTATTCTGCACCTGAATTATGACATGCTGATTGTCGATGAAGCCCATAAGCTTAAAAACGTTAATACCCGCAACTACCAGCTGGTCAGCGGGATTCATAAGAAATACTTTCTGTTACTGACCGCCACCCCACTGCAGAATAATTTGAAGGAACTGTATAACCTTATTACATTGCTGCGCCCCGGCCAGCTCGGCAGCTATCGCTCATTCCGAAAACAGTTTGTCGCCGATAATAGGACACCCCGCAATGTCGACAACTTGAAGCAGCTGCTGGGCGAAGTGGTTATCCGCAACCGGCGTGCCAACACCCAAGTGGCTTTCACCAAGCGCATTGTCGAGCAAGTATGCGTTGAGCTGTCTGAGACGGAACGCCTGCTTTACCGAACGGTCGAGCAGTTTATCCGCAACGATTTATTCAGAACTGGCAATACATTGGCCTTGATCACCTTACAGCGTGAAATCTGCAGCAGTTCATTTGCAGCGGCGCTGACCCTTGTTAAAATGCTGGCTCCAAACGCCGCGACCGCTCTCGCAACCGCGCCAGTGCCAGTGCCAGCGACCGCATCCACACCAGCGCCTACGCCAGCTTCGGAGCAACGCGCTCAGGAACTATATCAAGCCATTGAACTGGCAGGCAATATTCAGGAAAACAGTAAAATGAAGGTATTAGAGGAAATTGTCAGCCGCGATAACGAGAAAGTAATCATCTTTACCGAGTTCCTGGCCACGCAGCAATATATTATGGCGCGGCTCGCAAATCTGGGGATGAAAAGCCTTCCTTTTGACGGCAGCAGCTCCGCCAACCGTAAAGAATGGCTGAAGGGGCTCTTCCGGGAACATCCCAACGTCAAAGCCCTTGTTTGCACTGAAACAGGCGGCGAAGGCATTAATCTGCAGTTTTGCCGCACTCTGATCAATTACGATTTACCCTGGAACCCGATGCGCATTGAGCAGCGTATCGGCAGAGTCCATCGGCTTGGCCAAACCCGTGACGTGCGCATTTTCAATCTTTATACCAAAAATACTGTCGAGGAACATATCGTCCGACTGCTAGCTGAAAAAATCAATCTATTTCAAACTGTAGTCGGTGATCTGGATCTCATTTTGGATGTGTTCAGCCGCAATTCGCTCGAACAACATATTCTTGCAACTATGAGATCCGCTTCTTCAGAGCAATCGGAGTTTCGCCGCAGTATAGATGCCTTCGGCGATAAACTCCGCCAGGAACTTGAGTCCGAAGCAGAAAAACGTTCACTGGATCGCCTGCTTTTTTCGGATTCGCGATGAGCCGGGGCGGCAGTGCGGCCGGTCCGGCCAGTGCGGCCCGCGCAGCCAGTGCGGACCCGGGCGGCCCAAACCACCTTCGATTGGGGGATACATGTAGCGGATGACCTATAGCCATAAGACCTTAACCGCCGAAGAAACCGAAGCGTTTATAATCGAATCCCTGCAGCTTTCCGATTCCACTTACCGCAAAATTGAAGGCGGACTTATCGAAGCATTTGTACCAGTTAAGCGCCCCTCCAGTTTCTTTGGAATCGAACAACAACCCTTCGATCGGCTACTGATGGCGTTCGGAGATGATCCGCGCGGGCTGCCGACTGAAGCCGAATTAGTCTCGCCGGGAAGCTACCGCTTGAACTGGTTCATCGATGGATTGCGCTCGCGCGGCCGTCTGTGCCAGGCCTATGTGCCATTCAATTTACCGCTGTCCAAAATCCAGAGACAGGTACGTACCCTCTGGCCACACCGCCATGAGGATCTGTATCTGGGCCGTTCCAGTAGCAGCCACGAGTTCTATTTGCTGGCCAACTTCAAGAGCAGTCTAAAGAGCGACGAATCAAAGGAATACATCGATTCCGCAGCCATCAACCTCGTAAACGGCGCCATTGAAGATGACTTGTTTGAGTGTTTGGCCGCCTCCGCCTGGCCTGTCAAGGATTGCGTCCAAACTCCGGCCGGTCCGGAGCCTACCATAACCGTTGCCCAAGCTTTCCAGCGGCTCGTTGACGTTATCCTAGCGCGCGCTGAAAAAGAATATGGCCATTGGCGTACCGAGCCGCAAGGCCGTTTCACAGATGAGTTGGAACGTCTCGAGGCTTACTATGAGGATCAAGGCCCCAGCCGCGCCGGTGGCACGTACAAAGAATCGGCCGTAGAAAGGCAGCATCTGATGACAGAGCTACGCGACAAATTTAGACCGCGCCTAATCATCAGGTGGCTAAGCGCGGCCTTCCTTTATCTGCCGATAGTCCAGTTTCAATACGAAGCGATTTCCGCCGGCAATGTCAGACAGGGCCAGCTGCGCTACGAACCGGTGACCGGCGCAATTGTGGAAATGGTGTAGCGCCGCCAAAAGACCGCGCCTGGCCGGAAAAAGACTCAGGAAGGCATCAGTTCTATAAAATCAAGATTTACTCGGAACAGTACTTTAGCTTCATTACTCATCTCATTTTCAGATGCACTATCAATATAATTCCAACATTCAATTACTGTATTTCTTATATATTTTGGTTCAATATACACGAAATCGATTATCTGTTCAAGTTTATAGCCTAGATATAATCGGGTATTGGCACCAATCCAGCCATACTCTTCACAAATGGGCAAGTATTCAAGCAACCTTTTGGCTAGTTTTAAACTATCCATTTCCTCCGTAACAGGCGCTATCATAGGACCTTTTACTCCTGTTAACCAATTTGGAGGCAAAAGGGACTCTCCTTCTTCACCGAATGATTCCCAATCTATCCAGTCTAATTCATAGCATTGATCACTTAGTGCAAAACATTCAGCCAATCCCGGTAAGCATGGGGTCGCAAATGTAAAACGCAGACTGGTTCCAGGATCAATCCCGGAGGGAGCACTGCATGACCAGGATGGTCTATATCGTGCACCAGTCCAAGACCAGTCACTGTTTTCAAATGCAGATTTAAAAGAATATCCCCACTCGATAGGTTTCAAAATTAATCCAAATTTGCAAATCTGATCACAACTCGAAGAATCCGATATTACTTCATAGCTATACTCTACTAGATGCGTGTCCAAATTATAAGCAACATCAACCTTAACCTTTACATTGATCATGTCCGCTGCCTGAAAATGAGCGACTTTTTTGTAATTACCATCCACAGTTGCCCAATATTCGATAAGATTTTCCGGCGTACGAATCATTTTATAGCTCTCGGTATTCTCTAATACAATAGCTGGTTGAAGAAATTCGCTGGAACTGGCAGTACTGGCCAATGTCTTGACGAACAACAGGTTTATAGAGATGCCAATCAAAACAAGAAAAATTATTGTAGATCTCTTAACCATAACAATCACTCCCAATTATGATACCTCCTCAACAAAAAGGCACCTCAAAAATTAGAGGTGCCCAAATAACTGTAACTCTAAAAACAAATATACCTTTTTTCCGCCCTTGCAATGCTTTCAAGCTGATCGGTGTGCTTTCACCTTAATCAGATCCCGATAGCGCTCTGCCACTTCGCGGGCCACATCCGCCCAGGAACGGCACAAAGTCTCATAGGCCTTCCGCCCGACAACGCACCGCGTATCCTCATTGTCAAGCATGTAACGCAGTTTGTTGCCGAATGAGACCGGGTTTTCGTCACTCAGGAAGCCATTAACTTCGTCCTCAATACCTTCCGCCGCATTGGAATCCCGCAACACAATCGAAGGCACTTCCAGCGAAGCCGCCTCCTTAATCACCAGCCCAGCCGTATCATAGCGAGACGGAAAAACCAGCGCTTTGGAGCGGTTCAAAAGCGACGTGAGCAAGGTCCGATCCCGCACCAGCCCAGGAAAACTTACCTCGGGAAGCCCTAAATCCTGCGCAGCCTTCTCTAATTCCGGCCGAGCGTAGCCCTCTCCGATGAATGCAAACCTAAAGTTGTGGCCTGAATCTTTTAATTCCCGCAACGAATTCAGGACAAACAACAGGTTCTTTTCCAGTTTCAATTGCCCAAGATAAACCAGCAAAGGCACTTCAGCATCAATGCCTAAAAACTCCTCTGCTTGCTTGATACTCTGTTCCGGATTCGCCGGCTTGACGATATCAGTGCCGTGCCCAATAATCTCAATGGGCCCCCGAAAGCCGTATTCACGAAGCGTTAGCTCAGTGCTGGCATTTGGCACCCAAACCTGATCCATGCGGTTATAGTGATCAATAATAATACGGCGCGCTATTTCAACCGGCAAATGCATCCCATAGAAAAAGCGACTGATATCATCCAGATACTTGGTGTGAAACGTCGAGACAATAGGAATCTGGCGCAGAACACTAACCTGCCACCCCAACGGACCAGCCATCCACGGCGAATGCACATGTACTAATTGCAGTGGAAGCCGAGCGATTTTGCGGCTGAATCCCGGCAAAATCCAGGGCATCCCAAAACGGTACGGAGACCGCTTCGGAATCGGTATCGTGGGGTAATTATGAGTCAGATCCTGCTCGTTATATTCATCCTGACCGGGAATTGAAGGCACAACAATATGAACCGGCCCTAAAATATCCGTGAGATGTTTTTTGTACTCCACTACAACCTTGGCAACACCGTCCATAATTGGCGGATAAGAATCACTGAACTGGGCTGTCGTAATTCTCCCAATCCCAGTGTTCTGCATATGAGTTTCCTGTGACCGTGACCGAGACCGAGACTGAAACTGACACCTTACCACGGAACTCTCCTCCGATTTGCCGCGCATTCTACTCCGGCAACTGTATGACCGCGCCATGACTTAAAAAGTTTCGCTCTACTCTGCCCGCGCATCCTGCTGATAAGATTCCGCAAATTCGATTCTCTGACCGATCGTAGGATGATCCCAAAACCATATATACTCCATTGGCGACACCCGCAGCACCGCCAGATTTTGATCGGCCAGCCGCGCCATGGCTCTAATAAATGCTTCCGGCTTGCCAGTGACTTCAACAGCATAGCGATCGCTTTGCCTTTCCAGAGTGCGCGTATGATAATTTGTAATCGGCTCCATCAACATCATGATCGTCAACGTCAAAATCATCAGCATTGGCAGGAACGCCGGATCGGAGCTATTAACATATCCCAGCCATTCGGCCACATAAGGCGCAATTAGCGACAACAGCCAGAATGAAAGCATGCCAATCAGCGAGTTCAGCAGCAGGATTTGGGGCATGTGCCGGAAATTGTGGTGGGCCAGCTCGTGCGCCATGACAGCCTCAATTTCCTCTGCCGTGAATGACTTTAATAATGTATCACCCAAAATCATACGTCTGGTGTTGCCGGTTCCTGTAATCATGGCGTTGGCGGTACTAGTCTTGCTACTCATGTTCATCTCATAGACACCGCGTATGCCAGTTCCAGTCTTAGCGAAAAGCCGTTCCAATTGCGCTTTGAGCTTTTCATCTTTGAGGGGCGTAAATTTGTAAAACAACGGCATAATCAGCACTGGTGACAGGTTGACCAGAATGACGGAGATAAAGACAAAGACAATGCCAACATACAGCCACCAATAGGCCGGCGCGTTAGTTAGAATCACTCTAAACAGTAACAGCAATGGCACAAGCAAAACTAACGATATCAGGAAGTTTTTGAGTTCATCTCCCAACCAAGATCCCGGAGTCTGTACCGATAAGCCAAAACGGTGTTGCACGCGATAGCCTGCAAAATAGTTAACGATTGTATTACCGATAGAATAAACTGCGGCGATCACAATCAGATACAATGCGAGCCGCCAGCCATAGTCTCCTATGGCAGTAGCGAGGGAGCGCGCCAGCGGGGTGCAAAAAACCGCCACTGTGAATAGGATTGTATAAAGCAGTCCTAAGTAGCGCTGTATATTTCTGGCCCGATGATAATCTTTGGCTTTAGCTCTTTTTTGGGGATCAAAGAGTTGTTCATGTACAGCTTCCACTCAATCCGCTCCATTTCTTTTGGAAATACCGCGATCGCGACCGCCGCAGCGACCGCCGC
>ENA-UOOE01002528-UOOE01002528.1-fermentation-metagenome-genome-assembly--contig:-NODE-2528-length-12884-cov-3.015278_pt1 | contig 12884 bp, 9 predicted proteins | sample MGYA00245776_ERZ724021 | MGnify/ENA primary metagenome ERZ724021 (study PRJEB28704, sample SAMN03018321) | fermentation metagenome | biome: anthropogenic terrestrial biome; feature: soil; material...
GCGTCACCTACAATATTATAAAATTCCCGCCTATTCTTGCATAACCGTTACGCGGGAATTTTATAATATTGTAGGTGACGCTGTCGTTATCCGGCTCAACAACCTTAAGCTCTCCGTATACTGTAATATTCTCCATTGTTGTAAGACTGCCGCCGGATGCAACCGGTGAAAAATTGTCGTCCGTAAGGATATTTATCACGCATCCGACATCGGTGTTCTCCCATCCGGAAGCACGGGTCGTAAAGGTGAATTTACAGGTTTTCGCTTCGCTTCCGGAGGGCATAAACTTCAGATAATCGAGCGAAGCGACGGGAATTGTCTGTCCTGTCGATACAGTAACTCCATTGAGGGTCAGAACTCCGTCCGAAGGCAGGGTACTGATTACGATATAATCAAAATCGGCGCCCACTGTGTCTAAAAAATCGTCCTTTGTGAAGCTGACCGTTTCGCCGTCAACCGAGCATTTGTCAAGAGTTGTAGTCTTACGCAGAAAACTTATTGCCGGAGATATGTCGCTGTTTGCCGCCGATACCCCTGTCATCAGCAAAACGGCGATGAAAGTGCAGAAGAAAAAAATTCTGAGTGACTTCAAGATTTTCATTCCTTTCCAATAATCGTTGCATTCATTATGATAATCATTTGCAGGAAAAATATACCGTTTTTTTGAAAAGAAAAGCGAAAATAAACCGCTTTAAAAATGAGTTGCAAAAAAAATGAATACAGAGTATAATATTTATGTTTCAGGTAAAATATTACGGAAAATCGGATATTTACATCGAAATAAAATCGCTGTTTTCGCGCATTATATTTTATATTATGCTCTTTCTCGTAAGGGGTATAAGATTGGCGCTGCTCAGTGGAAAGGTGTGGTGCTTTATGATAAGGGATTTACAGGATGAGATTATAAGAATTAAAAGAGAAAAAGATATATGTATTATCGCTCATAGCTATCAGGCGCGTGAGATTTGTGAGGTTGCCGATTATGTGGGCGATTCGTATAAGCTCGCGGTTTGGGCAAAAAATGCGAATCAGAGGAGTATTCTGATGTGCGGCGTTAGGTTTATGGCAGAGACAGCGAAGATCCTCGCTCCCGATAAGAACGTATATTTAGCCAGCAAAGAGGCGGGTTGCCCTATGGCGGAGCAGATGGACAAGGAATATATCGAGAAGCTTAAGGCATCCGCATACAAAGGTTATAAGGTTGTCACGTATATAAACACGACAGCCTCTCTCAAAACGGTTTGCGATGTATGTGTTACAAGTTCCAGCGCGGTGAAGATTATCAAAGCGATGCCCGACAAGAACATTCTGTTTATACCCGACTGCAATCTCGGAGCTTATGTTGCCGAGCAATGCCCGGAAAAAAATATTGCATTATTACAGGGCGGTTGCCCCATTCATGCGGCAATGACACGCCGTGATGCACAGAACGCAAAGAAAAATCATCCCAATGCTCTGTTTTTAGCGCATCCCGAGTGCAGAAAAGAGGTTCTCGATCTGGCTGATTTCATAGGCTCGACAAGTGCGATTATGGAATACGCAAGAAACAGCAATCATAAAGAATTTATTATCGGTACGGAGAACAGCATAGCTGAGCATTTGCAGTATGACCTTCCGGACAAGGAATTTTATCCGTTGTCAAAAAAGCTCATCTGCCCGAATATGAAGCTAACCACACTTATGGACGTGTACAATGCGGTGGTAAAGGACAGGGGCTATCCGATAGAGCTTGACGAGGAAACGATATCAAAGGCGAGAATCTGTATCGACGAGATGATTCGGTTAGGCGGCTGATACAAAAGAATAATAACTAAAAAAAGTGCAGGGCGGGAGCAAATATCCCGCCCTGCGATGTTTATCAGCAAACAAATGTATATTATTTAGTATTCTTACAAATCAAAAGCGCATGATTTGCAAGACCGGTGCAGAACCTGTTCTCGCACATCCTGTCTGTAAGCTCAAGAAAACATCCGTACTTCTCGTCGCTCATCATATCAACAGCGCTTGCAAAGAAAAGGAAATCAAGACCATGGTTTTCTAAAACCTCAAGTCCCTGCCTTTTTGCTGTTTCCTCCATTTCCTCCGGCGAGGTAAAGAAGAAAACACCCGGTTTTTCGTCGTCGGTTTTGTATTCAAAAACGTGTTTGTTAGTATTTTTGTTCGGATAAATACTTCTCCATTTATCATTGGCACAAGCTCCGGCGTAAACACCGATTCCGTTTATGTACGAGAACGCAATCACAGCACCCTCTCTTGCGATTCTTTTGCACTCCTTAAAAGCTGATTCTCTCTCCTCATCGGGCAGATGATACATAGGTCCTAAGCACAATACAACATCGAAGCTCTTATCAGCAACATTATGTAAACAAGTTGCGTCCCCGACTTCCGCTCGCAGATTTTTCATAACGGAATTGTTTATTTTGACGTTGAAAGCATCAATATTGTCGGAGCATAAATCGATGCCCACATATTCCTTGCAGCTATTTGCGAAATGCATTCCGTAATATCCCGTTGCGCATCCTATTTCCACAACATCGGAGTTCTTTTTTATATATTTGGATAAAATCTTTTTTGTATAGTAAAACTCCATGCCTGAGTACCTTGATTTTATATCCCTGTTTTCTTCGGTTCCTCCGCTGTAAAGATTGAGTATTTTTTCCTGATTTGACGACACACCATCACCTCCATGCGTTTTTCAGCGTCTTTTGTTCGGTCCCCTCGGATCACCCATACCGCCGATTTCTCCGACTACTGTTGAAACAGAGGAAACGGTAAATTCCGCATTTTTCGTGCCTCCCGAATAATCACCGCCGGAATATAAGCCGTCCTTTACATCTCCTGTGCAGCTGCCGCCCAGCATAATAGTATAGGTTTTGTCTTTTTCAAGCTTCGGCGTGCATATTACAAGAGAGGAATATTGCTTATTCGGTGAGAAAGTAACAATATCATTTCCGTCTGAATCCTGAACTCTTATCAATGTGTTCGCAGCCTGAGGAGCAAAGCCCGCAAGCACTCCGTATTGTGTGGAGTTCGTGCCGATACCCTGAGCCATACCGCTGCTTCCCGAAGCAACAAGCAGTCCCCCCGACATCTTGAACCCTTTATTATAGTCAAGCGTACTGTTATCGTTTTCGGTGGGGCCGCAAATGATAAGAGTTCCGCCGCTTATCTCAATTGCGCCGTTTGCATCGATACCGTCGCCATCCGCATCTATAAAGACATAACCGTCGCTGATGGCAACATTGTAATCGCTTCCTGCAAAATTGTCTTTACCCGGTTTGCCTGCTTCATTAGAATCGGAGCCGCCTGCGGTGTTGATGCCGTCGTCACTCGCATTTATCCTTGTATGACCTCCGGAAATAGTTACAGAGCTGCCTTCAAGTCCCTCAAAGGCACTTAATACATCAATTTTACCGCCAAATATCAACACCGCTTTGTCCGCATGGATTGCATCGTCTTGCGATGAAATTGTAAATGATCCGCCTTTTATTTCGAGATTTTCCGCACAGTGAACTGCATCGTCTGAGGAAACAATAACAAAGCTGCCGCCGCCGATAATAATGCCTGCATCGCTCTTTAGAGCTTTACGGCTCTCCGATGATTCCGGACTTCCACCACCTGCGTTGATCTCATAGCTGCCGTTTGCTATAGACAGCATACCCTCGGATTCAATTCCGTCAAAACAAGAATCTATTTTAAATTCGCCGTCTGTAATAGAGATATGTCCGTCGGATTTCATCGCCTTATCCGCCGAGTTGAGACTGAGCTTTCCGCCGGAGATTTCAATAGCAGTATCGCTTTTGACCGCTTTTGCGCTTCTGCCGTCTGCGACCGTATTACCGCTTCCGCCGCCTGTGATGATATCGATTATCCCTGCGGAAATAGCGACACGGTTATACGCTTCGATTCCGTCCTCGTCGCACCTGATTGTCAGCACTCCGCCGGTAATAGTTATAAAACCACTGTCCCGTGAAGTATCGTCCGTCGCTTTTATCGCATCTCCGCCCGAACTTACAGTCAGTTCGGTTCCCTCTCCTATTTTCACGCTGTCCTTGCCGCGTATAGCCGTATTAACGCTGTTTACAGTAACCTTTCCGCCTATAAACTTTATATCGTTGGATGAAGATATTCCGTTGTCGTAATTTCCGTTTACGACAAGGCTCCCTTTTCCTTTTATTACTATATCATCTTTTGAATAAATCGCAGCGTTGGAGTCATCGTTAATATTCTCGTAGCTTTCCGCGTCCGAAACGGTGTTATCAGTTCCGTCTGCGAGCGTAATTATTATCCTGCCGGAGCTCTTCCCGTAAATCGCCGCGCCCTTATCGCTACTTATCGTAACACCGCCGAGAACCAGCTCCACAGTATCCTCCTTGTCGGCATCGACAATAATCTGACCGTCAGTGAGGCTTCCGTTAAAAGTATAAACACCGGGCTCCGTGATGGTAACGGTCCTATCCGAAACCGAAGCTCCGCTCCCGTTATCATCATGAATATCTCCGGTTCCCGACTCTACTGTGATCCCGTTTTCAGAAAAAATTACTTTTTCGTTCTGCAATACGCCGTCATCAGGGCCAAGGACATCATCCTCGTCCTCGGTAACAGGATCAATCGACAAGTCAAGCCCGATATCCACTGTATAGGTACTCTCATCCCCGCTGACGTGAGAAGTGGTTGACGCTTCATCTGTGTCGCTCTCACCGCCCTTAATAATGCTGCAGGAGGTTAGTGCGAAAACCGCTGCGAATAATAAAATATAGGTTTTTACCGATCTGTTTATCATCTGTTGTTCCTTCCGTACGAGTTGTACCGCGGTTCAATTCAAGTTTTAAAGCATTCCGAGAGCAACCTTTATCATGGTGTCAAAGCCGGTCTGCCTTTCCTCTACCGATAACAATTCCGATTTGAAAAGATGGTCTGATATGGTGCAGATGCACAACGCCTTCTTACCGCATTTGGCAGCGTTCATATAAAGAGCTGCTGCCTCCATCTCAACCGCGAGCACTCCCATGGAACGCCACTTTTCGTTCGATGATTTCGGGCTGTAGAAGACGTCGGTGGATAGAATATTTCCCACCGCAACAGGCACGCCTTGTTTTTCCGCCGAAGCTATGGCTCTTTGCATCAGGGAGTAATCCGCTATTGCGGAAAAAGTTCCGGGCAGCTCATACTGCCAAGCGAAATTACTGTCTGTGCAGGCGCCCATGCCTATTACAATGTCCCGGAGGTTGATATTATCTGCAAGTCCGCCGGCCGAGCCTACCCTTATAATGCTGTCAACATCATAATGATTATAAAGCTCATAGGTATATATTCCTATCGAAGGCATACCCATGCCGTGCCCCATAACGGAAATCTCCCTGCCGTTATAACTGCCCGTAAACCCGTACATATTCCGAACCTCGGTTACCTTAATAGCGTCCTTTAGATAATTCTTTGCTATATACTCGGCACGCAGCGGGTCACCGCACATAAATACGGTTTTAGCTATCTGACCTATCTCTGCTTTATTATGTGGTGTAGACATTTTAAATCTTCTTTCTTAATTTATTCTTAATATAATTTTCGACATCATTTATGCTGTTTTTAATTGAACGTCCATACATAACAGCCGCTTCGCCTGAGGACATAAAATATTTTTTTGTAAAATAAACAGAGTTCCGTTGTACTATAAAAACTTACTGCCAGTTATTAAGATATTTTTCCTGTTTTTCGGTAAGCGTATCTATCTCAAAACCCCAGTAGTTTATCTTTCTTTTAGCGACCTCCAAATCGACCTCGCGGGGGACATCAATAATCATATCCTTAAAGTTCCCTTGATTCTTTACAAGATGCTGAGCAGAAAGAGCCTGTATTGCAAATGACATATCCATTATCTCGGCAGGGTGACCGTCCCCCGCACAGATATTTACAAGCCTGCCCTCGGCGATGACGAAAACGGTTTTTCCGTTATCCAGCCGGTATCCCTCTATATTGTTGCGGGCAGTGTATTTTGAAACAGCCATTTTCTTTAGCGTTTCCATATCGACTTCGGTTACGGTAATGAAGAAGTCGCCGATAGCCGCTGCTTCGCTCATTCTCATAATTTTAAAACCGTCCATTACAGCTTCCATTGCTTTTATCGGATCAACCTCGGTTACGATAACCTCCGCTCCCAAACCCTTAGCGCGCATGGCAACACCCTTGCCGCACCAACCGTAGCCCGCCACGACGACGTTCTTACCCGCGACGATAAGATTTGTAGTACGGTTTATACCATCCCATACAGACTGTCCGGTTCCGTATCGGTTGTCAAACAGATGCTTACAGTCGGCGTTGTTTACCAGAACCATAGGGAATTTAAGTGCTTTTTCCTTATTCATGGCAATAAGTCGGATTATTCCCGTTGTGGTCTCCTCGCAACCGCCGATAACATTGTTTATAAGTTCGGGGTATTTAGTGTGTATCAGACTAACCAGATCGCCGCCGTCATCTATGATTATATTCGGTGCCGGCTCTATCACTCTGCAAAGGTTTGCATCATAAACCTCCTGTGAGCAGCCGTGAACGGCATAAACATTCATGCCGTCATGTACGAGCGCGGCAGCGACATCATCCTGTGTGGAGAGAGGGTTGCTGCCGGTAATATACATCTCTGCACCGCCGGAGGCGAGCACCTTACAGAGATATGCGGTTTTTGCCTCAAGATGCACAGAAAGAGCCACTCTCAAGCCCGCAAAAGGTTTTGTTACGGCAAATTCTTCCTCAATACCTCTTAAAAGGGGCATATTTCGTTTAACCCACTCTATCTTTATTTTTCCGCTCTTCCACAGACCGGTATCTTTAATATCGTATGTCTGCATTACCTTTTCTCCTTTAGCTTCTTTTTGATTCGTTCAATGTTATAATAGACCTCTTGTTCATCTATTTCGGTTAAAACGCGGTCTTCCATAACGATTTTTCCGTTAATTATTGTAGTGACAACCTCTCCGCCGTTTGCGGAATAACACAGGGCGCTAACAGGGTTGTTCATGGGCTGCATCTGCGGACAAGAGGTGTCAAGAATCGCAATATCCGCTTTATAACCGGCTTTTATTTTACCTGTTTTTTCTATACCAAGAGCGTTCGCCGCGTTCTCCGTTGCAAAAGAGAACACATCGGCGGCTGAAACTGCCGAAGCATCGCCGCTGATCCCTTTATGCAGAAGGGAATTGAAATTCATCTCCGAGAACAGATTGAGCGAGTTGTTCGAAGCCGCGCCGTCTGTTCCGAGGCATATGTTCACTCCCTTTTCAAGCAGTCGCTTCACCGGTGCTATACCGTTACCGAGCTTAAGGTTGCTCTTTGCGTTTACAGCAACGCTGACGCTGTTTTCAGCGAGGATATCCATATCCTCCTCAGTTATGTGAACACAATGTGCGGCAAGTGTTTTTTGCCTGAAAAACCCAAGAGAGTCAAGATACCCGACAGGAGTGAGTCCGTTTTCGGAAATACAGGAAGAAACCTCGAAAGCGGATTCAGAAAGGTGCGTGTTAAGCGGAAGAGACAGCTTTTCCGCAAGCTTTACTGCTTTCAGAAGATATTCCCTGTCACAGGTATAAACGGCATGCGGTGCTATCATAAAGCTCAAAAGCTCCTCGCCCGAAAACATTTCTATTTCTGCGATCGCTTCGTTAATCCGGCGCGAACCGCCGGTATCCCCGCCTCCTCCCGAAAGTCCCCTTGTGACAACGACACGCATTCCGCTTTTCAGGGCCGCCTCGGGTGTTGTATTCGGGAACATATGCATATCACAGAAGGTAGAAGTACCGCTCCGTATCATCTCTATACAGGCGAGCAGACATCCCCAGTATGCATCCGATGAATCTATAATATTCTCAAGCGGCATAATTCTGTCAAACAACCACTCATTAAAGGGCAGGTCATCAGCGATATTGCGGAATACCGACATATACGAATGTGTATGGCAGTTAATAAGTGCGGGAATGGCGAGCCTGTCCCTGCCTGAAATGATTTTATCGGCAATAAAATCCAGAGGCTTCTCTCCAACCGCTAAAATTGTTCCGCCGTTAATATAAATATCACTCCTGACTGCTTTATCATCGATAACGCAGAGCATATCTTTTAGTAGAATTTTCATATTATTTTATGACATTCCTTTCATCGGAGTGTTTAATCTTTAAATTCATTTGTAGGTATTTTAATTTATAAGTATAAAATATTTGTATAATTGACAACATTATATAATAAACAAATAGTAAAATCAACCACGGAAAATAAATTCTTGCAGGATGAAAACTAATATGCTATACTATCGATTGATAGTTTTTTGCATGATAATTTATAAAGGTATATTAAGAGAGGCAGGGTATAAAATGTATAAAATAAACAGGAAAATCAGTCTGAATCCCACCGTCACCCTTATGGATATATATGCTCCTCTTGTGGCAAAAAAAGCCGAGCCCGGACAGTTTGTTATTTTAAGGGTTGACGACGAGGGTGAGCGTATTCCGCTTACTATCGCCGATTTTGACAGGGAAAAAGGCACTGTTACGATTATATTTCAGATTGTCGGTGCAACGACAAAAAAGCTCGGAGAGAAGAACGAGGGTGAATATATCAGCGATTTTGTAGGTCCTTTGGGAAAAGCAACGGAGACAGAAGGTTTGAAAAAGGTTGCCGTTGTAGGCGGAGGAGTGGGCTGTGCGATAGCTTATCCTATCGCAAAGAAGCTGTACGCACAGGGCACCGAGGTACATTCAATAATCGGCGCAAGAACCAAAGACTTACTTATACTTGAGGACGAGTTCAGAGCCGTTTCCGACAAGCTGTTCGTTATGACAGACGATGGCAGCTACGGGGATAAGGGAGTTGTGACAAATGCGCTCAAGCGTCTGCTCGACAGCGGCGAGAAATACGACGAGGTCATTGTCATCGGTCCTATGATTATGATGAAATTTGTATGCATTCTTACAAAGGAATACGGAGTAAAGACGACAGTAAGCATGAATCCCATAATGATAGACGGCACTGGGATGTGCGGAGGGTGCAGGGTTACCGTTGGCGGCAAGGTGAAGTTTGCCTGCGTAGATGGGCCTGATTTTGACGGTCATCTTGTAGACTTTGACGAGGCGATGGATCGCGCGTCGATGTATAAACCTTTTGAAAAGCATGCTTATGAAAGCACGTGCAATCTGCTTAATAAATAAATTGCATTAAGAATTATTTTTGCGGAAAGGAATAAATATATAATGCCGAATATGTCGTTAAAAAAGAACGAGATGCCCGTACAGGAGCCGTCCGAGAGAAATAAAAATTTCTCGGAGGTTGCGCTCGGATATACCGAAGAACAGGCAGTCGACGAAGCAAAACGCTGCCTTAACTGCAAGCATATGCCATGTATCGCAGGGTGTCCCGTAAGCATAAACATACCCTCGTTTATAAAGGAGATTACCGAGGGTAATTTTGAGAGAGCGTATGAAATAATCGCCGAATCAAGCTCGCTACCCGCAGTCTGCGGCAGGGTCTGCCCTCAGGAAACCCAGTGCGAGAAGGTATGCGTGCGGGGGATAAAGGGCGAACCGGTGGCTATCGGAAGGCTTGAGAGGTTTGTTGCAGACAGACACAACTTCGCCAATACGGAAAAAGCCGTAAAGCCTGCTTCCAACGGTCATCGTGTGGCAGTGATAGGTTCGGGTCCCGCAGGACTTACCTGTGCAGGAGATCTTGCAAGAAAAGGTTATGATGTAACAGTTTTTGAAGCACTTCACCTTGCCGGAGGCGTTCTTGTATACGGTATTCCCGAATTCAGACTTCCAAAGGCGATAGTGCAAAAAGAAGTTGAGGGATTACTGAATCTCGGAGTGAAAATCGAAACTAATATGGTTATCGGAAAGGTGCTGTCGATAGACGATTTGTTCGAGGATGGTTTTGAGGCTGTTTTTATAGGTTCTGGGGCAGGGCTTCCGAAATTTATGGGTATAAGCGGGGAAAATCTCAAGGGAGTTTATTCGGCAAACGAATTCCTGACGAGGGTTAACCTGATGAAAGCATACAGAAGCGAGAGCGACACGCCGGTTATGAACGCAAAAAAAGTTGCGGTAGTAGGCGGAGGAAACGTTGCCATGGACGCCGCCCGCTGTGCTAAAAGGTTAGGCGCAGACGAGGTGTATATTGTTTACCGCCGCTCGGAGGCTGAACTGCCCGCGAGGTCGGAGGAGGTGGAGCATGCAAAGGAAGAGGGAGTAATTTTCAAGCTTCTTACCAATCCGACAGAGATTTTACCCGACGAGAAGAATTTTGTCAGCGGAATCAAGTGCGTTGAGATGACCTTAGGCGAACCTGATGCATCCGGAAGACGCAGACCCGTAGTAAAGCCGGACAGTGAGTTTGTTATCGAAGCCGATTGCGTTATCATGGCTCTCGGAACTTCTCCGAACCCGCTTATTAAATCCACCACGGATAAACTCGACACCGAAAAATGGGGAGGCATAATCACAGATGAGAGCGGAAGGACCTCGCGAGAGGGCGTCTTCGCCGGAGGTGACGCCGTGACCGGCGCGGCAACCGTAATACTTGCTATGGGAGCCGGAAAAACGGCTGCTGCGGCGATAGATGAGTATATATCTTCAAAAAACGAATACAATACGAATAGAATATAAAATTTGTTGTTTTCAGTTGACATAAAACTTACAAAAGGATATAATAAAATGCAGGATATGACAAAATATTGTTATATCCTGCTATATTTGTTTTTTCCGTTGTCGCGAATAACGGCGGATAGTTGTATATAGGTTTTTTACGGAGCTGATATGGATTTAAAGAGAAAAATTCCCCGCTCGCAGAAGCGGGATGCGATGATTGCAGTTCTTCTTGCCTGCTGCGTAATGCTTGCGGTATGCGTAGGAGTATTGCTTTCCCGCGTCATTGGCACGCCCGTGGTCTTTGATGGCAATATTGAGAATATAAAGGTAAACATTACAGAGGTCTGCACTCGGAACCGCTCAATAATATGCGATTCAAACGGCAGATACAGTGATTATATAGAGCTCTACAACGCCGGAATCAGCTTTGATTTAAACGGCTTCGCACTGTCCGACAACGCATTTAAGGAAGTAAAATACGTTTTCGGCAGCAGGGAATTCGCTTCGGGGCAGTATATGCTTATTTTCCTCGACGGTACGAATGTCGCATTTTCCCTGAAGGGTGAGGGCGGAGAGAATTTATATTTTCTGTCACCCGGAGGTGACGTGTGTGCTTCGGTCACTACCATCGAGATGGACAGTGATATGGTCATGGTGTTGAAGGACGGCACATATGAGGTTACTGCAAAGGCGAGCCCCGGATACCCGAACACAGAGGAGGGAATAGCCTCTTATCAACGCAGTCTTACAGATGTTTCAGGCATCTTTACAATCAGCGAGTTGATAACATCAAACAAATCTGCGTTGCCTGACAGAGAGGGTAACTTTTCTGATATAATTGAGATAAAAAATATATCGTCGGCGGCAGCATCGACAAGTGGCTGGTATGTTTCCGACAATTTAGGAAATCCGCACAGATACGCTCTACCTGACATAACCCTTATGCCCGGTGAGTATCTTCTTGTGTTTTGTGACGGAAAGAGCAGTTATAATGACAGCGAGATTCACGCATCCTTCGGGTTGTCGGAGGGGGAAGTGGCAGTGCTGTCAGGACCTGACGGAAGGTATACAAGCGTTGATGTTGAACGGATAGGGGACAACATTTCGATCTGCCGGACAACCGATGATGACGGAAATATCGTTTATAAGCAGATGAGTCCCTCCCCCGGCTTCGACAACACCGAGGATGGTATACTCGCATTTACCGAGAGCAGAATAGACCGAAACGCTGCTATTATAATAAGCGAGCTGCTTCTGTCGACGGATGAGCTCGCATACGGCGGAAAGGTTTGTGATGTGATAGAGCTCATGAATATCTCGGAAAACGAGGTCTCCACAAAGGGCTGGTTTTTGTCGGACGACGAATTAAACCCGTATAAGTACAGTATCCCGGAGACGATTTTAAAATCTCACGAATGCATATGTATAATTGCGGACAGCAGGAAAACCCCTGATGATGGTATACATGCCAACTTTTCACTTTCTCAGGGTGAGTGTGTTTACCTCATGACGCCCGAAAAGAAGCAGAGCGAGATATTAAGCGTCGCTCCTGCGGGGAGAGGAAAAAGCTGGCAATATATTGACGACGCAGGTGACGGGAGTTATATTGCTCAAAATCCGAGCCTCGGCTTTCCCAACGATGATTTCGGCAGGGATGACTATAACAAAAAGGTCAGACCGGAGGGAATAGAGATTTCCGAAGTAGTTTCGGTAAACAACCGGTATATTCCCGGCCCTTACGGTACCTACCATGATTTTATTGAGCTCCATAATAATTCAAACAAGGAACTGTCACTTTCAGGGCTATATTTATCTGATGATTCAGACAACCTGAATTTAGCGGCTCTGCCCGATATAAAGGTTGCCGCAGGGGGATATATCGTTCTTATTCTCTCATCTGACGGTGTTAACACTCCCTCCGGTTATGAGGTCCTACCATTCGCACTCTCGGCACAGGGAGAGACTGTCTACCTTTCAAGCGGTGGAGAAGTGATCGATTGTATCGCAATTCCCGCACTTGAGGGGGGAATGTCATATGGAAGGGCTGGTGGCAGGGATGGATTCGGCTATTTGTCGGAGGCTACTCCGAAAAAGGAAAACGCTTCCGAATTAGCTGAGAGAGCAGAAAAGCCCGAAGCTGTTCTGGAACCGGGTGTATATAACAACACGGGCTCATTGAGCGTAGAGCTCAGAGGTAAAGGGACTGTCAGGTATACACTCGACTGTACCGAGCCTACCGCAGCCTCACCTGCTTATAAATCT
>ENA-UOOE01002532-UOOE01002532.1-fermentation-metagenome-genome-assembly--contig:-NODE-2532-length-12880-cov-3.502222_pt1 | contig 12880 bp, 13 predicted proteins | sample MGYA00245776_ERZ724021 | MGnify/ENA primary metagenome ERZ724021 (study PRJEB28704, sample SAMN03018321) | fermentation metagenome | biome: anthropogenic terrestrial biome; feature: soil; material...
GGTAAAAATCAGGGCCGCCTTTACATCGATGGTAAACGCCATGATCATTGCGCCAAACACAATAAAAGGGGACCGGAGCAATAAGCGAAGGGCCAGATTCATGCCGTTTTGTACCTGATTCATGTCGCTGGTCATACGGGTTATCAAAGTGGCCGTACCAAGCGTATCAATCTCAGAATAGGATAACCCCTCAATATGCTTAAAGAGTGCATGTTTTAGTTTCTTCACAAAGCCGACCGCCGCTTTTGCGGCAAAATACTGTGCAGTGATGGAAGAAATCAGTCCAACAACACCCAGGACGACTAACACCAAGCACATTCTGACAATGTAGCCCTGGTTGGCTTTGCTGATGCCGACATCTATGATAGACGCCACAACCAGCGGAACAAACAATTCAAAAGAAGCCTCAAGCAGCTTAAACAGCGGTCCGAGGATGCTTTCCTTTTTATAATCCTTTAAGTAAACAAGCAGCTTTTTCAATTGTTCCCCCTAAAAAATTCACTTTTTTCTGCTGCATAAATTCAAGTATTAAGATACCATATCCTTCGCTATTTTAAAATATTTGTTTTGCCAAAAGCAGGCGTTCAAAAACTGTTTAACCGGTTATCATCACCCCTTTCGATTTTTCCCGGCACTTGCATTTGGCTATATTTGGCTGTATACTTAGTTTAAAGGTCAGTCCGTTTTTAAGTAGTTTTTAGTCTGTGCACAATATATTTTATAGATGAAACTTGAAATATTTTGTTTACTTTATAATGCCGGGGTAATATATGATTATAACGCTACTAGCCGTTTTTCTGCTAGCAAAACTGAAACACTATAAAATCCGTTATTTGTTTTGCACATGGTCTTTTTACCCGATATTCATTTTGCAGTGTATACTGATTTTTCTTCAAGGAGCTATTTTTACTGGAAACTATTATTTTATTCAATATGCATCCGTGATCGAAACTTTAATCATACTATCTTTTGTTTTTCCGTTGCTGGCTTATCAACTGTATAAACCTGCGTTCATCGGAACAGGTCTCGTCCTTCTGGGATCGCTGCTAAATAGACTTGTAATTGGTCAGAATAATGGCAAAATGCCCGTTTTTCCGACTCTTTCCTACCTGACCGGCTATGTTCACGCTGACACAATGAATAGCATTGACAATATACACATTATAGGAAGTGAAGCCTCCCGCTTGAAGTTTTTAGCCGACTATATTGATGTGGGCTACTCCATTTTAAGCCCCGGTGATCTGCTGATCCATTCCTTTACATTCATAATGTTATACTGTACTATTAGGTCTGTTAATTTAAAATATGCCATCAGGACTTCGGAAAAATGATAACAAAGGGTGATTCATCTGACAAATATATCAATAAGCCTTGTTCAGTTTCTCATTATAGGCATACCCCAGGGTTTTCTATTTGTATTGGCCATATACCTTTTGACCGGAACTAATTTTGACCAAAAAAAGTATTTGATTTTGAGTTCGGCTGCTACTGTATTCACTTATCTGATTCGGTTCCTGCCCATTACTTTGGGAGTTAACACAATGCTGTCCCTACTTTCATTAATCATTTTGTTTCTGGTTGTCTATAAGTTCCAACTGGATCTGCCCAAAAGCATCCGCTTGATTGTCTCTGTTATAGCGATATTTATATTTATTTGCTTTTCAGAATTAATGAATGAATTGATATTAGTGGTTTTATTCGGGAAAGCCAGAACAGAGCAATTATTTAATTCCGGCTCTGACTTGATCAGAAGTGTATCGATGATTCCTACAAATGCTGTTTTGGCAGTGTTGATTCTGATTTCCTATATCGTTATAAAAAAGAAGGTTGATTATGGAAAAACTGGCGCGGAAATTGGCGGGCCGCATTGCAAAAACACTGGATTATGATAATGAAAGGGAGCAGGTCATTGCATATGGCTTAATAGCGATCATTCAGACCTTTATGACGGTTGCCCTTGTGCTTGCCGGGGGGCTTATCATTAAGGCCCCTGCCGAAGCTCTGATTATTTGCTTCTCTGTAAGTATCTTGAGGAAATACAGCGGGGGAGCTCATGTGAGCTTTATTGAGCTCTGTACTTTTACGGCCGTTGTGTACTGTATTTTATTAGCTGCTGTCAGCAAATATTTTCTGGCTCCAAGAATGGATACATATTTCATGTCAGCTCTCACAGCGGCTGTTTTCGCACTGTCTTTTCTGATCGTATATAAACTTGCTCCTGTTGACTCACCCAATAAACCCATCAAGACGGAGAAAAAGAAAAAACGCATGAGGAAAGGCTCCTTTATAACCTTATTCATTTACTTGGCTCTATCTGCGGTGTTTTTGCTTTTGAGCCTGAAAAATGAAAGCTGCCGGGCTTATGGAATAAGCCTATTGTTTGGTATTTCATGGCAGATATTTACTTTGACAAAATATGGTTCCTATTTTCTTAATGGGATCGATTTTGGAGTAAGCAATATTTTTGGGATACAGAAAGGAGGCGAAAAATGATGAAAAAGCTTTACACAGCTCTCGCAGCAGCAGCTACTCTCATAGCGGCAGCCGTTGCCACATCCGCATGTACTTTCTTTGTATACCAGCCTGAAGAACCCCAGTCCTTGAGGGATGAATAAGAAAGACATCAAAAGGCACGTCAGGGATCAATAGTTTCTGGCGTGCCAGATCCACAAATTAAAATTGTAGAGGGATACTATGCTTGAACATGATAAAGACAAAGATTCTCAAATCAATCAAATTCTGCAGATTATAAAATTAAGCTCGTTAATTTTTTCTGCAGTGGCATTCTTTCAACATTTTTTTGAGGGCAAAAAAATTGTAGTAGTATCCGGAACCAACGCTCTGATTGTATTCTTTGTTCTAATTATCATACTGGCCGTTTATGTTTTTATAAACTTTCTGCAATCGAAAAAAAAGAAGAATCGCTTTACAGCAACTCTGGCGGAGCTATCTATCTTTCTGGTCATTTCGACTTTACTGGTCATGCTGACGGGAACCTATCAGAGCAGTTATAAGTTTCTATTTCTGTTTGTCATCATCTCCTCCACTATAGAAACCGGTATGAGAACGGGTTTAATCATTTCAGCCATATCATCGGTCATCATCCTTGCCATTGATCTGATTCTTGCGCCGAATTTCTCCAGCAATATACATTTTGAAAGCGATCTGGTTCTTTCCTGTGCATTTATCTTGATTTCATGGACAATAGGCTTTTTTGTTAAGCTTGAAAATCAGCATATAGCCAGTCTCAAAGAGCTGGTTAACATAGATGGGCTTACGGGCTTATATAATCATCGTTACTTTTATGAATGCCTGGCCCAAAAAACCGGTGAAGCCAGGGAAAAAGGAACCCACCTTTCACTGCTCTTTATCGATATCGATTATTTTAAGTACTACAATGACATCAACGGACACCAGAAAGGTGACAATGTATTAAAGGATATTTCCCGCATACTGAAAGAAAATACCAGAGGCACCGACATTGCTTCCAGGTATGGGGGAGAAGAATTTGCTGTAATATTGCCTGAAACCGCCGAGAAGGAAGCACTGGTAATCGGTGAGAGATTAAGAAGTGCCATCCATAATCAATATTTTGAGGGTCAGGAGTACCTGCCCAATGGAAACTTGACGGTTTCCATCGGCGTATCCGTCTTTCCGGATAAGGCGGAATCGGAATACGAAATTGTCAAGTATGCCGACGAGGCTTTGTACAGAGCCAAGTTCCTAAGAAAGAACCGGGTGGAATCCTATTCTTCCATTTTAAATGACCTGCAAAAAGAAATTAACAAAAACGACAAGGAAATCATTGCCTCCATCAAAACCCTGATTGCAGTCATCAATGCAAAGGACCAATACACTTATAAGCATGTGGAAAGAGTCGTGACTTATTGCGGCTTAATGGCTGACAGGTTGCATTTTGATGAAGAGGCGAAAAGAATATTTATACATGCCGCATATATGCACGATATAGGAAAAATTAACATTTCTCAGGATATTTTAATCAAATCGTCGCGCCTGACCGAGGTAGAATGGGAGGTATTGAAAAGCCATCCCAAAAACGGTGCGGATATTATTAAAAATGTTTCCATTTTAAAGGAAGTGGTGCCCATCATTCTGCAGCACCATGAAAGATATGACGGAACCGGATACCCTAATAGGCTCAAGGGCAATGAAATCTCGTACCTGGCAAGGATGCTGACGGTGGTCGACAGCTTTGATGCCATGACTTCAAGCAGGCCTTATCAGAGCCGAAAGACATTCCCGGAAGCCCTGGCCGAGCTGGAAAGGTGCAGCGGGGCCCAATTCGATCCTGAAATTGTACAAGACTTCATTAAGATTTTTCAGCATGAATTTAATAGCATGAACAACCTTTATTCGGAGCTGTACGTCAGCTGATAAAGCTCTGGCTGTTTATGGCGTATTCTTATCTGCCGAGTTTTCCGGGAAATAGTTCTATTTATGAGCCAGGTTCCTGGCTTTATTCATTTAAAAAATAACCCCACCCGTTACCAAAATCAAAGATTTCGAAAAGCGCCAGAGTGATGTTTCGGTACGTCAGCGGAGCAGGATTGCGAAGCTACCGAATAAAATCCCGGACGGATTTTCTTGAGGGCGACAAAACATCACTCATGACGCTAAATTACGAATCAAAGATTTCGAATGGGAGCCCGGGAACATCGATAATGACCGGACTAAATTAAATCCGGCAGACTGATTGATTAAAGCAGGTGAAGAAATGAAAAAAAACAGTTATGATACCATTATTATAGGAGGCGGCACCTCCGGCATCTTTGCGGGCTATGAGCTCCAAAAGCTCATGCCCGATATGGATATCCTAATGCTGGAACAGGGAAACGACATCTATCACCGGAGATGCCCCATCGTGGACAAGAAGGTTGATGCGTGCATCAACTGTGATTCCTGCGGAATTATGAACGGGTTCGGCGGTGCAGGAGCTTTTTCCGACGGAAAATATAATTTCACCACCCAATTTGGCGGCTGGCTGGATGAATACCTGGATCCCCAGGATATTATGAACCTTATTGAGTACGTGGACTCCATTAACGTTGAATTCGGCGCAACCCTTCAGCGGTTTTCCACCAGTACTCCCGAGGCCCGGGAAATATCCAGAAAGGCGCTGTCCCATGACCTGCACTTATTGGATGCAGAGGTGAAGCACTTGGGAACCGAGAACAACAGGAAAATCCTGAGCAGAATCTTTGACTATTTAAATGACCGGATCGAGATCTGCTGCGGCTCTTTTGTCGAGTCCATCGAGAAAAATAACGGTGGATATAGAATTACCCTTTCCGACGGCCAGCAGGCTTGCTGCCGCTATCTCATTGCCGCTCCGGGCCGGTCGGGAGCCGAATGGTTCTCTTCTCAATGCAAAAAGCTGAATCTTCCGCTCATCAATAACCAGGTGGACATCGGGGTCCGTGTGGAGCTTCCCGCTAAAATATTTGAAAGCATTACAGATATTGTTTATGAATCAAAATTTTTATACAGAACAAAGCAATATGGGGACCTGGTGCGTACATTCTGTATGAACCCATATGGCCATGTGGTCAGTGAAAATGTGGACGGAATCATTACAGTAAATGGCCACAGTTACACGGATCCATCCCTTAGAAGTGAGAACACGAATTTTGCCATTTTAGTCAGCAACCGGTTTACAAAGCCATTCAATGAACCCTACCAGTATGGCAAGAGGATCGCTTCCCTTTCCAATATGCTAGGCGGGGGTATTCTGGTACAGCGTTTCGGGGATCTGATAAAGGGCAAACGCACAAATGAGCACCGGCTGGCCCAAAGCTTTACCAGGCCCACCATGAAGGCGACCCCCGGGGATTTGAGTCTGGTGCTGACTAAGAGGCATCTTGATAATATTATAGAGATGATATCGGCTCTGGATCATATCGCTCCCGGAACAGCCAATTATGATACTCTGCTGTATGGTGTGGAAGTTAAATTCTACAGTGCGAGACTGCTGCTAAGCGGTGAGCTGGAGACCGAGCTGCCCGATTTCTTTGCCATCGGTGACGGCGCAGGCATTACCAGAGGCCTTTCGCAGGCTTCTGCCAGCGGCGTTCATGTGGCCAGGACCATATATTCAAGATGCGGTAACCATTAAATAAAAGCCCCGCCCGTTAACGTGAGCCAAAGCTTGCCGGCGGGTTCGGGGAACTTATCATTTTACAGCAATGCCCTCCTCCCATTAGATATGCCTAATAGAAGGAGAGCATTCATGTCGATACAATTCGCTTACTGTTCCATATGCTTTCCCAGGAAACCTGCGGCCGATTGCACAAGCTTTGTCTCCACATCACCCATTTTTGCTTTGGGATCTGTTGAAAGCATGAGCACTGCGCCTATGGCATCCCCTTCTGAGATAATGGGGGAAATCACCTGGCAGGTATATTTAGTTCCGCCCTTTTCATCAGATATTACGGGGATTCTCTGGGCTTCCTGCGATTGCGCCACAAACATATCCCTATTTTCAATGACTTTTTCAATATCGGGGCTTAATGCTTTTTCCAGCAGCTCTTTTTTTGATCCGCCTGATACAGCAATTATCGAATCTCTATCTGCTACGGCTATAATGTGTCCGCTTGTATTGTGCAGGGATTCTGCATAAGCTTCGGCAAAATCCCCCAATTCGCCAATTGGGGAATATTTTTTTAAAATCACTTCACCTTCACGATCGGTATAGATTTCAAGCGGATCACCCTCTCTGATCCTTAAAGTTCTCCTGATCTCCTTGGGAATCACTACCCTTCCGAGATCGTCGATTCTTCTTACAATACCGGTTGCCTTCAAATAATTTGCCTCCTTTCAAACACCCGTTGTCTATTTGTGTAACATTCATAGTATTGGATGAATTCCATTAATTATGCAGTAAAGTTCGTTGCCTAAACGGCTTTTCCACCTTGCTGGAGGGTAAAAAAAAGAGCATTGTGAAATGCTCTTCGTTCATTGGCAAACTTAGTATTGGTCAAGCTCTTTCAAGATATTCACCGGTTCTGGTGTCAACGCGGATTTTATCACCTTGGCTGATAAAGAGCGGTACCTTAACCTGTGCACCCGTTTCGACGGTTGCGGGCTTATTGGCTCCTGTAGCTGTATCTCCCTTGAATCCGGGCTCAGTATCTGTGACTTCAAGCTCTACAAACATGGGAGGTTCAACACCAAAGACATTATCCTTATAGGACAGAATCTTACAGACAGTATTTTCCTTAACAAAGATCAAAGCATCTCCGATTTGGGACAAATTAAGGGGTATCTGTTCATAGTTCTCCGTGTCCATAAAATAAGCCAAATCTCCGTCATTATATAAATATTCCATATCCCTCCGGACGATCTGTGCTTTTTCAAACTTGTCGGAGGGGTTGAAAGTACGCTCAACTGTTGAACCCGTAATTACATTCTTAATTTTCGTCCTTACGAAAGCTGCGCCTTTTCCGGGTTTTACATGCTGAAATTCAACTATTTGATATACTTGACCGTCCATTTCAAATGTGACGCCATTTCTAAAATCACCAGCAACTACCATATGTTTTGAACCTCTCTCTCAAAATCGTCATTTTTTCTCAAAATACTACCATTTTATATTAAGCTAAAATCAATGCTTATGCAAGGGCAAATTAGAGTATTATAAGGTCTTTGGTGCTGGTTGTGAAGTTCCGGGGCTTGCCGTCTGCCAGCACAACCATATCCTCAATTCTTACTCCGCCGAGACCCTCTACATAAATTCCGGGTTCAACACTGAATACCATGCCGTCCTCCAGGATATCCTCGCTTTTAACCGATACTCTGGGCTCTTCATGTATTTCAATACCTACTCCATGCCCCAGACCGTGGCCGAAAGCTTTACCATATCCTGCCTCTGTAATGATATCCCGAGCAACCTTATCCGCGTCAACAGCCCGCATACCCGAAGTCAAAGCGTCCAGAGCCTCCAGTTGCGCCTTTTTGACAATGCCGTATACTTTTTTCAGCTCGGCGCCTGGTTCCCCTATAAATATTGTTCTCGTCATATCGGAACAATAATTGCGGTAAATAACGCCAAAATCAAGCACCACTGCGTCGCCCTTTTCAATAACCGCATCTGTCGCAGTGCCGTGGCACATAGCCGATCTTTTGCCGGAGGCTATGATGGACTCGAAAGAAGGCCCTTTTGCACCAAATTTTTTCATCATATATTCCATCTCGGCCGCAATTTCAGTTTCCTTCATACCGGGCTTAATAAATTTTAACAGTTCGCTGAAAACTTTATCGCCCAGAAGGACCGCCTGCTGAAGTCTTTCAATTTCATCGGCATCCTTTATAATACGCAGCTTATCCACTTTATTGCCGAGATTTACAAGGGACTTTGCGTTGGGCAGTTTATCCCGGAACGCCTCATATTCGGAAAAAGGCAGCAGCCCCTCAAATCCTAATTTCTCAAGCCGGTTATCTTTAATGAGCTCATTAAGGGTTCCATGGAGGGTATCCTCATATTGGATCGCTTCTATTCCCTCAAACGCCTGCTTCTTTGCCTGAATGGTATAGCGGAAGTCCACTATCAGCCAGGCATTGTCCGATCCTACCAAAAGGCTGGAGGTGGTGCCTGTAAATCCCGCAAAGTATATGGTATTGGGTCTTCCTGAGATGATTGCCCCATCTAAGTCATTCTCCTTAAGCAGAGTTCTTAATTTCTCCAATCTGTTGTTTGACATACTAACTATTACATCCTTTCTGTTATTTTATAATGTCCGCCCGAAAATCCACATCACTATGTAACGTGGAGGGATTTTGACCCGATTCTCTTATGAAGCACAAATAAGGCCGCGGAATAGGATTCAGCCCCAAACCCGCTGATCTGCCCCATGCAGACCGGGGCAATAACAGACTTTGAGCGAAATTCCTCCCGGGCATGAATATTGGAAAGATGCACTTCGATGCACGGCAGCTTCACACCGCTGATGGCATCGCGAATAGCCAGGCTGTAATGGGTCAACGCGCCGGCATTTATAATCAGTCCGTCATAACCCGAAATAAAGGCTTCATGGATGCTGTCAATGATTTCCCCCTCATGGTTGGACTGAAAAAAGTCTAATTTCATGCCATAGGACTGAGCTTCTATATCAAGCTTTTTTTCAATATCCTCCAGCGTCTGGCAGCCATAAACATCCGGTTCCCTGGTACCCAGCAAATTGAGATTGGGTCCGTTTAATACCCGAATCTTCATCATAACCTTCAGCTACCTCCTTTTCATCATCAATCATGGCGCCTATAGAGTGAATTAAAGTGTGCCCTCGGGAAAGCCAGCAATCCTGCTCCGCTGACGTACTGAAACATCACTCTGCCGCTAAATTGCGAATTAAAACTTCGCATCAATTCACATTTTTCAATTGCTATTATATATTATATACTTAATTATTGTATCTAATTTTTACGAACCCATCAAGAAAACCGCTATAATTATTTACCATCGGATATGGAATAATAATCTATATGAAACGCAGGGGAAGGATTGTGAAATATGCATCTGAAAAGCTTTCTAAAACTGGTGGAGATTCAGACAAAAATTGCCAGTGTCACACCAACTATTTTTGGCGTTCTGTTTACTCTGTACTATTTCCATACCCTAAAACTTCTTCACACACTTTTTTTCTTTATCTCTTTATTGAGCTTTGATATGTTTACAACAGCCCTGAACAATTATAACGACTTTAAAAAGGCGGTAAGGAAAGAAGGATATAATTACGAAGTTCATAATGCCATGGGCCAATTTAACCTGAAAGAAGGCACCGTCGTCGCGACGATTGCCATATTGTTTGCATCTGCTGTCGGTTTCGGCATCCTGACCTTTTTAAAATCAGACTGCCTGGTATTGCTGCTAGGCGTCCTATCCTTCTCCATGGGCATACTTTATTCGGCCGGCCCTGTTCCCATCTCCAGGACGAGCTTCGGAGAAGTTTTTTCCGGCGTTTTTATGGGCCTGGTCATACCATTTTTAGTGGTCTATATGTCCATTTTTGATCTGGCGCCCATCAGCCTTTCAGTCAATGAATCAACCATTGCCTTCAATCTTCAATGGAAGGTCATTCTCCCCATTGTCCTGGCAGCGCTGCCCAATGTTTTCTGCATTGCAAATATCATGCTGGCCAATAATACCTGCGATGTCGAGGACGACTTTGCCAACAGGCGCTATACGCTGCCCATTCATATTGGTACAAAAAAAGCGCTCAGATTATACGGCGCGCTCTATCTTCTTGCGTATCTGGACATTATCTTATGCGTTGCGGCAGGATACCTGCCCTGGATCTCCCTTTTGGTCCTGGCCGGAGCAGTGCCGGTTTACAAAAACATAAAGGCCTTTTACAAGATCCAGACCAAAAAGGACACCTTCGGACTGACTATTAAAAACCTCATTCTAATCATGTATCCGCTCATTCTGTCCATGGCTGCGGGAATCCTTTTTAAATTATGAGGCTATTCTGCCATGCTGTTCTTCTCATTTTCATAAATTTTCTTTAATGCTGCGGCATCCTCCGCCATGGTACCTCTGGATTCGCAGATGATAACCGGTTCAATCCCGAGGGCTAAAAGAGCCTGAGCCAGGGGATTGAAATCAGGGCCAAACCTTTCGTCCGCATAGGTCCAATGCTTTTTCTCGCCGCTTTTTCCAAACTCAATTCTGCTGAAGTGGATCTGTATATTTTTCATCCTGTTCACACCAAGATGTTTCTTTACCAGTGCAAAAACATTCAAAAAATCTTCCCTGGAATTCATGCCGCCCCGGGTAAGGGCATGCATATGACCAAAATCGATACAGGGTATTAACCTTTCATCCAGGCCGCATAATGCAATGACTTCCTCCAGCGTTCCCAGCTGGTTGGTTTTGCCCAGAACCTCCGGGCAGATGGTAACATCGCCAAGCCCCTGGCTGTCCGCCTCCTTCAAGGCCTCGAGCATGGTATCCAAAGCCAGCTCTATAGCGATTTCCCTCGAAATTCCCGAAACATAACCGGGATGTACGACGATCCGCCCGGCCCCCATTATCTGGGCGATTCTTAAAGTATCGATAATATAGCGGATAGAGTTTTCCCTTTTCCCTATCTCGGTGCTGGAAAGATTAATGTAGTAGGGAGCATGAATGCTCAGCCGGATATCAAACGCCCTGCATTTCTCCCCTATTTCCCCGGCCGTCTTATCCTTTAAATGGATTCCCTTATTGCATTGATACTCATATGCATTAAGTCCCATATTATGAAGCCATTCGGGCATCTGCCACGAATGCTCGAAGCCCTGCCCATAAAAGCTGTCGGAATTGCCCGCAGGCCCAAACCAAATCATAAAATCATCCTCATGCCAAGCTGTTTACTTTATTGCCGGAAATTGAACATACTGCGAAACAATCCTATTCTGCCACAATTCTATAAGGTTTATGGGCAATTCGGTCTATTTGCGTCCATCCGGATATCAATTTATGCATCTCTTCTTATAATCACCAAATCTGTTACAGCATACCGGCTTTCATCGCCTTATAGTTTTCCGCCTCAATAAATAAAGACGCTGAATTTGTTTTTACTTCCAGCCTCAAGGTCTCCACTTCATTTAGAAGGGTGTTTAGCTGAGACTCTGATATTTGCCCTATTTCACGGCTGATCCGCCCTTTTCCCAATTTAAGCTCCGCGGCTTTAAGCTTGCTTTCCGATACCAGCAGCTGGTCCTTTGCTTCCACCAAAGTATGGTATTTCTTTGTAAAAGCCAGGGCGGCGTCTTGCTCCTTGATTTGAAGCTCATATTTTCTCTGATTGCCTGTGATGGAGGAATTCTTCATCTCAAGCTCTTTGGTTTTTATGCTCTTTGCATTTTCTACAGCACTGTCCAAATCTTTCTCAAATTCTATGGAATCGATAAAAGATTTTTCAGCCTCCGGCATTTCTCCCAGCGCAAGCTCATCCTTATAGGTAAGTCCTATAAAGCCTTTCAACTGAAGCAGCAGCGCGTCCTTTTGATGAAGGAGGGAAGTACGGGAGGCATCCAGCTCCAAAAGTGAGGTCTCCAGGTCTAATGCATCAATTTTTGCAGCCAGGCCCAGCTCTATATTTTTATTGACCAGTGCCAATTGATCGGCAAGCTGATTTCGTGATTTTTCCAGCTTCTTTAAATTATTGTCCAGCTGGTGATAGAGCACAAACATATTTTGCGCCGTATTGGCCAATGAAACCTGTGCCTGCTCAAAGCTTGACTTGGAGAAATCCAGCTGGTCTTCCAGCGCGCCAAAGCTTTCGTCCAGGCTATCTATCTGAGCGGTGAAATTTCGTACTGTCATCTCCAGAGAAACTGCGGCGGCATTGGCGATCACCTTAATCTCAGGGCTGGAAGCTCCCTGGCTGACCAATGACTCTAAAACACCATTCGTACGGTAATAAGCCCCATATAATGCATCCTCGGCATCCTTCCGGTCCTTATCACTGATATTATTGCTGATTTTATGCATGGCCGCCTGCGCGGACTTCAGCTGCAAATTCTCGTCCAAAACCCGCTGCTTTATTTCATCATACTCCAATACCCCGCTCTTTCCGACTTTTGTTGTATCGGCTGCCAGCACCGGCAGTGAAATGATGATGGATAAAACAAGTGTAATTGCCAGGAGCTTTTTACGGCCCTTCATAATTTTCATAAAGCTTCCTCCGAACGGATTTCAATATTTTTACCATGAATCATATTTTAAGTGTAGCACGAATCAAACGCTTCTTAAAGCGTCAATGGGATTTAACATGCTGGCTTTTCTGGCGGGAGCCCACCCGAAAATGATACCCACTGCCACAGAGAAACCCACTCCAAGCGTGATGGCCAGCTTTGAGAATTCAAAGCCAATGCCGATGGC
>ENA-UOOE01002534-UOOE01002534.1-fermentation-metagenome-genome-assembly--contig:-NODE-2534-length-12872-cov-4.869860_pt1 | contig 12872 bp, 17 predicted proteins | sample MGYA00245776_ERZ724021 | MGnify/ENA primary metagenome ERZ724021 (study PRJEB28704, sample SAMN03018321) | fermentation metagenome | biome: anthropogenic terrestrial biome; feature: soil; material...
TATCATTCGCCGCAGATTACCGGGATGCCGCACGGCAGCGACGCAGGGCAGCCTACAGAGGACAATGCGGAACGTGCGGCTATCTTATCGCATGATTGCGAAATAATCGAGCAGGCGGCGCTACAGGCAAGCACAAAGGATTACCAGAACATCATCCGGGCAGTGACACAGGACATGCCGTGATACTATTTGCGGTCGGTGTATGGGCTGAAAACGTATGAAAAGGGTTTCCACTGTGAAATACACCGATTCTATTATTATCTTGCAAAGAAAAAACAAATAATTTAAAATAGCCGTTCTGGGGACGTACTTTCGTGATTTAATGATATCATGGAGTTTCGGGAGAGATTCCAGCCGCCATACCTAGGGCGGTATGAATATCGGGCAGACAACACCTCCTTTCACAGCGCCGTCTGCGGTTCGGGCGGCGCAGATATGCGCAGATGCGGGCTGTACCCGCTAAGCGTAAGACCATGGAGGACGCAGTACTCATCGCCATGGTTGACAGCGCGGCCAAAGGCCGGCAGGCGGTACAGCTAACCGCCTTTGATATGCGGCATAATTTGACGTGACTTGGGGAACGTTGCTCACAGTCCATCTGCGCGCAAGATGCAGGCTGGGGAGCGTGCGGGGTTCAAATCCCCGATGCCGCTTATATGTCACCGGGCACGGAATCATCCGGGGCCTGCCGGGCCGAAGCCGGGCGGTGACACAAGCTACAGAGTGATAGTCCTAACTTATGCCGCCTTCGGGCGGCAACGATTATTCGAGCATCTAAAAACAGATGCTTTTTCTTGTACAAAATTATCCTTGAATTTTGTCTATAAAATAATTATTATGGGGAAAAGGAGAGGATAAAAATGACTAATGTTTTCAATGACTATGATTTTTATTATGGAGCTGTACTTTCCGTTTTCCTCAGTGGAAAACATGTTAAGCAATATTCTCCAAGCTTAATTAGCTCTGATACAAAAAAAGGTCGGATATATGAGTTTACTGTAAATCATGAACCTGATTTTATTTTGGTCATGGCATACGCTTCCCACCCGCGCCCGGATACAGCCAATAAAGATTATGACAGTTGGTCTTTTAGCTTTACTGATGAACAAAAAACCAAAATAAAAGATTGCCTTGATAATAATAAAAATATAATGATTGCTTTTCTTTGTGGAAGAGATAAATGGAATAAAAGTGAACTAGCGATCATGGCCGATAAAAAAGATGCGAGAAAAACTATGTATTCAAATGGCAAGATTAAAAAATCTATTACGGTTCGCAGAGACTCAGAACAGCGTAGCTATTCGGTCTTTTTGGGGAACCGTCAATCGATCCGTTTAAAAGGCCAGTTCCCAAAATAATTTTATTTACAGTTTCACCCCAATCTATTAGCATATTGAACTTTCAGCTTTGCGATTTTTGATTATTCGGGCGCTCATTGTGGCGTCTATTTTTTCCACATATTCAACAGAGTTATCAACATATTGTATTTACTAATTAAATTTAATCAATATCATGTGGACGCCCATCGCGGCGTCCTTTTTTATGCTTATTTTGGTGGCGATACTATGAAATTCCATTACCGCCCAGCGTTCAACGCCCGCGTCTACGGACCGGCTGAACACAGGGCGGATATTTATTGGCAAAAACGTCTGAAACGAGGTGATAGCCATGACCACAAAACAAAAGCGTTTCTGCGAAGAGTACATGATCGATCTGAACGCGACACAGGCGGCAATTCGGGCCGGATACAGCGTTAAGAGCGCGGCTGATATGGGAAGTGAGAACCTGAGAAAACCCCAGATACGCGCGCGCATAGGTAAGGCCATCTAATGATGCTTGGAAACGTGAGTACGTCCTGAACCCCAGATACGCGCGCGCATAGGTAAGGCCATGGCTGTCCAGTCAAAGCGTACCGGCGTTACCACCGACCGGGTTGTCCGGGAACTTGCGAAGGTTGCCTTTGCCAATTCTCATGATGTCATTGACTACGATGACGCGACAGTAAAAGATGATGCAGCCCGAGACGATACTGCCGCTGTTGCCTCCGTCCGTGTGAAGACAATCCCAACGAAAGACGGCCCCGGTATTGAGCGCGAGGTCAAGATGCACGATAAGCTCAAGGCACTGGAACTTCTCGGGCGCCGCTGCGGGATGTTTACGGACAAGATCGAGCATTCCGGCTCCATTGCCGGCACCAAAGAGCTGGCCTCTATTCTTACGCAGTTAAAGGGAGACGGCAAGCCGGATGATTCCGGATGAAACTATCCCCGAAATATCTTGCTTTCATGAAATGCCGGGCGAAAGTGGAAGTGCTGGAAGGCACGACATATGCTGGGAAAACGACGGTTGGTGCCGTGAAGTTCCTGTTCCGGGTGGCCGAATCGCCGCAGCGCACCCACATTATGGCCGGGAATGACCTCGGCACGCTCGAAAAAAACGTAATAACGAAAGACCACGGACTGCTGGATGTATTCGGCAGCCTGCTTTCGTATTACCCGAAGGGCGCAAATAAAATCACCATGCCGCACCTGCTGTACCATACACCGGGCGGGGACAAGATTATTTATGTCCTCGGCTACGACAACAAGGCGCGCTGGAAAAAAGCTCTCGGCGGCCAATACGGCTGTGTGTACATTGACGAAGCCAACATCGCCGACATGGATTTCATCCGTGAAGTTTCGATACGTTATGATTATATGATGATGACGCTGAACCCTGATGACCCGAATCTGCCGGTTTACAAAGAATACATCAACCGTTGCCGCCCGCTTCCAGAATGGGCGGATCAGACGCCGCAGGAGCTTCTCAAACAGCTTGACCAGCCGCCGATGCCGGGGTGGGTTCACTGGTATTTTACATTTGACGATAACCCGGCGCTCACGCCTGAGAAGCGGGAACAGCTGCTCGCCGGTGTAGCGCCGGGCACAAAGCTATGGAAAAACAAGATTAAGGGCCTGCGGGGCCGTTCAACCGGCCTGGTGTTCAGCCTTCAGGATAGAAGCCTGATTCATGCCGGTACGCTGAAAAAGCAGATAGAAAAAAAGGAAATCCATTTCATGCAGGTTTCAGCCGGTGTCGATACGTCGTATTCGCAGAAATCGCCGGACACCTTTGCATTTGTTTTTTCCGGAATTACAACGGACCGAAAAAAAGTCACGCTCGCTGCAAAAGTGCTGAACAATCAGGGCCGCCGGGTGCCGCTTGCGCCGTCCGACATCCCGCCGCTGCTGGCCAATTTCCTCGAAGCCAATCGGGAGCACTGGGGGCTGTTTGCGCGGTCGGTATTTATCGACAGCGCCGACGACGCGACCATCACCGAATGCCAGAAATACAAGCGGCAGAACGGCAGCATTTATGAGTTCGTGCCGGCATGGAAAAAGACAAAAATTATTGACCGCATCAATTTGCAGGCCGGCTGGATGGCGCACGGGGATTTCCTTTTGGTGCAGGAATACTGCCAGCCGGAGATTGACGAACTGAATGCCTACAGCTGGGATGAGGACAGGGACAACGTGCCGGAAGACGGAAACGACCATACCATCAATGCAGACCAGTATTCCTGGCTGCCATATAAGAGCCTGATAGGAAGCGCGGTGAAAAGGACATGAGCAAAATTAAAAGTAAAATCGGGGAGAAGGTGAGGACTTTGATTAGGAACTGGCTGCAAATTGAACCGGCACCGGAGAATTCCATCACGATACTGGAACCGCTCAGCTTCCAGGCATCCGTTATCCGAAACCAAATCTGGTATCGAGGGGACGCGAGCGAGCTTGACCAGCTGTACAATCAGCTCGGCGCCGGCGACACGGTCAACGCTGCCCGGTTCTGGGCTGCTTCCCCGTCGGATGAAAAAATCCGGAAAATTCATTCGGGATTGCCGTCTATCCTTGTTGATACGCTTGCTTATCTTGTGAAGTCCGACCTGGATGACATCACTTTCGGGAAAGACAAGACGGGAAAAAGCACGTGGGATTTAATTACCGATACGGAAAGCGGCGGAATCAACTTTCTTGACCTTGTTGGGAAAGGAATCGTTGGCGCGCTGAAATCCGGGGACGGAGCATTCAAAATTTCCATTGATCCGGATTTGTCTGATTTCCCTATTGTTGAGTTCTATGAGGCAGACCGCGTGGACTACATCCAGAAGCACGGCATTACGACCGGAATCAACTTCTGGACGCCCTATGCTGTTGATTCCAGAGCATACCGCCTCAGGGAATCATATGAAACGGGCAGGATTTCCTACACGCTGTTTAAGGGAGAGACGGACGATAAAGAGGTACCGCTCGACACCGTCCCTGAGCTGGCCGATTTGGCATCCCACAATCCAGTCGAATATGACGGTGGGTTCCGCATGGCCATCCCCCTAAAGTTCTTCGAGAATCCCAAATTTCCCGGGCGCGGCAAGGCCATCTATGAAAACAAGCTGGACAGCTTCGACGCGCTGGACGAAGTAATCAGCCAGTGGATGGACGCGCTGCGTGCGGGGCGTGTGAAGAAGTATATTCCGCGCGACCTTATCCCGACGGACATTAAGACAGGCCAGCCTGCGCCGCCAAACGATTTCGGCAGCAACTACATTGTGACAAATTCGGACCCGCATGAAAACGCCCAGAGCAAAATCCAGACGGAGCAGCCGGACATCAAGTACGATGCGTTCCTGTCCACCTATACGGCTACGCTGGATATGTGCCTGCAGGGGATTGTTTCCCCGGCGACGCTTGGCATCGACGTTGGAAAGATGTCTTCCGCAGATGCACAGCGCGAGAAGAAGGACGTCACCGGATATACCCGCAACACCATCACCGGGGTGCTGGAAAAAGTGCTGCCGGAACTGGTTAGCTCCATCCTCAAGGCTTACGACGTGATGCAGAATCAGCCCGCAGGGGATTATGAACCCGCCGTCAGTTTCGGCGAATACGGCGCGCCGTCCTTTGATGCCCGCGTAGACGTGGTAAACAAGGCAGCCACGGCAAACACCATGAGTGTGGAAACACAGGTGGATGAGCTTTGGGGTTCATCAAAGGATGATGACTGGAAGGCAGATGAAGTTCAGCGAATCAAACAGCAGCGCGGGATTGAAACCGTGGATGAGCCGCCAAAAGTCGGGGATGAGCTGCAGCCTGCCGGCGGTGATGCGTGATGCTGTCCTGGAAGGACATATCCGACCTTTTCGTAAAAATGGAACAGGGCCTGATAGCGTCCCTGAAACGGAACCTTTCCCGGCACAGAGCATGGGAACGTGAGGAAGGTTTCAGCTGGCCGGCCTGGCAGGCGGAGAAGCTGAGAAACATCGACCAGTTCCGGAAGGAAAACAGGGAAATTGTTGGCCAGTACGCTGATACGATTGACTTGGAAACCCGCGGCATGATGGCCGACCAGTTTACAGAGGGCATGGACACCGCGTCGGACGGATCGGAAAAAGAAGAACATCCGTCCGGTATCCCGGAGGAACATTTCTTCGGTGTGAACGACCGGCGCCTGGATAATCTCATGCAGGATATGCACGGCACCGAGCAAAAGGCCCAGAGCGCCGCCCTCCGCATGATGGACGATATTTACCGCCGGACCATTTCGCAGGCCGCTGCGGCGATGGCAGCGGGCGCTGCAACGCTTCCGCAGGCGATTGACATGGCTGTAAAGGATTTTTTGAAGGCCGGAATCAACTGCATCGAATATAAGAACGGAAGCCGCGTGAATATTGCCGATTATGTCCAGATGGCGCTGCGCACGGCCGCGACGCGCTCTTACCTTCAGGGCGAAGCAAAACGCCGGGCGGAGCTTAAAATTGATACGGTTTTAGTCAGCCAGTACGGCGCCTGCTCGAAAACATGCCTGCCCTGGCAGGGCAGGGTTTATATCGACGACGTGTGGGGTGAATTCCATGGGGAGATTTCAAGCGGCCGCGGGAAAAGTGCAAATGGGAAATGGTATCCGCTGCTTTCCGTAGCGGTCCGGGGCGGACTGTTTCACCCGAATTGCCGCCACACGCTGAGCACATGGATCGAAGGCGTCAGCCGGATGCCGGAACCGCTGGACGAGGACATGGTACGCCGGAACGCCGCCTTGGAGCAGAAGCAGCGCACGCTGGAAAAGAAAGTCCGGGAATATAAGCGGATGGCGGAGGGCTTCCAACAGCCCGCCCTGGCCAAAGAATACAGACATAAAGCAGCCGAAACCCAAAAGAGACTACGGGATTTTGTTACCGAACATGGCGACATCCTGCGCCGCGACTACTGGAGGGAGAAAACCTATGAAGTCCCCGTTGCAATTCCCCGGGAAGACGCTATACTGAAAGCAGACATCCGCAACAATCCGAACTTAACAATTGATATCGGAAAACAGGGAAAGCATATTCGAGGGCATAATAATTATATTCCAGGCCGCAGTTATCTAACTGTCTCGGTAGAAGAAGTGCAGCGATTGGTGAATCAGTATGCGGGGACCGGGCAGCTTCTGAGAGACCGGAACGGCCATTGGAAGCAGACAGAATTAGTGAATTTTGGAAAGCCAATCGGAGTTGCAGTGGACCGCAGCGGAAAAGAAACACCGACATCAAAAGCCATAATCCATTACAGTAAAACAGGATGGCATATTGTCCCCACAACGAAGGAGGGAAAGCCCCATGACAGAAAATGAATTATACAAATACCGCGGGAAGAATATCCGCGTAACCTGCATTGATGGCCAAGTGTTGACCGGCTTTTGCAGTATGGTTACTCAGGCAATGGACAACGACCCGGAAATTGCAAGCATTGTGATTGAACCTAAAGGCGGAGGCCTTACAGAAATCATGCTTCCGGAAATCCAGTCCATTACAGTCGAATAAATACCACCTGCTGGAAACGGCAAGGTGGTATTTTTATGCCCAAAACATGCTGACGGCGTTAAAAGCTGCAAGGGAATCACAGCCGACAGGCTATAAAAGGAGTGTATTACCATGAAATATCTGAAACCAAATATTCAGCTGTTTGCTGCTGCATCCGGCACGTCTGCCGGCGGGGGCTCTGCAAAGAAAGAGGAAGCCACGCAGCCACCCACGATAGCCGGTGCGGATGGGAAACCAACCGGCGCGGAAAGTACCCCACCATCCACGGATGACGTCCTTCCGAAGACACAGGAGGAGCTGGACGCCCTAATCGAGAAACGTCTGAAACGTGAACAGAAGAAATGGGCAAAGCAGCAGACCACAGTACCTGCGCAGCCTCCCACACCGGCTCCGGCAGCAGCGCCTGCAGCTCAGGCACCGGCAGCACAGCCGGCCGCGCCGCCTGCTGTGGATAATACCGAACTTCAGAAAACCCAGCACGACCTTCTGGAGGCCCATGCCGAGCTGGCCGCAGTGAAAAGCGGCCTTAATCCCGCCGTTGCGGAAGATGCTGTTTTGCTGGCCGTCCATGAAGTGGAGAAGACCGGGGACGATTTGGACGACGATTCCGTGGCTGATGCGCTGAAGACTGTCCTGAAACGGCACCCGGAATGGAAAGCCGCAAAAGATGGAACCGGGACCGGCTTCCGGGTGGGCGCCGGCGGCGGAGACGCGCAGCAGGCGACCACCGACATGCTCAACGAGGCTTTCGGCCTCACGAAGTAAAGAAAGGATGAATATTAATGCCGAACACTGTAAACTATGCAACCGTATTTCTTCAGCAGCTTGTGCAGAAATACACCCGGGAACTGCTGACCACAGGCCTGACTACAAGGAAAGTCGAATTTGTCAACGCCAACACGATTAAAATTCCGCACGTTACGGTCGGCGGCTACAAAGACCACAGCCGCAGCGGAGGGTTCAACCGCCAGAATGCGACGAATGAATGGACGCCGAAGACTCTGGCTTTTGACCGCGACGTGGAATTCTTTGTGGACTCCATGGATGTGGACGAAAGCAACCAAACCCTCGCTGCCGCGAACATCACCAATACATTCCTGACGGAAAAGGCAATCCCGGAAACGGATGCCTATCGTATCTCGAAGCTCCACGCGGATTATGCGGCTGCGGGAGGTGTGCCGGATACCACGGCATTGACTGCAGCAAATGTCCTCAGCATCTTTGACGGCTACATGTCCCAGATGGACGATGACGAAGTGCCGGAAGAAGGCCGTATGCTGTACTGCACGCCTGCCGTGCGCAAGCTCCTGAAGGAAGCGCAGGAAATCAGCCGCTATATTGACGTTTCAAAAGCGTCCGCCGGTATTGACCGGCGCGTGCACAGCCTGGACGACGTCACAATCCAGATGGTGCCAAGCGGACGGATGAAAACAGCCTATGATTTCACGGACGGCTATGCTCCGGCAGCCGCGGCGAAGCAGATTAATATGATCCTTGTCCACCCGACGGCGGTCATTGCGTGCGACAAGCACAGCTATATCCGCCTCTGGGCGCCGGGGACACACACGCAGGGCGATGGCTGGCTGTACCAGAACCGCAAATATGGTGACCTGTTCGTGCTGGAGAACCGTATCCAGGGCATCAAGATCAACGAGCAGGGTGCGTAAGGAGGAATCAGGATGTTTGCAGTAAAAGCAAACCGGCAGTATACCATTACGGAAGCAGAAGCCGGACGGTATCAGGATGAAGGATATGATATCCTTTCCGACGATGCAAAGAATGTGCTGAGGCAGGGCAAGGGGAAAACGGTGCCCTATGTCAAATACCAGGAAGCGCTGGACCAGATAGCGGACCTTCAGAAGCAGCTGGGCGCGGCCGGGAAGAAGAAGGAGTAGGCCATGCCAACTGCGCTGAGATATGTTGCGAAAGCCGAATATGAAGCGATGTTCCCGGATGGGAAAGCCTCGGAATCCGAGCTGTCTCAGGCGGAATACGACGTGGATGCCCTGACTTTCAACCGAATCCGCGCTGCCGGCGGAATATCCGGGCTGACAGAGTTGCAGCAGGAACTGGTAAAGCGCGCCGTTTATTTGCAGGCGGGGTTCCGCCATGATTATGGGGACCTTCTGGATAATCCGCTCAGCAGCTACGGTATCAATGGCGTATCGATGCAGTGGGACCATTCCGTGCTGGTCCAGGAGGGGCCGGTCCGCACGACGAACGCGGTTATCTCTCTCCTGCAGCAGACCGGCTTGGCCTACCGGGGCCTTGAAAGGCGGCGGTACACATGAAATGGCCTGAGCTTGTGCCCGCCGGTGTCTGCACTACGCCGATTAAGGTTGTAGTGACAGATGGCATCAATGAAAACGGCACCCCGAAGCAGGCCGCGGTGTTTGAAGGAATGTGCAATTATTCGGAGAAATCGAAAAATGTCCTGGACGAAGAGCGCCGCTTAATCACTTTGAAAGCTACCGCCCTTTTTCCGGGGGACATTGCCCCGGGAAAAGATATTGCCGGGAAAGCCATAATCAATAACGGTACCGCCACAAGGCGGATATATCGGTCAAGCCGTGGCCGGAATCCGGACGGTACGGTCAATTTCACGCAGCTGGAGCTGATGTAAATGGGTATCGGGGTTAAGGTTGAACTTGACGCCGCCGCCATCGCAAGATTAAGCGGCGCGATAAAAACGGCGGCGGAACAATCCATAGAAGCACTGAAAACAGACGTCGTTTCTGCTCAGGTGATGCCGTTTGATACCGGCGATATGCAGAATAACCAGACTTTCACGGAGACCGGGGACGACGGTGACAGCGTGACGGCACGCCTTGTCACCGGTTCTCCGCAGGCCCGCCGGCTTTATTATCATCCGGAATACAATTTTCAGAAGGGAAACAACCAGAACGCCGGCGGCGAATGGCTGGAGCCGTGGATTGACGGTGACCGAAAAGATTTTCTGGGGAACACCTTCCGTGATGAATTCAAAAAGGAATCGGGTGTGTAGATGCTGACGCTGGAAGAAGTGAAAGACTGGCTGGAGAGCCAGGATGATGCCCTTAAAGACTGCATCGCCGTCGGCGGGATTGATGGGGATAAAGAAAAATATGTCGGTATCTACCCACTCGGGCTGGCAGGAGACGCACAGCGAATCTGTATCGGAGGCGCAGAGCAGACAAGATATCAGGTTTGCCGGATGTCGGTGCTGCTGCACTGGACGGAAAACGCCGTTACGGCGGAAAACAAGGCCGTGGAACTATATAACCGGTTCTACGGCCTTTCTCATGTCAGCATGGGGAAAACGGGCGTGATTTCAGCCGATCCGGGTCCGGGGCCGATTCCGGTCGGCAAAGACGCCAATGGGATTTGTGAGTATGTGATTCAAATCAAATTCAGATATGAAAGGAATGAGCGATGATGGCGAGCACAGGGGTATTTCCCTGCTATGAAAATCAGTTTTCGGTTGGCACAAAAGGCGAAACAAGCACGGATACCGATATGAAGCCGATTGCCGAAATGGAATCCTACAGCATTAAATTCGACGGCAAGCCGCAGGAATGGACGCCGTATGAGACCGACGGCTGGACGGAGCGCATGATGACCGGGAAAGGGTTTACGCTGTCCGTTTCCGGGAAGCGATGCGTCGGCGACGCCGGCAATGATTATATTGCGGGCCTTGCATGGCTGAATGGGAGAAGCTGCAATACAAAGATGACGTGGAATTTTCCATCCGGCGGGAAACTGGAATTCAACGCGGTTGTCAATGTAACGTCGGTTGACGGCGGAAAGAGCGAAGATGTTGCGCCGCTGGAATTTGATGTGCTGTCAAACGGAAAACCAACCTATACGGCACCGGCGGCATCCGGCGCATGACCGCAACACAACTACGGAAGCCCTCTGCCTTTGCAGGGGGCTGAAATTTTAGGAGGAATCAAGATATGGGAAAACTTTATACACTGGATGGAAAGCTTTTAACCGAGACACCGGAAATCCGCATCGGAGATAAGGTGTATCCGGTCGATGACCGCCAGAAAACAGTAAAGAAACTGATGAAGCTGCAGACGCAGGTATCCGGCTCATCCGATCCGAACGAAACTGACAGGCTGACAATGGAAGCTTTCCGGCTTGCCTTTGGGGACAAGGCGGCGAAGGAAATTGACGATATGAACATGCCGTTTGCCGCTTACCAGCGCCTGTTTGAGCTTGTAATTTCCGCCATGACCGGTGAAGAGCCGGAAGAAATCGACGCCCGATTTCAGGAGGCCAAGCAGCAGGCAGGTAAGCAGTCCACAGCAGAAAAACAGCAGCCACACCTGGTATGACGTCGATTTTGATGCCGTGCTGATTGAGCAGAGCATTGCAAAACAGTACGGCGTGCTCCCTTCCGAGCAGGGCAGCCTGAAATATTCCGACTGGGCGAAAATGGTTGGCGGGCTGATGAAAGATACCCCACTCGGCCAGACCGTATTGATCCGGTCGGAAAGCGATCCGGAAGTCCTTAAATATTTCACGCCGGAGCAAATGGCAGTCCGCCGGAAATGGCATGGATTCCAAATGCACCATACGCCGAAGCTCACAGTGCAGGAACAGCGGCGGCAAATTGCCCGGTTTGAAAAAATGTTTGCTTCCATGTTCGGGAAGAAAGGCGGGTGAATTTCATGGCCGGCGGTGTGTCGGTTGGGGTTATTACTCTGGACCTAAAAATACTCAACAGCCTTCAGGCACAGTTGGACGCGATTGCCGCCGGGGCACAGAAATCCGCCCGGCAAAGTTTTTCCCGCGTTGGGGAGACCGCGGGGAAAGCCATGCAGGAACCGGTCAAAAGAGCCGGAGAGGCTGTGCAGAAAGCAATTACCGCGCCGGTTGAAAAAGCGCAGAAAGCAGTCGGCGACAGTGTCCGGAAGACGCAGGCCGAAGCGGATGAACTTACGGCGCGGATTAACGCGTCGATTAAAGCAAATCAGGCAAAACTTGCCGCGGAGAAAGCGCCTAAAGAAGTGCTTGAAAAAGCATTTGCACCAAAGCCGCTTGCCCACCAGTACTCTACTGCGACTGAAATGTTTGCCCAGCGCGGAATAAAAGATGAAGCAAAAGCGCCGGACCTTTCCGAAACCTTCGCACCGGCCGCGGATGCCGCGGAACTGCTGCGGCAGAAAATGGCAAATCTCCAGCTGCAGATTGAATCAGGGCGGGAAAAGCTTGCGGGGATGAACCAGGAGTTTGCGGGGCTGAAGGTTGGGACTAAAGCATGGGATGAGCTCAGCGCAAAAATCACCGAGGCAGAGTCCCGGCTGATATCTCTACAGTCTACCCTGAATGCTACGCAGGCTAAAATTGAGAAACCGGCGCGGAAAGCCGCCGCAGCAGAGAAAAGGGCGCAGGAAGAAGCTGCTGCCGCTGCTGAAAAAGCCGCGCAGAAGGCCGCAAAGGCGCAAGAGCAGGCGGCAAGGCGGGCAGCTGCGGCCACAGAACAGGCGGCCGCGAGGCAGAAGCGGGCTGTGGCGGCAGGCTCTGTAGGTGCCGCGGGTATCCTATCCGGCTTTGGGAAAAAAGCCGAAAGCGGCTTCACGCGTTTTACCCGCAGAATACAGCGTGCGTTCCGGTCGGTTTTCCTGATGGCCGGAGTGTACGGCGCGTTCAAGGGAGTCCGGACTCTGATGAGCGAAGCGTCCGCCCAGAACGCGCAGTTTTCTGCTTCTCTGAACGCCGTAAAAGCAAACCTTGCGGCAGCGTTCCAGCCAATCTATCAGGCTGTGCTGCCGGCCCTCAACGCGATGATGGGCGCACTTGCTAGGGTGACACAGGCAATCGCATCGTTTCTATCGGCGCTCTTCGGTAAGACCTATGCTCAGTCCCTGGCGGCGGCGAAAAAGATGCAGCAGACAGCCGCGGCCGCCAAAAAGGCAGCTTCCGGCAGCAAGTCCGGCTCCGAACGGAGTGTAGCCGGTTTCGACGAAATCCATGTTATTCAGAAGAAGAGCAGCGCCGGGGGCTCCGAAACCGGCGGCATCAATTACGATGCCGTAAGCAGCAAAGGGAATGCCGC
>ENA-UOOE01002535-UOOE01002535.1-fermentation-metagenome-genome-assembly--contig:-NODE-2535-length-12864-cov-329.789913_pt1 | contig 12864 bp, 15 predicted proteins | sample MGYA00245776_ERZ724021 | MGnify/ENA primary metagenome ERZ724021 (study PRJEB28704, sample SAMN03018321) | fermentation metagenome | biome: anthropogenic terrestrial biome; feature: soil...
GTATATTTAAATTAAAACTAATTATTTTTAATTATTTTAATTACAGCTAATCATTTCAAAATAGAACTTACCCTGATTAAACGGATGGATCAATGGATAACAAGTTGGGTTTAAAGTTTTTTTTGTTTTCAACCCTAGTTCTTCAACCCTTTTTATCCTTCTCCATTATCTCCCGTATCTTCCGTTCTTCCCAGTCTTCATCCAGAATGCCACGTTTCACGAACACGCTGGCACCGTGCATTAAAAGACCGATGCCCCAGAATACGCTCACCCAGTAGAACCACCAGACCCATGGGGTTGTAACGAAGTTTATGATTGCAAGAACTGTGTTTACTATGATGTAAGCTGTTAAGTGGTTGTAAAAGTCTCTCAGCTCTTCAACCCTTCGTTTGGCCTGTTGGTACCTTTCATTTTCATCCACCATTAAGATCACCTGATCCTAAGCAGTTGGGACTTAATTCTACCCTAAACTAAAACTCCTTACCTTAAACTAAAAAATCCTTACCTAAATGTAATTCCCATTTTCGTAATATTCTTCATAGTATAATCTGTATCTTCAATTTCAATAACTTTGCTGTGGACACATCTTCGTGAAAACCCAATTCATGAAAAGGTGTTTTTTACCATAAATCAATAAATAAATGGTTTTAAAAAAGGTTTTAGGGAGTTTGAGCTTATAAAATTGGATCTAGGTTTATAGTGGATTCAGATATGATTATAGAGTTGTTTCAGGTACGAAAGGCCACAGGTAGGCATGTTATCTAAAATGTATCAATTTCTGTGATCTTCCTGAATGGTTCTTCACTGGACATCTCCTCGTTGACATGGGCAAGGATCCCTGGAAGCCTTCCTATTGCAAAGATCCCACATCCAAACCTCCAGTTGAATCCAAGATCCGAAAGTATGGATGCATTTGCACCGTCTATATTCATCTTAACGCCCTTCTCACTTTCAAGGATTTTCTCGATTTCAAGGGCGAGTTCAACATGTTTTCCACTGCAACCATACTCTTTTCCAAGTTTTAAGAGTTTCCTGGCTCTTGGGTCCTCGGTGTGGTAGCGGTGCCCGAATCCAGGTACCTTCTGGTCCTTGTTTTTCAGCTCTTCAACCATGAACCTGGCAGTTTCAGACGCAGATCTTCCGTAGGCCTCTGCTAATTTAACTCCTTCCTGAAGATTTTTCATGGCCTTCTCTATTGCACCTGCGTGGTTCTCTCCAAAGGCGAGTATTCCCCCCGCAAGACATGCGTTAACAGTGGATCCTGCTGATGCCATGAGCCTTGCAGCCTGTGTGCTTGGCGGGGTGACCCCATGGTCGCAGAAGGAAACGAGAACTGCTTCAAACATTTTTTTATGGTTATCCGACGGAATATATCCCTTCAAAAGTAGATAAACCATCTCTGAGAAGGATATATTGCCCATCAAATCCTCCTGCAGGCGACCTCTTGTTGTCAACCGGTTTGGTTCAACTTTGGTTATTGAGGTTCTCCAATGTGCCTGCCTGGGTTTGAACATTTCCTCCATTACTTTCTCAGTTATCATGCTTTTTCTGTAGGTGGCTCAATACTTAAATTTTTGCTTTTAGTCCACAGTATATCACAAAATGTGATCTTTCGTCCACGTGGATAAAAAAGAGCATTCTAAAACCTGATTTAATTCACTTAATGTGTTATTTAAAGCACAAATAGGAACCTTTATATGTGGTGGAATTAAGGGTTGAAATGAGGTCGGTAAAAATGGACTTGAAGTATATAATAGGAATAATAGCAGTGTTAATCGTAGCAGCTGGGGCTTACATGGCTTTAGGTGGAGGCGGTCAACAAAAAATAACGATAGCAGGTTCAACATCAGTTCAACCTGTGGCAGAAAAATTAGCAGCAGCATACATGAAGGAACACCCAAACGTTAAGATAAATGTTCAGGGTGGAGGTTCTGGTGTGGGTATAAAAAATGCTGCACAAGGTGTTGTAAACATTGGTACAAGTTCAAAATCATTATCAGCCAATGAATCCGCAGGATTGAAACAGTACACTATAGGAAAAGATGGTATAGTTGTTGCTGTTAACACCAACAACAGTGTAAGTGATCTGAACAAGGACGAGCTTAAATCAATCTTCGCAGGTAACACAACCAACTGGAATGAGGTTGGAGGTTCAAGTGCCACCATAGATGTCATAACCAGAGAAGATGGTTCAGGTACAAGAACAGCATTTGAAGATATGATCATGAACAAAACAAAGATAAAATCCAGTGCAATAGTTCAAAGCTCAACAGAAGCAGTAAAACAAACAGTCAAAGGAGACCCAAATGCAGTAGGTTTCATATCCCTTGCAAACCTTGATTCAAGCGTTAAAGCTTTGAAAGTTAATGGAGTTTCTCCATCAGAGGCCACAGTTGCAGATGGTTCCTACCAGCTTCAGAGGCCCTTCATATTCCTAACCAAGGGAGAACCAACAGGCACAGTAAAGGACTTCATCGACTGGGTCATGGGACCTGAAGGTCAGGCAATAGTAAAGGCAGAGAAGGTTGTACCAGCAAGCTCCTAAAAAAGAGCATTGAGTTGGTTTAAACCACTCAAACCCTTTATTTTTATTGAAGATAAAAGGGGGATGTAATTAAAAGTAACTTCAAAAGTTCAAGGTAATGTTACGGGTTTCATCACCATATTTTTAAATACTGAAATGTAAGAGAGTATTTATAAGGTGATGATATGGACTCGAAATACATAATTCTTATAGTAGCTGTTCTGGTTATAGGCAGCGCTTATATGATGTTTACACCAAAAACTCACTACGAAACCCTACAAATTGCAGGTTCAACATCTGTTCAGCCGGTTGTAGAAAAGTTAGCACAGGCTTACATGAAGGAACATCCAAACGTTCGTATAAATGTTCAGGGTGGAGGTTCAGGTCTTGGAATGAGGACCACTGAACAGGGAATAGTGCAGATAGGGATGAGTTCTGAGGAACTTAAATCTGATGAAAAAACTAAATTAAACAGTTACACACTGGGAGAAGATGGTATAGTTGTTGCAGTGAACAACGCCAATAACGTAACCAGTCTGACAAAGGAACAGGTCAGGGACATCTTCAGTGGAAAGATCACCAACTGGAAACAGGTGGGAGGTCAGGATGTACAGGTTCATGTCATCGTTAGAGAAGCAGGTTCAGGTACCATGGATGCATTTAACAACCTTGTAATGGGAACAACCAAAGTAAGGAAAGATGCCATTGTTCAAAGCTCAACAGAGGCAGTTAAACAGGCAATTAAACAGGATCCTGGTGCAATTGGATTTGTATCCATGGCGCACATGAGCAGTGATGTTAAGGCACTGGAGATAGACGGTGTTTCACCATCGGATGAAACTGTTTCAAATGGTTCTTACGAACTTCAAAGGCCATTCCTTCTCCTTTTCAAAGGTCAGCCCACAGGGGTTGCTAAGGAATTCCTGGACTGGGTTAAGGGACCTGAAGCTCAGGCAATAATCAAAGAGGAGAAGGTAGTTCCTGTATCAAATGCTACAGGTTAAAATTCGTTGGGACTCCTCAAACTCCAGATTTAATTTCTGTTTCAGGGATTTTTCCCCTTTACAGATTTAGTCAGATGATTTTGTTGTAGTGTGGTGTACTTCATTAATTAGGTGAAATTTACAAATAAGAATAAGACATTAAATTGAAGATAACACTTCAATAAAGGACATACTTCAATAATTTCAAATAATACTCATATCCAGAAATATAATCTGGAAATATCAAACTCATAATCACGTAACAAATTAACAAGGGTTTTAAATTGAGGTGCCTAAATGAAGGATAAAATAGAAGAATTTCTAATAGAAAAGGGCCTTTTTATAACGGCAATTTCATCGGTCGTTATAATCCTGCTCATAATAATATTCATCTTCAGCGAAGGTTTACCCTCCATGGAGAGTTACGGGTTCCTGAACTTCATATTCGGAAGCACATGGGATCCATCATCTGGTCAGTACGGCGTTCTGCCCATGATAGTGGGATCACTGGGAATAACAGCCCTTGCACTCCTTATGTCAGTACCACTGTCGTTACTGTGTGCAATTTTCATGGCTGAAGTTGCACCTCAAAGAATGAGGAAGCTACTGAAGCCAGTTATAGAGACGCTTGCAGGAATACCTTCGGTTGTTTATGGATTCTTTGGACTGATAGTGCTGGTACCGTTCATGAGGGTGCACTTCGGAGGTACAGGTTTCAGCATGCTCACAGCATCCATAATATTAACGGTGATGATCCTGCCAACCATAGTCAGTGTATCAGAGGATGCACTGAGATCCGTACCCTCAGAGTACAAGGAAGCTTCACTCGCACTGGGTGCAACCCACTGGCAGACCATAAAGAACGTGCTTTTCCCTGCAGCAGTACCGGGAGTTATAACAGCAATAATCCTGGGTATGGGAAGGGCTATAGGTGAAACATTAGCAGTTATAATGGTTGCAGGAAACGTTGCACAGTTCCCAACTTCAATCATGGATCCTGTAAGGGCTTTAACATCAAACATAGCCCTTGAAATGGGGTACGCAACTGGAATCCATTACAGTGCACTCTTTGGAACGGCAATCGTCCTGTTCATCATAATCATGCTCCTCCTTGTGCTTGCCAACTACTTCCACTACAAGAAGAGGATCACAGTTGGGGGCGGGTACCTGTGAATAACCTAACACGTTTCAAACAAAAATGTTTCACAGATTACAAAGGAGGTATGAACCTTGAATAGAATAATATCTCCAAAAAATGCTCAAAAAATAATGAAAGGAGTTTTCTGGGCCTCAGGCATTTTAACCATTGTAATAATGCTTGTTATAATAGGTTACATCCTTTTAAAGGGCCTTCCAGTGGTCAACCTGAACTTCCTCATCAGTGACCCAGTGGATTCAGGTGCATCTGGAGGAATAGCCCCTATGATAGTGTCAACCATATACGTGACACTCATAGCTGTGATAGTGGCAACACCAATAGGTGTTGGAGCTGCAGTTTACCTCACAGAGTACACAGAGGAGAACAACGTTGTAAAACTCATAAGGTTCGGTTCAGAGACACTGGCATCAATACCCTCAATAGTATTCGGTCTCTTTGGACTGTCATTCTTCGTGATATTCCTTAAAATGGGATGGTCACTGCTCTCAGGAGGTCTTGTACTGGCACTAATGGCCCTTCCAACCATATTCCAGGTTGCAGAGGTAACAATACGATCCGTACCAAGATCCTACAGTGAGGGAAGCCTTGCACTGGGTGCGACTAAATGGCAGACAGTTTACAGGGTTGTTCTACCAGCTTCAGTTCCAGGAATAACCACAGGAATTATCCTGGGAATGGCAAGGGCAATATCAGAGGCTGCAGCCATAATGTTTGCTGTTGGTTCCGCACTGGCAATGCCACTTTCCATATTTGACCCAGGACGGCCTTTACCACTCCACCTTTACATACTGGCAACCGAGGGAATATCCCTTGACAATGCATACGGTACAGCAGCTGTACTTGTACTCATAGTACTTGCAATAACAGTTTTAACCAACACACTGGTTGAAAGATACTCAAAAAGGATGATGGGGCGATAGAATGGATTACAGAATAGAAGTTGAAGATTTAAATGTTTACTTTGAGGAAGCACATATATTAAAGGATGTAAACCTTAAAATCCGTAAGAACAGGGTCACATCATTCATAGGACCTTCAGGATGTGGTAAATCCACTTTCATAAGAACTCTCAACAGGATGAACGACCTCATACCAACCTTCAAGAAGGATGGAACCGTGCTCCTGGATGGTGAGGACATATACAATCCCAAGGTGGATGTTGTTGAACTGCGTAAAAAAATTGGAATGGTATTCCAGAAGGCAAATCCATTCCCAAAATCAATATTCGACAACGTTGCCTATGGACTCAGAATCCATGGAATCACTGATAAGGACTGGATCGAACAGAGGGTTGAAGAGAGTCTTAAAGAAGCGGCGCTTTGGAAAGAGGTTAAGGATAAACTTGATAAGTCTGCAATGGGACTTTCAGGTGGACAGCAGCAGCGTCTTTGCATTGCAAGGACCATAGCAGTTGAACCTGAGGTCATACTCATGGACGAGCCATGTTCTGCCCTGGACCCAATATCAACCACCAAGATCGAGGACCTCATACACAAGCTCAAGAAGGATTTCACCATCATAATCGTAACCCACAACATGCAACAGGCAACAAGGGTTTCAAAGTACACAGCATTCTTCCTAAACGGTGAGATAGTTGAAAGCGGACTTACAGAGAAGCTTTTCATAGAACCTGAGGACAAACGTACTGAAGATTACATAACAGGCAGATTCGGTTGATGGATTTAGAGGTTGATGGTGAAATGTTTGAACTCATACTTGAAAGCAAACTGAACTCAATCCAGGATGACCTATTGATCTACAGTGAAGAAACTGTTGAAAGAATAAATGACTCTGTTAACGGATTTATAAACAATGATGTGAGTGTATCTCGGAGTATAATAGAATCTACAGATGAAATTAACAGAAAAAGCTACAAAATCGAGCATGAATGTCTTAAAATTCTTGGACTGCACCAGCCCCTTGCAAAGGATCTGAGACTTGGAGCTGCAGTTTTAAGGGTCTCAATAGAACTTGAGAGGATAAACGATTTATCAGCTTACATATCCAGATATGCAATAGACTCAAATGAAAATGCTTTAAATTACCATAAACCTCCCCACATAATTTTCATGTCTGAAACAGTCCAGAAAATGCTTCAGGATGGGGTGGGGGCCTTGTTGAATGAAGATTTACAGCTTCTCAAACGGTGCACCAAGAACTACGTTGTTGTCCAGGATTTTTACAACCAGATGTTTGAGGAGTACAACGATGTCACAAATTCAAGTTCCCATACATATCTGATACTTGTGGGAAGGAACCTTCTGAGTATGGGAAACCACGTAATGGGAATGGCAGATAGGGTAGCATATTCCATTGTTGGAAAGCGTGTCATGCATCATAAATTATTCCACAACGTTTTAATGAGGTGAAAAGAGATAATGTGGCTTCCTTCAGATGAAGAACCCAAATATGTTTTAAATGGGAGTCTGGTTGAATCTAAAATACCTGAAACTGGGTATATACGGATTTTAAGCAGATGGGATGAATCAATTCTCTTCATCAGGGAGGGAATGATTGTTGGAGCTTGGAATTTGAATACAGACTCATTAAAAGAAACTTATGAGGGCCGGGCGATGAAACTTGTGGATGTGAACTCAGAATCCACGGTAGAAATATACGAAATGGGCAAAAAACTTTTTGAGACGATTATGGAGTTAAATGAAGAAATTAAATTAGCTTCAGAGGTTGGAATAGACTTCCTTTTTGACAGGGTTCAGGTTCCTGAATCTTCAAGGGACGATCTCCTGTCCAGGTACAGGATACAGCAGCCCTCTGAAAATGATGTTGAAAGTTTAATCAATGACTATAAAATGGGTGGAGGATAAAAATGGAAAGAAGATATCCAAGAATAAGATTCCAGAAAAGATTGGACGATCTAAAGAAAGATGTGGAAGATCTAGGCGAGACAAGCCTTTCGTCCTACAAGAAGGCTCTGGATGCATTTATAACTTACGATGAAGAACTGGTTGATACTGTGATGAAGAGCACGGATAAACTGGATGAAATGAACTACCGTCTCGAACACAGGGCAATGAGTATAATAGCCTCTGAACAGCCAGTTGCAAAGGATTTAAGATTCATAGAAGCATGTATTAAGGTTGGAAGTCATCTCAAACGTATGGGATACCTTGCTTCAAACATTGCAGAGGTTGCAAAGCACATCAAGGATGAGGATGTTCCAGAAAAGCCAATGACTGACATAAGGCACATGGGGGACATAGTTGAGGGAATGGTCAGCAAGAGCATATCTGCGTTCCTGAACCAGGACATGAACCTTGTCAGGGAGATACGCCGGGATGATGACAAGGTGGACGATCTATTTGACAAGGCACTTGAGGATATATCCAAGAGTATGTTCCAGGAGAAGGATGCAATATCCTACCTCATATATGTGCTATTCGTTGCAAGGTTCCTTGAGAGGATAGCAGACCGTGCCGAGAACATAGGCGACAGAACCATCTTTATGATAACCTGCGAAAAACGTGAAGACAAAGAGGATTAAGCTTTTTTTTATTTTAAGCGTTTATTTTTTTATTTTCCTCCTATTTTTTTATTTTTCCCTTTTTTTATCTTATTTTTAGTTTTTTATATTATTTTTCCCTTTTTTGAATTATAACAGGTTAAAACAGTTTTGAATCTAATTCATGATGTTTTAATCGAGTTAAATATGTATGGAATCAACAAAATTAATTAGCAAGATTTATTATGTACTTCAATGTACCTTTTTATACAATAATGTTTATTATAATACATTAAATCTGATCTAATCTGATCCTATTGAAAATAATTTAGAGCTAATATGAATTCAAGGAGATGTTAAATGTCAGTTAAATACGAATCCATCGTACCATGGGGTAGATCCTTTCAAGAATACGTAAGCATGTTTAATTTAACCTTTGATGATTTGGATAAGTCCATATTGAGTTGTGGTGATGGGCCTGCCAGTTTCAACAGTACAATGAAGAAGAGTGGAAAAACTGTAGTTTCCATTGATCCACTGTACAATTTAAATCGTAGAACAATTGAAAAGAAGATTGAAGAAACATATGAAACAGTTATGGGCCAAACTAAAGATAATGAAGACAAATTCGTCTGGTCAACGGTTAAGGATGTTGAAGAATTGGGAAACATCCGTATGACCTCAATGAGGGAGTTTTTATCTGATTATGAAACTGGAAAAATTGAAAACAGGTATATTCCTGCAGAGTTACCATATTTACCCTTTGAAAATAATCAGTTTGAATTAGCACTGTCTTCACATTTTTTATTTTTATACACTGAAAATTTATCACTGGATTTTCATATGAACTCCATAGATGAAATGTTAAGGGTGTCTGAAGAAGTGAGAATATTCCCTTTACTGGATATGAATGCTGTTCCATCAATTTATCTCCCCTATGTGGTTGAGAGTTTGACTAAAAAAGGTTGTAAAGTAGAAAAAATAGGGGTTAATTATGAATTCCAGAAAGGTGGGAATTCCATGCTGAAAATAACCAAGTAAGAATAAATTTACTAAATTTAAACCTACTCCTCTCTCATAACTTCATTCATCCATTAAAACAATGCTGCTGTGCCTTGCAGCCCAGCACTGGATGCAGATCCCTATTGGAAGCCCGGCTGTGTGTGTGTCAACCATTTCAACCTTAACGTCAAGGGCCGTTGTTTTACCACCGAGTCCCATTGGACCGATGCCAGTGGCGTTAACAGATTCAAGGAGCTCTTCTTCAAGCTTTGAAAGCCTTTCATCGGAATTTTTATCCGGAACATCCCTGAGAAGGGCTTTTTTTGCAAGTTTCAATGCCATGTCTGAGGATCCTCCGATACCAACCCCTATACGTGTTGGTGGGCATGGTTTTCCCCCTGCAGCCTTCACAGTTTCGAGTACGAAGTTTTTGATGCCCTCAACACCTTCACCTGGAAGTCCCATCTTCAGTGCGTTGTTGTTCTCAGAGCCGAATCCCTTTGGAAAAACAGTTAACTCAAGGTAATCACCATCAACAAGCTCCACATCCACCTGTGGAATGCCCTTTCCAGTGTTGGTGCCGGTGTTCTTACGTGTCAGAGGATCCACAACGTTTGGACGCAGTGGCACCTCCAGGGTTGCCCTCTCAACACCATTCCTTATGCCCTGGTAGAGGTTTTCAACCTGAACCCTGCCGAGTTTCACAAAAACTATTGGGAGACCTGTATCCTGGCACATTGGAATCCCATCTGCGTGGGCAGCTTCAATATTCTTCAAGACAGTCCCAAGATTTAAGCGTGCAGTCTCGTTATCTTCATTTTCGTGTGCCCTTCTTAAGGCCAGAGTCACATCCTCTGGAAGTTCGATCACAGCATCCCTGTAGATCCGGCACACAGCATCTTCAACCTGTTTTTGTGTAATCATGGTTATCATCATTCCTTGCAATCAATAATTCTTTTTATATCTCTTTTTAATCCTTTTTTTATAATCGTCTTTTTATTTAATTGTAATTTTTAAATTCCTTTTCTATAAATTTTAAATAATTTTTAATTCAATGGAATAGGTTTCCAATTTACAAAGGGAGATACTTACCTAAAATTCAGTACATACCTTTAGGATTTCCAGATTTTTATATTTTTCATATTCCTTTGAATGTGACGTTAGGATGTAATTTTTTTTAGTAGGATGTTTTAAATAGTTTATTTTGTAAATGGAAATAATTAAAAAAGATGAGAATAACTAGAAAGATGAAAATGTCCTTAAAATTAGATTAAAGAATGCTTAATACGATTTAAACAATTCCTGATGTAAAAATAGCTTAGTTGATGTAAATTGTAAAAATAATTTTAAATGAATTAAAAAAATGAATAAAATGAGAGAATAAAAAAAATGAAGCTTCCCATTTAGTACTTCATTATCATCTTAACCCTTTCAAGCTCTTTTGCAAGTTTTTCCCGTTTTTCGGATATAACATCCTCAGAACATGCTTTAAGAGCTTCGGTTGGGCAGACTGAGACACACAGTGGTACTTCCCTTTCAATGCAGAGGTTGCACTTCTTGGCTATTCCAGCTTCATCTATGTGGATTGCTCCAACAGGACAGGCATCCCTGCAGAGTCCGCAGCCGATACAGTCGTCCTCGTTGATGATGATGGCACCGTCAACCTCGGAGATGGCATCTTCAGGACAAACAGTCATGCATGGTGCTCTGTCCTCTGCACAGTGGAGGCAGTGGAGTGGAACACTGTCCACAACGCGTATGGCATTTTTTGGACAGATTCGTTCGCATCTACCGCAGTCTTCACAGAGTTCAGGTCTGGATACAAGTTCCTTCATGATTCACCCTCCTTGTGCAGAACCTTGTTGGTTCTTGCATTGGCTGTGAGCACGCTGATGAAATCAGTGCTTTTCCTTTTCTTTTTACCCAGTCCAGTGAGCTTTGCAATGTGTTCATTCTGTTTTTTGAGTTTCATGCGTTCTGTGTCGATCTTGGCAATGGCTCTTTTGGAGCAGGCTGCAACACATGCAGGGGTGTCCTTATCTGGGCACTGGTTGCACTTGTGGGCCTTGCGGTCGTGCATGCTGATGGCTCCGAAGGGACATACCATCATGCACAGTCCACATCCTATGCACTTCTCAGGGCTGACCTCATTGGTCATGGCCTCTGTTGGACAGATCATAACACAGGGGGCATCCTCGCACTGCTGGCAGACTATTGGATAGTGAGAATCATCGATCTCCCTTACAGTGATCCTTGATGTTCCATGAAGACGTGCACATGCTTCTTCACAGTCCCCACAGCCGTCGCAGATGTCCGGCTGAATCATTATCTTTTCCAAGGTCTTACCCCCTTATATTTTAAGCTCACTGCAGATTGCATCCACATGGCTTTGAATCCTCTGTTTCTCCTCGTCTCTCAGGTGTCTGAACCTCTTCTGAGCATTGAGATACTCAGCAACAGGTTTTCTCTCCATTGGCCTGTAGGTGACCTTGAACTCACCATCCTCTATCTCGTAGAGGATCCATGAACCTGTCTCAACAGCCAGCCTTCCCATGTCTATGGTTTTAGATGGTTTGTAACCCCATCCTGTGGTACATGGCTGGTGTAAGTGTATGTATGCAGGTCCATCAACTTCTGAAGCTTTTTTAACCTTCTTCATGAAGTCTTCAGGGTAGGATATTGAGGCTGTTGCAACGTATGGCACGCCGTGGGCTGCCATTATCATTGGGATGTTCTTTTTGAATTTGTCCTCACCGAAGCTTTCCTTACCTGCAGGGGAGGTTGTGGTTGATGCACCGTATGGTGTTGCTCCACTTCTCTGTATACCTGTGTTCATGTAGGCTTCGTTATCGTAACAGATGTAGATTATGTTATGTCCCCTTTCCATAGCCCCTGATAAAGCCTGAAGACCTATATCTGCTGTACCTCCATCTCCAGCGAAGGCAACGATGTTGGCTTTTTTGCCCATTGCCTTGAATGCAGATTCAACACCTGATGCAACTGCTGCGGCGTTTTCAAATGCAACGTGGATCCATGGAATCTCCCATGCAGTTTCAGGATAAGGAGTTGTTATAACCTCTAAACATCCTGTTGCAGATACTGCCACGGTGTTTTCACCTAAGACTTTCAGTGCTAACCTGACTCCTATTGTGGCACCGCATCCTGCGCATGCTCTGTGTCCGGGTGCAAGAAATTCTTTATCAGATATTTCCATTTAAAGCTCCTCCTCTTTGATTCCTATCCACTGTACGTCACTCTGTGGGTTTTTGGTTTTTTCAATAACGTCAATTATGCTTGATGGTTTTATGTCACGTCCACCAAGGCCTATTATGAATCCGTAGGCATCAGCATCTGTTTTTGCCTTGATGTTGCTGTACAGAACTCCTCCAATACCGAAGGATATGTTTTTATCGATAACTGCAACCTTTGAAGCACCCTTGAGAGCCTCACGGATCTCATCAACTGGGAATGGTCTGAAGACCCTTATACGTAGAAGACCTACCTTCTCTCCCTTGGTCCTGAGGTCATCTATAACATCCTTTATTGTACTGCATATGGATCCCATTGCAACCATGATGATCTCTGCATCTTCGCAGCGGTACTTCTCAACCAGGTCATATTTTCGTCCGAATTTTGCCTCGAACTCTTCACTGACCTTTTTGAAGACTTTTTTGGATCTTTCCATTGCAAGTTCCATTGAGTACCTTGCTTCCATGTAGTAATCTGGATCTGTGAA
>ENA-UOOE01002536-UOOE01002536.1-fermentation-metagenome-genome-assembly--contig:-NODE-2536-length-12852-cov-4.912245_pt1 | contig 12852 bp, 11 predicted proteins | sample MGYA00245776_ERZ724021 | MGnify/ENA primary metagenome ERZ724021 (study PRJEB28704, sample SAMN03018321) | fermentation metagenome | biome: anthropogenic terrestrial biome; feature: soil; material...
CTTTTTGCAAAAAGTTGCAAGTAATTTTTCCATAGTATTGCAACTACATTTTCCATAGAGTTGCAAGTTAAAAATAGTAATAATAAGGAATTTATTGTGCTATCCATTGCAGAACGATGTCCCATAATATGTTAACTAGAGATCAAATCAGTAAACCAATTTAACAGCTGGAAGAAGTCATATTCCTGGCGATTAACAATAAATCGATTGCAGTTGATCTTTTTTATCAGAATACACAATTCTTTGGATCCTGCCATGTTTCATCACCTCCCTGGATGCGACGTGTGTAGATATACCAGAGGTTGGTTTGTGATAAGTCAAGAGCCGCTGCAGCTTTTCCTCTTGACTTATCCACATCTGCCATGCTTTGAATTGGACACCGAGGGGCGGAAGGGAAAACTGATACAGCAAGCAGCCATTCCCCTCCTGGGTTCCAGTATAGCATGGCAGACCACCAACCTGGCCTTGCTGCCAATCCCGTGATGTCTTCCCTCAGGGCCTCTGCTAAAAACGGATACTGCCGATGCTATGAGGATATTGTTTGATAAAGGTCGTTGATGCTGGATTCCCTGAGCCGGTTATTCTCTCCCGGGAACAGCAGAAGATGGCAATGATGCATGAGTCTGCCTACAAGGGCTGCAGTCATCTGTTCATCATAAAGTACATTGACCCATCGTGAGAACTCCAGATTGGTATTCAGTATGACGGATTTCTGCTCATGGATTTCTGACAGAAAATCAAACAGCAGCTGAGCTCCGACACGATCATACGGGACATATCCAAATTCATCAAGAATGATCACGGATGCTTTCTTCAGCTTTTTTAGAAGAACACCGAGGGTGCCTACATTTTTGGCTTCTGACAGCTGGTTGATCAGGGCTGCCGTGCGGTAGAACTTAACAGGGATTCCCTTTTGACAGGCAGATACCCCAAGTGCAATGGAAAGCATGGTTTTGCCGGTCCCTGTTCTGCCATACATGATAATGTTTTTCTTTTGTCTGATAAAGTTCAGAGACTTCAGGCTTTCCGGTGTAAGGTCAGAAGGGAGGGTAATTTCATCAAAACGGAATTCATCGAATGTTTTGATGCTGTAGAAGCCTGCCCCGTTCATCAGGGCGGTTACCCGGCTCTGAGCACGGTTCTTCAGTTCCGCGGACAGCAATTGATACAAGTATTCCTGATGGGATTCCCCTTTTGCTGTTTGAGCCATTTCCGCCAGGTTATGGCTTAGCCTCAGCTTTTTACAGCAATCTATGATCTCCTGTTCATACATCGGATAACCCCCTTTGCTTCAGCAATTCATCATAAGGAACAAGATCGGCCGGCATCTGACCGATATCCGGTATTTTCGAACCAGGTGGCATCGCTGGAAGTTCCGGTACATCTGCGTAGAGACGCCGGTAAAGGCTTTTTAGGCTGTCTGCATTGGATGTACCATAGGTCAGTGCCTGATTCACCGTACACAATGCGCTGTCGAAGCCGGTTCTGTCTGTAAGCTCTGCCAAAACCCTGAGGACCTTTCCTGTTTCTGTGTTGGAGCAGCCTTCGAGAAACTGTTTCATTTCAGCAGGCATCATGTCATAGATGCCGGTATACTTCAACGCCCGGGGACGTATGGAAAGCTGCTTCAGATATGGAAGCCAGTCCATGCTCTGCTGCTTGCTGTCTCCGTACATGCGGCGATGTCTTACGATTTCACGATAATTCTCATCCATCACGATCACCTGCGAGGAGGTAAGCATCAACTGAACTGTCATATTTGCATACCTGGGGGATACAGAGTATTCATGCATCCCTTTGTTCAGATAGAACTTCCCCCAATTATTGGTTCGTATGCTTTCCTTCCTGCTTAAATCAAATTTGACTTCCGGAAGGGGGTGGCAATGCTTCAGATCTTCGGCAAATCTTTCCTCAATGGTTTCATTGTAACGATAATGTTCTCTGTCAGCATCTTCTTCACATTTATCCAGAAGTTGTTTGTTAAAATCAGACAGGGAAAGAAAATGTGGTATGGGGACCAGAAAGTTGCGCCTTTGGTAACCAACCTTGTTTTCCACATTCCCCTTTTCATGCCCTTCACCGGGATTTGCAAATACAGCCTGGAACCGATAATGTTCACGAAACCGCTCAAACCGTTCGGTGGTTTTTCGTCCGCCGCCCCGGATTATTTTGGTGACGATTGTTTTGGTGTTATCAAACCACATCTCTCCGGGTACCACTCCGATATGCCGGGAGATCGCATCCATCCCTTCCAAAAGGCATTCCATGTTCTCTCCATGGAACATCTGCATGTAGCCCTTATTGCTTTGGGGGAAGGATACCTCCAGATATTTTCCGGATACCCGTCTGCCATTCTCATAAAAATCAGCCGCTCCAAAATCCACCTGTGCCTCCCCCGGGCTATGCTCAAGGGGTAAAAAACCATCTCTGGCACTGCTGAAGATTTCCTTATGCTTTGCGGCATAGTAGGCGGCTACCGTTCTGTAGGAGCAATCAAAGCCTGGATGTTCCTCCCTGAGGCGGTGAAACACCCTTGTGGCAGTATGCCGTTGTTTACGTGGTGCCTGCTTGTCCTCTTCCAGCCATCTGTCTATCGTTGCCTTGTACGGATCCAGTTTTGGGCAAAAACGTCGTTCTTCTGCCAGCCTGGGAGCAGGTTCATTGAAATCATTCATGTCAACATATTTCCGTACTGTCCTCCAGTCTATTTTAAGTGATTTTGATATTTGCCCAATCTTTTCTCCTTTCACAAAGTACCGAAATCTGATATCCTTTATTTTGTCCATTGTAAGCATTGTCCTTTCCTCCTCGTGTTCATGCATAAACACAAGGATATATTCCTGGGATGATGTCTGCAATGGACTTTTGCAATTCTATGCATTTTCCAATTGCAATACTATGGATTTTTCACTTGCAACTTTCTGTATTTTTATTATACAACAAACACGAACCTTGTATGAACAGCAGAAATACATGTACGACAACAGAGTGCATTCTGTTCCAAACCGTATTGTGAGTTTAAGCCAGCCATATCTGCGACCGATTGTACGAGGAAAAGCCAAAGCACCGGTAGAATTCGGTGCAAAGCTGGACATCAGTGTTACCGATGGCTTCGTCAGACTGGAAAAGCAGTCTTTTGATGCCTACAACGAAGCGTTTTACTTGCAGGAAGTCATTGAACGCTACAAAACCCGCACCGGAAGTTTTCCACAGGGTGTGCTGGCAGACAAGATTTACCGCAACCGCGACAATCTCAACTATTGCAGGGAACGCGGAATCCGACTTTCCGGTCCGGCATTGGGACGACCGAAAAAAGACGCAGTTATCGACAAAAAGCAGGATTATGTTGATATTTGTGACCGTGTGGAAGTAGAGCGCAAATTCAGTTTGGCCAAGCGCAAATGTGGCATGGGTCTGATTATGGCTCGCCTGCAAGAAACGACAGAGCATGTGGTTGCTCTGTCTATTTTGGTACTGAACCTGAGGAAGGTTCTTTGCACCTTTTTGCGTTGGCTACTTATTTTTGCGCTTTCATGGTATCCACAGATGTCTGAGAAAAATCGGGCATTTGTTCAGTAGACATTAAATAGCTGCGCAGATTGTAAAAACAACATTTCTCTTTGTTTAGCAGTTTGCATATTACTGCCTATTTCACGACTACATCCAACCTGACCACACAACCCCGGCAAATCCAAAAAACATCTAAATCGACCACACGCGAACCCCTGACATCTAACCTGACCACACGCCAGACTATGACATCTAAATCGCTCTGTCGCACTCAAAACTGCCAGCTTTGACTTATTCCCACGAAGCAATATTTTTACGATTTCAGCACACCGGATTTTCGCCCTCAAATCTCGGAAAGCCCAGTATTACTGGACTTTTCACACACTCGTTCTTTCACCCGCGACATCAATACTACCGTCTCAACGTGGACAGAGTGGCAGGCTGTCGGTGCAAACGGCGAGCTGGAATCTCCTGCAAAGAAATACATCAAATATCGCGTCACGCTTTCTACCACAAATACAGCAAGGACGCCTACGCTGATATCTATCAGTCTGTACAATAATCCAAAGCCGCTCTATACCAAACTTGGCTATGCAAGACCGGTCATTCTGGACTCAGACGGGAATGTGGAAGCTGTGCTGGATAACGCCTATGACATCATCGTGACCAGTGAGATCAACGGCGTGGATGAGCTGGAATTTAAGCTGCCGTTTCAGGACAGCAAACGCGCCTATATCGATAACGAAAAGGCCGTGCGTATTGTCAGCGACACCTATCGCATCCGCACGATTACGGACGACAAGGAAGAAAGTGGCAAGGCCATCACCACGGTCTATGCGGAGGCGGCGTTCTATGATCTTGCCTACTCCGTGAAAAAGGATGAGATTACCTTTAACGCGGACACGGCAGATGCGCCGATAGCTTATGCTCTTCAGGGAACTGACTGGGATGTGGGCACGGTTAATGTCTCCACAAAGCGTACTTGGACTTGTTCTGAGAAAAACGCGCTGGCGATCCTGCGGGCAGTACAGAACATTCACGGCGGCGACCTGATTTTTGATAACGCAAACAGAATCGTGAAGCTCCTGACCTTCTCCGGTGAGGATTCCGGCGTGCTGTTCTGCTACAAGAAAAATATGAAGTCCATTCAGCGTGTCGTTGATACAACCAGCCTGATTACAAAGCTTTACGCCTACGGCAAGGACGGCATGACCTTTGCCTCGATCAATGGCGGCAACGAGTATGTGCAGGACACGACCTATACTTCCGAAATACGAATTGCTACGCTGGATTGTTCGAACTTCACCAATCCGTATCAGATGCTGGAATATGCCAACATGCGTCTGGCGGACTATGCATCTCCTCGTATCTCCTATGTACTAAAGGCGATGGATCTGTCGGTGTTAACCGGCTATGAACATGAAACATGGGAGCTGGGCGATACGGTCATGGTGAAGGATGACGACCTGAACCTGTCTGTAAAGACCAGAATCGTCCGTAGGGAATACAACCTGCAAGAGCCTTGGAATACGGTGCTGGAGCTTTCCACTACCCTCCGGGAGCTGGGCGATTCCTCCTCACGCTGGGATAGCGCAGCCGATACGCTGGAGTCTACCGATCTGATAGACAGTCAGGAAATGAAGGATCTGGTGCCGTTTAATCACCTGCGTAATTCCAGAGCAGATTCCGGCCTTACCTACTGGCAAAACTCCGGATTTGCTGTGGATGCAGATAATGGCGTATCCGGCACGGCTTCCTTCAAATGCGAAGGTGCGCTGAATACCACAAAAAGTCTTTCACAGACCATCACGCCCGCCAACCGGCAGTGCTATACCTTTTCGGCGCAGATTGCCTCCGAGAATCTCTCAAAAGGTACGAATGGACAGGTGGGCATTGAGGTGACATTTGAATACGAGGACGGAACATCGGAAACACGATTTATAGACCTGATCTGAAGGAGGGATTTCTATGGCTTCATTTACACACGTGGCACAGGATATCTCTCCTCAGTATGGCCGCGTTACGAAGATCACCATACGGGTATGCGTGACAGACTGCACCGGTACAGTCTATATCACAGATATGCTCCTGCAGGGCGGCTCCATCGCGACCGGCTGGGTAGGACATGTATCAGAAATTCAATGGACGGAGGATGGATAAATGCCGGAGTTTACACGCTTTACAGAGACAATTACAAAAAAGCAGGCTAAGCGCGTCGTAAACATTACGGTAAAGCCCACCATCACAGATTGCACCGGTTCGGTCTGGTTTACCGATCTGATGCTGCAGGAAGGCGATAAAGTCACAGGCTTTGTCATCAATACCGAAAAACTTCTAGAAAAATATGATGGCGATGATGCGAAAGCAGGCAAGAGATTTTATAACGGCATCGTCCGCTCTGCTGCAACCTGCGTCATCTTCAATCTCGGTTCCACGGCTGCCGGTCTTGACTACAAGGTCTATCCGATTCAGACGATGGCTGCCGGGAGTATTTCGCTTGCGCTGGGTGAAGGTGCCCATAAGGCGACTTTCAAAGCAGCTGCAGCCGCCGGTGATGAATTTGACCTTTTCGCTTCTACGAGGGAGTGCCTGAAGAACGGCGCTGCAACAGCCAAGGACGGCTTTTTCCAATACTCAGCTGCCGGTGACAGCAAGCACCCAATCACGGTCGAGGATAAAAAGTCGGCTCGAATCTATGTGGAATTTCAGGAAATGCAGGACGGAGGTGATGCCCTGTGAGCTATGATTATTTGAAAGGCCGCAAATGCATGGTCTGGACATTCATGGGCAATTCCAGAATGTATCAGGCACTTGCCGCCTATGGAGACCGCCTCTCACAGGTAGGTCTCTTTTCTTTTAAGGTATCGCGCACCGGTATCATCACGGAAAGCGGCGTGGCCATTTCCAATATGCTGACCTACATCAACCGATGGCCGCACATCAAATGGCTCCTGACGATATCCAACGATGGCACAAACAGCATCTTTGCCGCTCTCCGGGATAACACAGACGGTGCTCAGGATACTTTCCTTTCGGAGATCGTCCGCATTATGGAAAAATACCCGTGGTGCGACGGCATCGACATTGACCTTGAGAAAGGCGACGGATATTCCACGCACGCTGCTTCTACGGCGATGTTTCGGAATATCTATAACACAGTAAAAGGTTATGACAGCAGCAAGCTCATGAATATCTGCCTGCCGGGTATGAATTCCATCAACGGCTCGGTCGGAGGTGAAAACTGGTGCGTTTACGGCGACCTCAACGCTTACTGCGATACGGCAGCCATCATGAGCTATGGCATGGCGTGGGCAGGTTCTGCTCCCGGCGCTGTCTCTCCAAGGGACTGGCTGGAGAGCATTTACGACTACGCGGTCACGGTCATGAATCCGGAGAAGATATTCTTCGGCCTTCCCGCATACGGCTGGAACTGGCAGATTTATGATCTTCCTGCAAACCTCGGTAAAACCTATCGCGGCACATCAAATACCTACTACGCGGCAAAGAACTGGATGACCGGGCAGTATAACTTTACAGACGATGCTCCACCACAGCCCTTCATCCCGATCCTCGCATACTGGGATGATTACGATATGGTGCCTTGGGCGCTTCCGCAGGTCTACGACTTCATGGAAGGCCGGGACGCCACAAGCTATGAGTATCCTCTGATGAACGGAACCTATAACAGGCGGCATTATCTGACGGCTTACAGCAAAGAACAACACGCTGAGTTCGGCACCATCTATGTGGATGCGGATGGAACGACAAGCTCCTACTCCGGCATTGTATCCTTTGAAAACGGCGTGGCCACTCTCGGTGATGCTGGCTCTGCCACATATACCTTTTCCGTTTCAAGCGCCGGAACCTACGACATTGCCATCCGGCTCTGCTATCCCTTCTGGGATAAAAACGGCATTTATGTTTCGATTGACGGCAACACGACGCATTTTACGGAAAGCAGGCTCTGGTGGCCATATTGGAGAAGCACCTTCTGGACGACGCTCGCCAGCAGCATTTCACTATCTGCCGGAACGCACACCATCGTGATATCCGTTGATGTAAAAGGCGTACAGTTTTACGGCTACCGTGTTTGCAGCAACTTTTCGGAGGCTCCCTCTGCGGGTAGCGCGATCTTTACTCTCTCTCCGCGTCACTTTATCGACGTGGACGGCAACGAGTGCCAGCCGGACAGGGCTTTCAAGCTCACCTGCGAAATGCTGAGAAGAAAGCCGGACTCTGCCCTTATCTGGTATGAGGATTTCCGGGACTACGGTGTGCTGCAAACAAACTACTGGACGACCCTTTCAGGCTCTTGGACGGTATGGCGCGAAGATGAATATTCCGAAAGCCGCGTCTACTCCCAGCTTGACGGCTCCGGAAAGCTCGCATGGCGATACGACGGCTTTTCCGATATTCACCTGCGGGCAAGGCTGGCTTTCCCTGCAACAGGAAGTGGTAAGGCCGGAGTATTCTGCGGTGATCTGTTCTGCTGCCTGAATTACAACACACAGGCCGTTGAATTATATAACGGCAGCACGCTCCTTGGCAGCTACAGCCAGACCATAGAGCGGACAGCAAACGCCGACCTTCGTACCGATCCATCCATGTACACGGTCGAGATGCGTATCCGTGGGAATAAGGTGCGTGTTTATTCCGGTTCTTCCTATACGCTTCGCTTCACTGCTACGGTCAGCGGCTTTTCCGGAGGCTATGCCGGATACCGATCAGATAACCGGACGGTCTGCGAGCTGCTCCGCCTTGGCGATGCGTGGACTTACGAGCCATACGAACGCTTTGATGTTACCTTTCCGGACGGCACAGTTACGCAGTATGGCAGGATCAGCCGGTCGAACGCCACGTGGGATACGGAATTTCAGGTGTTTACGCTGACCTCGGATATCGAGGAGGATGCGACACGCAGCGAGAGCATTTCTCTGGATTATGAGTTCTACCACTCCCATGAGCTTGCCCTGACCTGTGGCAACGATTATACGGTGACCATCACGCCAAAGGACATCGACATCTGGATAGCAAGGCTCTTTCTCGGTGATGCTGACGGCTTTTCCATCCTCTACTATCAGGACGTGGATTCGCTCGTTTACTGGGCAAATGAAGCGGCCTACCGCTGGGGAGTGAGAGGCTTTGCCATGTGGTCGCTGGGACAGGAGGATATGCGGCTCTGGGAGGCGCTACCAAAACAGATATAACTTCATACACAGATACAGTTCACGAGGCTGTCTGCAAAATGCAGGCGGCTTTTATTTTGCACAAAGGAGGGATTTTCTCATGAAAGAATTCTGGAACACGATCCAACTGGTATTTGCTGCTGTCGGAGGATGGCTTGGCTATTTCTTAGGCGGCTGTGACGGGCTCTTGATTGCGCTGGTGATCTTTGTGACCTGCGACTACCTTACCGGCATCATGTGTGCCATTGCCGACAAAAAGCTCTCAAGCGAGGTCGGCTTTAAGGGAATCTGCCGCAAGGTGCTGATCTTCCTGCTGGTGGGCATCGGGAACGTCATTGATGTTCAGGTGCTCGGACATCCGGGAGTGCTCCGCACGGCGATCATCTTCTTTTACCTGTCTAATGAAGGACTGTCACTGACGGAGAACGCAGCACATCTCGGCCTGCCGGTACCGGAGAAATTAAAGGAGGTCTTGGAACAGCTCCACGACCGTCACGATGATGAGGAAAGATAACATGACGAGAAAAGGAATCGACGTCAGTCATTGGCAGGGAACCATTGACTGGAATAAGGTCAAAAAGGCCGGTATCGAGTTTGCCATCATCAAGGCTGGCGGCTCCGATGCCGGTTTTTATACGGACAGCAAATGGGAAGCAAATTACAAAGGTGCGAAGGCTGCCGGTATCCCCATCGGCGCTTATTACTTTGTCGGAAAAGACTGCGTGACTGCTGCCGCCGGAAAAGCAGATGCCGAGCGCTTCCTGCATATCCTGAAGGGCAAGCAGCTGGAATATCCGGTCTATATGGATAACGAGGCACAGCCCGCTTCTGCCAAAGCCGGAATCACTGAGGCCACCATTGCTTTCTGTAAGACGATGGAGGATGCCGGATACTTCGTCGGGATCTATGGCTCCGCTGTTTCCGGCTTCAAAGAACGTATGGATGACACGAAGCTCACGCCCTACGCCCACTGGGTAGCGCAGTATGCCAGCAAATGCTCCTATAAAGGCGACTACGGCATCTGGCAGTATTCTTCCAAGGGCTCTGTTGACGGCATCAGTGGTAATGTGGATATGGACTACGCCTATGTGGATTATCCTGCCATTATCCAGAACGGCGGCTTCAACGGCTTTACAAAGTCTGCGTCCGATGACAGCAAGCCTGCCACTCCTGCTCCGGTCACTCCGGCAAAGACCGTAGATGAGCTGGCGCAAGAGGTGCTGGACGGCAAATGGGGAAACGGAACCGACCGCAAAGAACGCCTCACCGCTGCCGGGTATGATTATTCTGCCGTGCAGGCAAAGGTCAATGCTCTGGTGAAAAAGCAGGAATCTACTCCTGTCTACTACACCGTAAAAAGCGGTGATACCCTCTCCGGAATTGCTAAGAAATACAGCAGCACGGTTTCGGCGATCCAGAAGCTCAACCCGACGCTCATCAAAAACGTCAACCTTATTCTGACCGGCTGGAAGATCAGAGTGAAATAACTGAATATCCAATCTGCTATGCCTGCGAGTGTTCTTCGGAATGCCCGCAGGCTTTTTTTATTTTCCTCCGCTCAAAAAGGCAGTTCATCTCCAGTGGAAACTGGAGGTGGATATGTTATGACAGACGAAATCACAAATGTTCAATCTGGATATTTCACGCAGGAGCGGATTCAGGGCGATCTGGACTACCGCAGAGCACAGACAATCGCAAAGAAGATGCTCGATGACGGCCTCATTTCTGTGGCTGAATTCAACAAATTAACCGCCATCAATCGGGAAACTTTCTCTCCCTTGTTCGCGGAAATAATGCCGAAAATCCCTTGATATGTAGTCGCTTTAGAGTGATGTATAGACGTACGGAAAGGAGGTACTTCCCTTGAAAAAAGTTACGAAAATCGCGGAAACAGCGAACTCGAAAGTTAAACTCAAGAAGATCAGGGTAGCCGCCTACTGCCGCGTCTCTACGGATTCCGATGCCCAGCTTGAAAGCCTTGAGGCACAGAAAACCCACTACGAAAATTACATCACATCCCGTGATGACTGGGAGTTCGCTGGACTCTATTTCGACGAAGGCATCACTGGCACCAAGAAGGACAAGCGCCCGGAGCTCCTACGACTCATTGACGACTGCAAGGCCGGTAAAGTGGACTTTGTTATCACAAAATCCATCAGCCGCTTCAGCCGGAACACAACGGACTGCTTAGAACTGGTAAGAAAACTGCTCGCCCTGCACATTCCGATTTATTTCGAGAAGGAAAATATCAACACCGGCTCAATGGAGAGCGAGCTGTTTCTGGCAATTCTCTCCAGCATGGCCGAAGGCGAGTCTGTTTCCATATCAGAAAACAGCAAGTGGTCAATCCAGAAACGCTTTGAGAGCGGCACCTATAAAGTCAGCTACCCACCCTACGGCTACGATTGGGATGGCGAGCAGATGGTAATTAATCCGGAGCAGGCGGCTGTGGTAAAAGAAATCTTCGCAGCGCTGCTCTCCGGCAAAGGCACCCACGCCATCGCGGATGACCTGAACCGGCGCGGCATTCCTACCAAGCGAAACGGACGCTGGACAGCCACAACCATTCGCGGGATGCTCTCCAATGAGAAGTATGTCGGCGACTGCCTTTTCCAGAAAACGTACTCGGATTCACGCTTTGTCCGGCACAACAATCACGGCGAGCAGACACAGTACATGGTCAAGGATCATCACGAGGCAATCATCAGCCGGGAGGACTTTGAAGCTGCTCACGCTTTTATTCACCAGCGGGCAACGGAAAAAGGTGTCGTCAAAGGGAGTGACAAATACCAGAATCGCTACACCTTCTCCGGGAAGATCATCTGCGGCGAGTGCGGCGATACCTTTAAGCGCCGGATACACAGCTGCACCGGATACAAATACACCGCATGGTGCTGCAGTACCCACATCAAGGATAAAGATAAATGCCACATGCTTTTTGTAAAAGACGATGATCTGAAGCAGGCTTTCGTCACCATGATGAACAAGCTGGTCTACGCGCACAGGATCATCCTAAAACCATATGTGGACGCATTGAAAAACACTTCGTCTGATGACTCGCTTCGGCGCATTCAGGAAATACAGACCCTACTGGCGCAGAACACAGAAAAGCGCGAGACGCTGACAAAGCTCATGACACAGGGCATCATCGACCCGATCCTTTTTAACAAAGAAACGAACGAGCTGCTTTCGCAGGCAGACAGTTTCCGGGATGAGATCAACGCCTTAAAAAACGCTGTTTCCGGAGATGTAACAAAGGTCACAGCAGCCACAGCGCTTCTGCACTTTACAGAAAAAGGTGGAATACTTCAGGAATTCGATGATGACCTGTTTAATGAATATGTGAACCGCATCATTGTCCGCTCCAGAAATGAAGTGCGCTTTGAACTGAAATGCGGTCTGACGCTTCGAGAAAGGATGTGAATACATGGGACATACACCCTACGGCTACAGCATTGAAAACGGCTGCGCCACTATTAAAGAGGATGAAGCCAATAAGATACGAAAGCTCTATGAGAATTACCTCTCCGGGATGGCACTGGCCAAGGCTGCTGCCGCTGCTGGTATTGAAACCTACCACGGCACGGCAAAGCGCCTGATGGAAAACAGGCACTACCTCGGAGACGACTTTTACCCGGCTATCATTGATCAGGAAACCTACGATAAAGCTGCCGCCATCCGTCTGGAACGTGCCGGGAAACTTGGCAGGCTGAACAGGAAAAAGAGTGTAAAACCCGCAGCGTCTCCTACCGGCTTTCGCATGGCTGCGGCAGAGCAACACTATGAAGATCCGAGGCTGCAGGCAGAATACCTCTACAGCCTCATTGAAAGCGAGGTAAGCTAATGGGAAATGTAATGGTGATTCCGGCCAGACGGCAGGTCGGAAATACAGTAAAGCAATCAGCGCAGAAAAAACTCCGTGTTGCAGCCTACTGCCGCGTCAGCACGGATTCCGAAGAACAGGAAACAAGCTACGAGGCTCAGGTCACGCACTACACCGAGTACATTCAAAAGAATCCGGAATGGGAGCTGGCGGGCATATTTGCAGACGACGGTATTTCCGGCACCAACACAAAAAAGCGTGACGAATTCAACCGAATGATCGACGAGTGCATGGCCGGTAACATCGACATGGTCATCACCAAGTCCATCAGCC
>ENA-UOOE01002540-UOOE01002540.1-fermentation-metagenome-genome-assembly--contig:-NODE-2540-length-12844-cov-17.056611_pt1 | contig 12844 bp, 10 predicted proteins | sample MGYA00245776_ERZ724021 | MGnify/ENA primary metagenome ERZ724021 (study PRJEB28704, sample SAMN03018321) | fermentation metagenome | biome: anthropogenic terrestrial biome; feature: soil...
GACTACTCCATGCTCTGGAGCCAAGCTCCCTGCTCGATTTGCCCCGCGCGCAGGGCCATTACGTGATCTTCTACAGACGTTAATTACTTGAGTCGTTTCTACTCTCAGCAAAATGCGAAATTTGGTTTCTTTTTCGCAATGTAGACAAAAAGTTTTAGGGTCTTTCCTTTGATTATCGCCTCAGATCCCAGGGGGCGCGAGAAACGACTCCGTTTAAATGCGTCTAATGGCGATGTAATAAGTGCTGCTAAAAAAGCAAAGATTCACGATTTCATAATTGGATTGCCAAATGGTTATAGTGCATTTGTTGGTGAAGACGGTTTGGAACTTTCTGGAGGGGAAAGACAAAAGATCTCTCTCGCACGAGCTATCCTAAAGAATTCCCCCATAATTCTTCTAGATGAAGTTACAAGCCCGATAGACAGAGAGTCGCGGAAATCCATATATAATGTTCTCAGGGAGTTGTCATCGGAAAAAATAATCATCATTGTCACACACGATTACTCTGAAATAAGGGAAGGAGACTGGGTAGTTGATCTCAATAAAGTTACCATATCCACTCCGGCGGGTTCAGATCCGTTTTGTACGACCACTTGAATATCACAGGTGTCAGATTAAGCGCATCTATATATCGTGCTATCCTTGCGAAAGTTGTCTGGTTTATATAGAATCGATGCACTAGTGGTAAACCGGTGGGGGTGGTTGGGGGCAAGTCCATCACCCTTCTGATCTCTCTCGAATCGACTCTTACCGGCCCGCCGGGTTTGTGACCCTGCCTATGAAGAGGACCGTGCCGGAATCCTCCTCGACGATAAGAAAGACGAACGGGTGGTCTGCCTTAAAGACGGGCGTGGAATCCCCCACGGGCGCGCTCTTCAGGTCCATGACGACCCCGGTCGCCGCCGCTGCCTCGGTGCCTTCCTCGTTCACGTCGACGAATGCCTTATGGACGCCCTCGCTGACGAAGAGCATATTCGTGCCGTCCATCCCCGAGAAGTCGGCGGCACCACCGAACGCCGTCGGCATCCCCATCGCCGCAAGAACTCCCGGGAGGCTGTAGTCCGTCTCAAGCCTGAACTTCGGGAAGAAGACCTCGACCTCCTGAGAAACCAGCGACTCCCGCAGGTCCGTGAGCGCCTTGGCGTCGAGGCTCTCTTCCGCAGCCGTCAGGTTATCGTCTTTGGGGAGGAGGACGAGCATCGAGAGTTCGGTTCCGTTCCCATGCGCATACGGCATCTCAAGCACCTGGAAGGTGTCGGTCTCCGCGTACCCATAGATTGCATCTTCGTCAGTCCGCTGCATCATCGGAACCGTCACGGTTCGGTTCGGTGCAACCCTGAACTCTTCGTCTCTCGTCTCATTCACGTCGAACTGCTTGACCCAGGTACCTTTGAAGTAGATCGCGTTCGTGATCACGAGCCGGGTCATGGTGTCGATTGAACCCGCCGGGAGAAGGTCGCGGATTTTATCTTCAGTTTGCTCCTCCACCCACCGGTTGATCGTCTCCCGCGACGCCTCGGGGCTACCCTTGAAGTCGAGGTTCGTGACGTTTGCCCCATACCAGCGAGCGGCCGCGGTTGTGTACTCCGGGAGGAACGAATACGTCTCCTCCGCCCAGAGAGCGTTTGCCGTGCGGAGGATGTAGTTCGCGTCCGCGCGGTTCAGACCGGCGTCGATCGCGGAGAACCCCTCTCTTTGGAGGGTATCGTTCTCGGGGAGATGCAGCACCGAGCGGATCTCGTCGGCGGTCGTGCCGTGAGCGCCCTCGTAAGTGATTGCAAGGGCCGACGAGATGCTGTAGGGCGAGAAGAAGAAGTTTTTGCCCGCATACGCCGGGTCGTTTGCGAGCCTGCTATAGAGGTCGAACGCAAATTGGTTGCTTCCTGCCGTCACATTGCCGGCGCTTTCCGCCGTCTCCTCCCCGGTGGGAGGGGCAGAGCCTGCGGACGTCGTCCCCGGCGTATCGGTGCATCCGGCGGCGATGCCGCCGAGCGCGACGAAAGATGCCAGAAGCAGGTAGATAATGTTTCTGTTCATAGAGTGCGGTATGGCGCCCCGGATAGTTATGCCTAGCGTTGACAACGAATTTTCGAAGCCTCGCTTCTGCCGGGCGGTCCGGCTCTCAGAGCGACATCCTTCCGGGGCGCCGTTCCTCAAGCGCCGCACGGTGTTCGGGCGTCCCGATCAACGCGTGCTCCGGAACCGCTCTCCCTTCGGCGTAGGCGAGGTAGAGGGCGCTGTTGATGAGTCCAATATGGGTGAATGCCTGGGGAAAATTGCCGAGAAATTCGTCCGTTTCCGGGTCGAACTGTTCGGGGTAGAGGCCTACATGGTTTGCGCGGTCCACCATCCGTTCAAAGAGCGACCGCGCCTCCCCGACCCGGCCCGAGAGCGCCAGAACATCGATGAGCCAGAAGGTGCAGAGCCCGAACGCTCCTTCCTCCCCCGGAAGGCCGTCGTCCGTCCGGTAGCGGTAGACAAGGCCGTTCTCCATCAGTTCGTCCATCGTCCTCTCGATCGTCCCGGCCACCCGCTCGTCGTCGGGCGGAAGGAACTCAAGCAGCGGGATGCGGAGGTTGGCCGCATCCAGATCCCGCGACCCATAGAACTGAACGAATGCGCCCCTCTCCGCATCGTAGCCCTGTTCAAGGACCTGCCTTCTGATCGCGGCGGCGTTTCGCGCCCACCGTTCCCCGTCCCCCAAAAGACCGTACTCGTCGGCGAGGTGGACCGCCCGGTCGAGCGCCGTCCAGAGCATCACCTTCGAGTAGACATAGTGGCGCCGCTCGCTCCTGACTTCCCAGATCCCGTGGTCCGGCTCTCGCCAGAGGGTGCACGCCTCGTCGGCGATCCTGCCGAGAAACCCCTTCTCCTGCCCGGAGATCCCGAACCCCCGTCGAGCGAGCTCGTAGGCGGTGTTGAGGAGTTCTCCGTAGATCTCGAGTTGCATCTGGGCGGCGGCATCGTTCCCGATCCTGACCGGGCTTGAACCCCGATAGCCCTCGAAATGAGGGAGTTCTTCCTCACGGAGGTCGGACCACCCGTGGATGCCATACATGATCCGGAGCTCCTGCTCCTCTCTTGCATACATCGCGGAGACCCGCTCCATCCAGTCAAGGAGGTCGACTGCTTCGGCTTTGTGCCCGAGAACGATGAGCGCCTGCGCCGTCATCGCCGAATCCCGGATCCAGGCAAAGCGGTAATCCCAGTTTCGCACTCCGCCGATATCCTCAGGGAGGGATGTCGTCGGTGCGGCGGCGATCGCCCCTGTCGCCGCATTCGTCAGTAGTTTGAGAACGAGTGTGGACCTGATGAGCAGCGGAAGCAGACTCCCCGCCCACTCCCCGGCGCGGACGGGCTCGCATCTGCGTGCCCACGTCCGCCACGCCTTCACCGTCCGGGCCTCCAGCATGCCGGCCCTCTCCGGTACGTAGGTCAGGTCTTCGGTCCCCCACCGGGCGATCAGGACGCGCCGTTCTCCTGCCCGCATCGGAAGGGTTGCCCTGAGGGTATGCCCGCCCTCCTCCTCGACCACCTCCGCCTCGGCGAGGCCGAAGAGCGTCATGTCGTCTCTCCCGTCCGTTGCAAACCAGCCGTCCGGAATCCGCGAGATCTGCGTCATCCCCCGGGCGTACTCGAACCTGGGAGACCACTCCACCGTTGTCTCCACGCTTCCCCGAACGCACGTAAGGATGCGGTAGAGTTCGGGCGGGGCGAGCGATCCTGCACGTCCTTCGATATCCCCGAGGAGCGGCATCAGGTCGGTCACCACGAGCGTTCCCGTTGCATCGGAGAACTCCGTCTTTAAAACGTTGGTGTCCTCGACGTACCACTGCCTGCCGCGCCCGGCTCCGGGGATCGAGACCCGGAACCTGCCGCCCCGCCGGGTATCGAGCAGGGCGGCGAAGACGCTTGTCCGGTCGAGGTAGGGGAAACAGCACCAGTCTATCGACCCGTCCATTCCGACAAGGGCGGCGGTGCGGAGGTTCCCGATGACCGCGTAATCGGCGATGGGTTTGTAACTTTCTTCCCGCATGCGGGTCACCCGAAAATCTCCGGGAGAACTTCGTTCCCGAAGTCTTCGATGAACGTTTCCTGGTTCCTGTTCACGTTGTGGAGATAGAGATGTGTAAAACCGAGATCGATGTCGGTCCTGAGCCACCGGACGTGATCTTTTGGGTCCGCGGAGATGCGGATCTTCTCGAAGACCATCCTGGGCCCGGCGAGGTCCTCCAGGGCCTCGAACTCTCCCGGCGTCCGGAGATTCTCGAGCACCGCCGCCGGGTAAACGTTGGCCCGCCACTGGTCCCATGCCCCGGACCGGGCCTCTTCGTCGGTTCGTGCGTAGGAGAGGTCCACCTTAAGGTACATTGGTTTTCCTTCGCCCCCGCCGTGCCGAAACGCCTCTACGACCTCTGCAAGGTCGTCTTTTTGCATCGCGACGGTAATGAGGCCGTCCGCCCAGCCGCCCAGCCATTCCGCGGTCGCGGGCGTCAGGGCCGCGCCGAGAAGAAGCGGCGGCTGCGTTGGCCGGGTGTGGAGACGGGCCTCGACGGTTCGAACCGGAGCGGCGATCGTCACCGTCTCTCCCGCCCAGAGGCTTCGCATGATGGTGGCGGACGCAAAGAGCCGGTCATTGCGTTCCGATTTCGGGGGCCAGGCTTCTCCGCAGATTCCCTCGCTTTCGGCCTGGCCGGTCCCGATGGCGATCCAGAACCGCCCGGGAAGCATCCCGGCGAGCGTCGCCGCCGCCTGAGCGACGATAGCCGGGTGGTAGCGGTATCCCGGCGTACAGACCACCCCGGCCGGGAGAGACGTCGCCTGCAGGGCGGCGCCGAGCCAGGCCCACGAAAATCCGCTCTCTCCCCGGACGGAGGTCCAGGGATTGAAGTGGTCCGAGGAGAGGAGCGCCCCAAACCCGGCGTCTTCGGCCTTACGTGCGAGGCCGAGGAGCATGCCCGGCGGGAACTGTTCGTGCGATGCATGATACCCGATCGTTACTTTCGGCTTCATGGCAGGGTGCGCCTCCGCTCCGGTCGATGAGGCCGGAGAGGCGGTAGACTGTACGTCCGGCTATAAAAGAGTGATGCCTGTTCACTCTTCTCGCTCAGGAGAACAGTACGGCCGTCTCGGTTGCGATATAGTAGACTGAGAAGGCCGCAAAGAAGACGCCGGCGGCAAAGGTCAGGATCACGACGGAGAGGGACGGTTTGAACTCCGCCGGGAGCGTCCGCCGGTTCAGATAGAGCGTCGCGAACGCGACCAACGGGATCTGGATCGCCTCGATGACCCCGGCTACGGCAAGAAACGTCACCGGCTCGGGTCTTGTGACGATAAGGAGAAGCGGCAGGGCTCCCATCAGCCCGAACAGGTAAACGAAGCGATAGAACCGCATCGATATCCACCCCCCGGCCGCTTTCGCCTGGCGGGCGATGAAGATCGATCCCTCTCCGAGCATTCTCGTCCATCCGTCGAGGTCGGTGACGATGGTGCTCCTGAAGGCGAAGAACGCGGCGAGGATCATCAACCAGGCTCCCGGCGGCCCCCAGACATCCCCGAGGAGCACCAAGAGCACCGCGGTCACTTCGGGACCTTCGGGAAGAAGGCCCTGCGGCCGGAGCAGTTCCGCACCCAGGACGAGGAGCGATACCAGCAGGGCGAGGACGATGCCCGAGGCGATGGCCGTGGAGACGGTCATGATCTGGACCCAGTCCCGGATGTGCTCCCCCTCTATCCGGTCGAGGTGCGTAAGATCCGGCAGATCCCCTTTCTCGACGACCGTCTCCTCCTCCTGCCCGTGTGTGAGAGAGTAGGCGGCACCATACCCCCGGGCCGTGAGCCAGTAAGAGTACCAGACGAGGCCTGCAGCGCCCGACATCAGAAACCCGAGCCACGGGAGGAGTTCGGCGAATACGGCGCCTTCGGGAAGGACCGGCACGAGACCGGCGGCGAGCGGTTCGGTGCCGGGGAAGACGTAGCCTGCGGCGGCGACCAGAGCCGTAATGATAGCGAGCGCCATCACGATGGATGCCCGTTCCACGCCCCGGTATCTGCCGAAGAAGACCAGGACGAGCGAGATCAGCAGGAGTACGACCGCCCATGCCGTGAAACCTCCGGGAAGCGCGAGGATGACGGCAGAACTCGCGGCTCCCGCCATACCGGTGATGGTGGCGGCCGCAACGAGGGTCTGGGGGAGCGCGATGAGCCAGACGCCCCAGTTCTCCGGCCCGGGGAGGCTCCGGACCCCTGAGGGAGCGACCTCCCGGTCACGGCTGCATACCACCCGATCTCGCGGGCAAGGAGCATTTTGAGGAACGCCGCGAGGACGAACGTCCAGAGGGCGGTGCAGCCGTAGAGCGAGGCGATCCGCGGGGGACCGATGCGATCTGCCGGCAAACGGATTCGATGTTCCGAAGAACGAGATCGTCATCGCCCCGGACGTCATAGGCTGCACCTGGTTAGAGGTATCGGTGTATGGATGCGGCGAGGTTGGGTCTATGACGGTTATGCTCGCAGCTCTTTCGGAGGGGAAGGATGACCATCCGGACCCCGCTCTGGTCCGCGGTCGAGGCTCTACCGTGAACGGAAGAGATGATGCTTCACAATCTTGGTCGATCGGAACCGTGGGAGCTGACACGAGGAGCGAGAGAGGTTATGACGGGTGGGTGAATGAGGGGAGCCGATGTACCTCCCGACCTTCATACCGATGCTCACTATCACTCTGGCTGGGAATCATGTCCGTGGGAGACCGATTCTGTATTTTTTGTTACGATCAAAGAGTCATTGTTAATTGTTACGATAAGCTGATCCTCATCAGTAAAGGGGAAATTTGAATCTCTATATAGTTCAGCGGGGATCGTTAAAAATCTCGTCTCTGCTTTGCCAATTTTATTCATACGTGTGGTCGCACTTTTCATAGTAACGTTTCACTGCACAAGGTATATATGTACTGAGCCATCGATTACTTAGTACTGTACAAAGTACGCTCTGGTGTACGGGAGAGGCGGAATGGATATCAGTATTGGCATTGTGGATACGGGTGCGGCGCTCCGGGCGTGTCGGAGCTTTGCCGACGTGCTTAATGAGATCGCGGCGTATCACTCGGAATTCGAACTGTTCCACGAGGGAGAGAGAGTGGCTGACAGCGTCTTACAGTCGGTACGCGCGTCCGATGCGTGTGAGATCTTTCTTACGAAAGAGGATGCTTGGGGGCAAAAGTATGGAGTGCTTGAAGCATTTATCGGCGAAGATGGAGAGCGTCGACATATTGCATCGATCTACATCGATGGGGAGCGCCATGATGCCAACGGCGGTTCAGGCTCTCCCCGGTAGCCAGGATACTATTTAACGAGTCTCTTTTAGGCTCCACATCAAGTGTCATTCTGATGATCGCAGGCCCCATCTACGCGAGGAGCTCCGGCCGTGGAAGCCGGAGGGATGATGGTCCGGTCTTCGCCTATCCAAGATCCCGATCCGTGCCTCGGGAACCGGCCGGCCAGGCGCGGTCTCACGGGATCCGTTGTCGATGAATGGGCGGGACGGTTCGTCACCGTCCCGCTCCCCTCTATGACTGTTACAACCTCTCCTGGTTGACGACCCGTCCTATAAAGAGGACCGTGCCGGAATCCTCCTCGACGATGAGGAAGACGAACGGGTGGTCCGCCCGGAAGACGGGTATCGGCATTTCGCTTCCCGGGGGTGCGGCCAGCGGAGCCACGATAACGCCGGTCGCGGCCGCCGCCTCGGTGCCCTCCTCGTTCACATCGACGAACGCTTTATGGACGATGTCGCTGACGAAGAGCTTCTTCATGCCGTCCATCCCCGAGAGGTCGGCTGAGTCGGTGAACACCGTCGGCATCCCCATCGCCGCAAGAACTCCCGGGAGGCTGTAATCCGTCTCGAGTCTGAACTTCGGGAAGAAAACATCGACCCTCCGGGAGGTCAGCGACTGGTGCAGACCCGCGACCGTCTCCGCGTCCAGACTCTCTTCCGCAGCCGTTAGGCTGTCTTCCTTCGGAAGGAGGACGAGCATCGAGACCTCACTGCCGTTCCCGCGTGCATACGGCATCTCGAGCACCTGAAGCGTATCGGTCTCCGTATACCCGTAGACCGCACCCCTGTCCGTCCGCTGCATCATCGGGACGCGCACGGTCTCGTTCGGGGCAATCCGGAAGTCTTCCTCCTCCGTCTCGTTCGCATCGAATTGCTTGACCCAGGTACCTTTGAAGTAGATCGCGTTCGTGATCACGAGCCGGGTCATGGTGTCGATTGAACCCGCCGGGAGAAGGTCGCGGATTTTATCTTCAGTTTGCTCCTCCACCCACCGGTTGATCGTCTCCCGCGACGCCTCGGGGCTACCCTTGAAGTCGAGGTTCGTGACGTTTGCCCCATACCAGCGAGCGGCCGCGGTTGTGTACTCCGGGAGGAACGAATACGTCTCCTCCGCCCAGAGAGCGTTTGCCGTGCGGAGGATGTAGTTCGCGTCCGCGCGGTTCAGACCGGCGTCGATCGCGGAGAACCCCTCTCTTTGGAGGGTATCGTTCTCGGGGAGATGCAGCACCGAGCGGATCTCGTCGGCGGTCGTGCCGTGAGCGCCCTCGTAAGTGATTGCAAGGGCCGACGAGATGCTGTAGGGCGAGAAGAAGAAGTTTTTGCCCGCATACGCCGGGTCGTTTGCGAGCCTGCTATAGAGGTCGAACGCAAATTGGTTGCTTCCTGCCGTCACATTGCCGGCGCTTTCCGCCGTCTGCTGAAGGCGGGGCGTCTCCTCCCCGGTGGGAGGGGCGGAGCCTGCGGACGTCGTCCCCGGCGTATCGGTGCATCCGGCGACGATGCCGCCGAGCGCGACGATCAAAGCCAGGATCGCTGCGTTGATACCGTCTCTGCTCATACGGCGCGTTATGATGTTTCGGATAGTTATATCTTTGCGTTTATCGTGGCTGTTTGACGTTTGCTCCCGTGATCGCGAGTGTCGGGGCGGCGGAAAGAAGATCTCCGCACGAATTGTCTCAAAAATGGTTTGGGGAATCAGGCAACGGGTGCGGGCTGCCCCAGGGAAACATTGCTTTTCAGCCGTTTGATGAAGAGTCGCGCCCAGACGTGTGCAACAATACCGCCCGCAGTCTGTCCGGCGACAATCCCCCACCAGACCCCATATTCCCCGAAACCGAAGGGGATGGCAAGCAGGTACGCAAAGAGCCCGATGAAGACCACCTCTCGAAGGACCGCCAGAATCAGTGCGGTCACCCCGTCTCCTGCGGCCTGGAAGATTGAACTCGACATAACTCCGGGAGCCATGAAGATGTAGAAGAGGCACATCGACTGGAGGAATGCCGTGATTGCGGGGGCAAGGTGTGCGCTATCCGGAGAGTACGAGAATAACGCGGCAATCACCGGAGCAAGGATACCGGAGAGGATACCGGTGGCTATCGCGACGCCGACTCCGACCTTTGTCGCGTATGTGTGCGTAATCGCCACGTTCTCAGGCTGTTTCGCTCCGAATGCGGCCCCCGCAACGGTGACGACGGCCGCGCCGACCGCTATGATCGGGACGGTCGCGATCATCACGATCCGCCACCCGGCGCTGTAGACCGCGACTGCATCGGTCCCGGAGACGGCGACCAGGATACCGTTGATGATGATGGTGACGCTCGATATCAGGAGCATCTCAAGGCTGGCGGGCAGTCCGACCTGCAGGATGGCGGCGTGCACGCGCCATTCGTGGGTGAAGTTTTTCCACGAGAGGGTGAGGTAGGTGTCCCTTTTTACGAGGAACCAGTAGAGCATGATGGCGGTGACTGTGGCCATCGAGATCACCGTTGCCCACCCGGCTCCGGCGATGCCCAGACCAAAGGTATAGATCAGGATCGGGTCGAGGATCGCGTTGAGGACTGCGGAGGCGCTCATGGCATACATGGTCCGCTTCACGTCGCCCTCCGCACGGAGGAGACCGTAGGCGACGCTGTTGAAGAGCATGAGGACGGTGCCTGCAAAGAGGGCCTCCCCGTAATCGACTGCAAGGCCGGTGGTTTCTCCGGCGCCGATCACGAGGAGCAGGGGCTCGAGGAAGAAGACCAGAAGGATGGTCAGGACGATGGAAATTACGCCGGTGAGGACCATCGCATGCATCGCAGCGTTGTCCGCTCGAGCCTTGTTCCTGGATCCGATGCACCGGGCGATGACTGAGGTCGCCCCGGCTCCAAGACCGTTCCCGATGCCGATGAGGATCATGAACAACGGGGTGACGAACCCGACGGCGGCAAGTGCGTCGTCGCCGAGGCCCGCCACCCAGACGGAGTTGATCAGGTGGTAGAGCGACATGAGGAGCATCGCGACGATCATCGGTCCCGAGAGTTTGAGGATCGCGTTCTTCGGGTCGCCGGTCATGATGGCGACACCGGTGTGGGCGGCGGTCTCCTGGCGGGACGGGTCACGCGACGTCATGATCGACCTCTACCTCTCCGCATATCCGGATCTGTTCGATGCTGTTTTTTGCGAGCCTGTACACATCTTCGTGTAACCGGGCGCGTTCTGCCTCAGACAGCCCCGCCGAGATCAGGTTCTCCCATGCCCGCTCGATCTCGATGATTGCGGGCAGGGTCGCGTTCCCCTTCTTCGTCAGGGCGAGGAAATACCTGCGACGGTTCCGGGGATCGGGAGAACGGCGGACGAATCCTCCATCTTCGAGTTTCTTTACGGCCCGGGCAACCGTTCCCTTGTCGATATGCGCCTGCTCGGCGATCTCATCCTGGGTTATGTCGGGTCGGTGCGCTATGTGGAAGAGAAACGGGAACTGACCCGCTGTGAGACCGAGGCCTCTCGCTTCGTTGTTCTGGTAGATTGCATGCAGCCGGTGAATGATGGAGATGAGTCCCGCAAAGGGGATCTCCGGCGGCAGCAGTTCACGATCTGGTGGACAGTTCATGTTGAATGTAGTCTCGTGCGAACGACGATTGTCGATCGGTAAAGCATTCCTCCCTATTCTCAGGTGTGACGGCCGGAGGGATAATTGTTGTTGGTGCAACAGTTGTATAGTCAACAAAACCTCCTTTGCCGTGTCTTTCTTCTGTCCACAACGGGGCCTAAGAGGTTAAACGACAAAAATTATTGCAGTTCCCGGTCGGGCGCGCCGGCACAGGGGAGCAAAAGACGATCAAACATAAGAAGGCCAGGGCCGAGACCTCGAACGGGCAGAGTATCGGAGCAGGGGCACCATTGGTCATGAGGATGTAGTTGCGCGGCTAGAGTGGTTGAGAACGCGTCCTATCAATGAGCAGAGGATCAGACGAGAGGAACTGGGCGACACCGAGCGCGATATCATTGAGGACTACTGCCAGATCGAGGGGGAGATCATCCTCGTTCCGTAAGTGGTAGAGGAGTGAAATGAGCGCGCGGAATTAAACCCTGTCTCTCCCACGTGGGATGAAACCCCGGAATACATCTAATTTTCCGCCGAGATTTTCCGGATTGGACCGAAAATTTTAAGCTTCCGCCCGCTATAATCCGTATCATGGTTCAATCAGATGTTAAAGAGGGCAACCCAAAAGGGAAACGCAGGAGGAAGTATATCCCCGGATTGGCGTGTCTAAAGTTCGTACCTGACGAGTACTGGAGCCCGGAGGAGGCACAAAGACTCTACGAAGGACCGCCTCATTCTCCCGTCCGGCAGGACACCATCTGTTTCGAGGACTGCATCGGGGGAATGGAGCGGATGCCTCCGGAGAGTGTGGACCTGGTCGTCGCGGATCCTCCGTTCGGTATTGACTTCTCAGGCAAAGAGTCGGTTTACAACAGAAACGGGGATTTGGTGGTAGACTCGTATCATGAAATCGATGCCGACTATGGGGAGTTCACGGAACAGTGGATGGCATCGTTGCAGAAGGTCATGAAACCACATGCGACAGCCTATGTTTTCAGTGGATGGAACCACCTCGAAGACGTTCTGCGGGGGGCACGGCTCAGCGGTCTCACCACGATCAATCACATCATCTGGAAGTATCAGTTCGGGGTCTTTACAAAGAAAAAATACGTAACAAGCCATTATCACGTCTTATTGCTTGCCAAAGATCCAAACAAATACTACTTCAACAAAATAGAACATTATCCACTGGATGTCTGGGACATTAACCGGAAGTATAAAGCCGGAGAAGTCAAGAACGGCACGACGTTGCCCCTTGAAGTAGTCAGGCAATGCATCGAGTTCAGTTCCAAACCGGGCGATCTGGTATTCGATCCCTTCATGGGAATGGGGACCACTGCAGTTGCTGCAAAATCTGTCTGGCGGCGTTTCTTCGGATTTGAGAGAAACGAATTAATGCAACCCGTTATTGAAGAACGGATAGATTCTGTAACTCCCGGACAGGATTACACGACCCTTCAAGAGCTGAGAAGGAAAAACATCGAAAAGGCAAAAGAAAAATACCCGTTGGCAGTTAAATACTTGACAAAGGCGGGTGTGCGAATAGATGCGGAGTCCTGAAGAAGAGGCGGCACTGATTGTAGAGGCATTGTTTGAGGACTATGGAACGGGTGGAATCACACGGGGAGAATGTCGCGGGGTAGACGGAAGAGAGGCTATCCTGGAGATGAAGGAAGCAGGTTTTCCCGGCTGGCAAGAACTAGAATGGGCGGGGTTTCATGTCAAGTTTCTCGTCCAGAAGATGTGTAGAGAAAAACTCAACGGCGAGGTCCAAGTATACGATCTTGATAAAAAGAGACACCTCGTAAGGGGCGATTACGTATGGGACACTCGATTCCATGTATACGATAAATCAGACCAAATCCCTCTAGTGGATCATTGCACCTTATTTTGCTGATCTTGGCGTGTGGGGTTGCTCTCTTTCGC
>ENA-UOOE01002543-UOOE01002543.1-fermentation-metagenome-genome-assembly--contig:-NODE-2543-length-12824-cov-3.774140_pt1 | contig 12824 bp, 13 predicted proteins | sample MGYA00245776_ERZ724021 | MGnify/ENA primary metagenome ERZ724021 (study PRJEB28704, sample SAMN03018321) | fermentation metagenome | biome: anthropogenic terrestrial biome; feature: soil; material...
TAGGAGTTAACTTAACAAATGGATACAATGGAAATCTTACTTCAAGAGAAGCTGGATCAGTAGGCGGAAACATGGTTAAAAAGATGGTAGAATCCTACGAAAAAAATCTATAATAAAATTAATAGGTTAGTGCAATGCTAACCTATTTTCATGTTATAGAGGGTTGGAGTATTGCGGATGGTAGCTATGGGACAAATTTTACTCAGAGAAAAACAGTGTTTTTGCCATACCGTCCTTTCCAATTTCAGTATTATTAAAAATGCCTCTAACTCTTTCTATATAATCTTCAGGATTAGCTAAACCTGGACTAAAGTGAGTTAACCAAAGTTCTTGTACTTTAGCATTTAAAGCTAAATTAGCTGCTTCCGAAAACAGCATATGCTTATTTGATAAGGCTTTATCTAAATAGCTGTCATCTCCATACATGCCTTCACAAATAAATAGATTACTGTTAAAGGCAAATGGAATTATATCATCTATAGGTCTGGTATCAGTTATATAGGTAACTTTTAAACCCTGTCGTTCATTTCCAAGCACCATGGAAGGAGAATAGGTTTTTCCTTCATAGTCTATACATTGGCCCTTTTGAAGTTTACTCCATAGAAATTTTGGAACATTGTTTTTTATAGCTTTTGCAGCATCAAATTTAGCTCTTCTTTTAAGAATAAAGCTGTATCCATTACAAGGAAGAGTATGCTGTAAGGATAAAATATTAACGGTTAAATCCTTAATAGAAAATACATTTTCACAAGAATCAATATTTTCTATAATATTTATTTCATAGGGCAGCTCAGGACATAATACTCTAAGACAATTTATAACTTCTGTACAACCCTTTGGACCAATAATAGTTAATGGTTCTACTCTACCGCTATTGGCAATAGTAAGTAAAAGTCCAGGAAGACCCAATACATGGTCAGCATGAAAATGAGTAAAACAAATAAGATGAATGTCCTTAAAACCAGTTTTGTTTATTTTCATTGCTACTTGGGTTCCTTCTCCACAATCAAGGAGTATTTTATAACCACTATAATTAATTAAAAGAGAAGTTAAAAATCTATTTGGAGTAGGCAGACTACCTCCACAACCCAATAAAGTTATATTTAACATGTTATCACCTTCAAAATTTTATAATAAATTTTCCTTATATTATAGATATAGTATCAGTATCAATTTATTTATATTAATTTTACTCATATATCTGCAAAATTAATAGTTAAAAAAATAAAAATATACAAAGACTAAAAATCAAGGCAACTACTTTTGTAGCTGCCTTGGTTTTACTTAGGAGGATTTTTCATACTTTTATCTTTAAAAAATGCATTTTTTTAGCTTCCCAAGTTTTTTCATAGGAAATATTTAAGGCTTCAAAGGAATGTTGGGATATTAGTGGGTAACCATTTGCCATAGAAGTTACAATTGCAGAATGAAATATAGCGCCATTGGCATCCTCATAGAAAATAAGATCACCAATTTGAAGGCTTCCAGCATTATTTACCTCAAAACCTTTAGGACCAACTAAATTTTTTGCACCATTTACCTTAAGAAGCCAATAAAGTGAATGTGCTACAGCCCAGGATACAGACCAAGTATCATTCTTTGTATTTGGACCACTATGTTTATACCACCAATAATTAGAAGCATTAAAACTCATAGGTGCTCCTCCAGCCTTTAAACATTGAGATAGAAAGTTTGCACAGTCACCACCATTGTTATTGATTATGGGAAAGTACCTGTAACTAGGATTAGGAGACAGGGCATATGTTATAGCATAATTTACAGCATTAACTCTTGAATAGGAGTTACCATCCATAAATTCTCCCTTCTATAAAATTATCTATACTTATAATGTATGAAAATATAAGATAATTGATATTAAAAATCAACACTACATATAGACAATATATAAGGCTAATGCATACTATGTATTATCTTAAATAATTGGGGGGATTATCAATTATGAAAATTGCTGTAGATTTTGGACATGGTGTCAATGGAGATAGAGGAGCAGAGGGATATATTAGCGAAGAAAAACTTATTAGGGAATATGGCCAATTAGTAGTAGATGGATTAAAGACTCTTGGACATATAGTTATAAATGTTACTCCAACTCAGTCAGTTTTAACATTAGGACAATCCTTAGCCTATAGGGTTAACGCTACTAATAATTATAATGCAGATTTATTTGTTTCTTTACATGTTAATGCATTTAAAAAGGATAAGGCTAGAGGATGTGAGGTGGAGTATATATCCAATAGGGGAAAAGCCTATGCAGATAGAATATGTAGCGAGATTAGTAAATTGGGTTTTATAAATAGGGGAAGTCAATTGAGAAACAATTTATATGTGCTAAAGTATACAACCATGCCAGCCATATTGATTGAACCTTTCTTTTGCGATAATAAGGAAGATTGTAATTTGTATAACCCTAAAACCATTGCCAATGCAATTATAAAGGGTATAACAGGAGAAGATGTATATATGGATAGTAAAAAGCCTTCAGAAAGTGAACAAAATAAAATGTCAGAGATTGATCATAGTATACCTAAGTCAGCAGGAGTGTATCCTTTTCCAGGAGGGTTAGGCTATTTTGAGATACTACCCGGAAAAGGAAGATTAGATTTGCATCTTGATCGCTATAACTATTTAACTATACAAGATGATGAAAAAGAAGGTAATAGAGTGATTATTACTACAAGGACTAAAGGAAGTAAGATTTTATTATAAGGAGGGAATGTTATGGAGGCTCTGCAAAGCGGAGTTATGCAAATATTGATACAAGCAGTTTTGAGTATTTTAGGCATAGTTTCTACTTATCTAATCACTATGTTAGTTTCTTATCTATCTAAAAAGAAAGAAGCCCTTATAAAGCAAATTGGTTCAGAACAGTATAGTATGATTTATAATATAGCAAAGAGTATATTCTATGCTGTAGAGCAGCAGTACAAATTTATTCCAGCATCTGCAGATAATAAGAAAGAATTATTTAATACTATGTTGTTAGAAAGGATACCAGGTTTAAATCAGGGAGATTTAAACCATTTTAGGGAAGCTATAGTAGGTGAAATAAATTTTCAAATAAATCAGTCCAAACTATTAATGCCAGCACCTGCCTTTGATGCCAGTATCCACGAAGCAGATGTAGTAATAAAAGAATAAATAAAAAAATGCTACTTAGTTCTATAATCTAGACTAAGTGGCATTTTTTAAATAGTGATCTATACTTGTTTATCTATGTTCTGAAAAAGTTCATACATGAACTTTTGCTCATGTGTTATATGATGTAATAGGGCTTGCCATATTTTATCTTCCATGCCGTATTTTATTAAATCAGCTAGTAGCTTTAGAAAATAATTATCATACTTAAAGAATTCCTTCATTATTTTATTTAATTCCATAACTATATAAGGTAATCGAAGTGATGAAGAAGTGACACGTTTTCTTAAATCTTGCACTTTCATATGCAAATTAGAAAACATTTTATTTACTTCCATAAGCCTATTTTCAATTTCTTTAGGCAAATTCTTCTTTGTTAATGAAGCTACAGTTTTAATAAAAATAGGATGTTCGCTAGAAATTTCTGTCCAAAGCATAAGCTCATTGAATACACAGTTTAAATTGTTCACTAATGTATAACAATACAAATTTGTTTCTGGTATATGGGCTTCATTTCGGGTTAAAGTATTTTTATCAGTATGATTTTCAGCCAATTCTATATTATCTGCATTTACGGTTATATCTTCATCTTTAGATGTGTTTTCTTTATCTTCTTTAAGGTTATGGTCTCTTGATAATGTTTCTTCTTTTGAAATATCTAAATCTTTTTCATCCATAGTATCATTCATGATTTCCCTCATAAGATTCATATTAGGTAATAACATATCCTCTTCCATATTAATTCTAGCCATTGGGGCCATGGGAAAGTTCATGCCATTGGGTGGTGTCATTGGTGATATAGGATACATGCCTGGAACCATATTCATGGTACCTTGCATCATGGGACAGCACATATTGTACATACAGGAGTTGCACATTCCAAGCATAGGATAGTTATTCATATTATACCTCCAAAATATTTTAACTATAATAATATACTATAAATAAAATTATTTTATGACTTTTATAGAATAATGCATAAGTTAACTAAAAAAACCTGGAACAATATGTTTTTAGTAACATATAATAAATATGGAAACGAAGATTGTATATTGGAGGATATATGATGAATTATACTAATCCATATGAAAGATGGAATATGTGTTGTTCAAATTATGGTATGGATTTTACACAGGAGGGACTGAATAAAGCTCTTTGTTTAATAAAAGATGCAGTGCAAGGAGAAAGAAATGACGAATTGGAATATGAATACTTAATTTGCTTAGCTCCAACTAGGGAGGAAAAGGAAATAATAACTTCTATTAGGAATGATGAGAGAAATCATAGAAAATGGTATAAAGAAATATATAAATGCTATACTGGGAAAACAATTGAAAGCACAGATGGAGAACAATCTGAGAAACCAAAATCCTATATAGATGGAATTAAAAAGGCATTTTTCGGCGAACTAAGTGCCATGGAAAGGTATAGGATAATAAGAGCGGGATTGCCAAGCAGATGTCAAAGGGATATAGTATTTCAAATTTTAACGGATGAAATAAAACATGCTATAAAGTATAACTATATACTTACTATTAACTTATGTAAATATGGATGGACTGGTAAAAAAAGAACAGATTAGTATTAAAGAAAGAATAAAAAGGCTCCTAAAGAATATTTTTAGGGAGCCTAATTTTTTATATGAACAACTCATATATTCCAAGAATAATAATAATTAAGGCGGAAACTATTTCAGAGTATTTAGACAACCTTTTAGATAAGAACTTACTTCCAACATAATAGCCCAATTGTATAAAAAGCACACTAAATAAGAAGGAACACAGGGAAGTCAAATACATATTTAATCCTGTTATGCTAGCAGCAATACCTAATCCGATATTATTAATACAAAGAACCATTCCTAAGGATATGGATTCTTTAAATTCTATATTATTAGAGCCATCTGCATCAATAATTTCGGGATTATTTAATATATTATGATAATAATTTTTTTCTCCTATATTTATTTCACATATATCTTTATCCTTTATATAAAGATTTTTTAGTGAATTAATAAACATATATAGACCAAACAGAATTAATACTGAACTTCCCAATAGATTTGCTTTTTTAAGTGGAATTATATTAAGCAATACTTTACCAAAAACCATAGATAAAAATGTTCCAATACCAGAGATTAAAGCTATAAATATATTATAAATAAAATTAATTTTAATTTTATTTATACCGTAGCTTATGCCTACAATAAAGTTATCACTACTTGAAGATATTGCAAAAAATATTATAGGAAATATATACATAAAATCCTCCTAAACTTTAATGTTACATAATCATGTTATGAAATATTTTTAGGATTTGACATTAAAGTTTGGATATAAAATAGTAAAAAGGGAAAATTAATATTTATGTAAAATTACTTGAAATAATAGCGCATTTAGTATATACTGAATAATATGGAAATTTTTAATTCGTAAACAGAAGCTCTGGAAATATTTCTTGGGCTTTTTTTGTATTTTAACTAAATATGGGGGGAGCTATATATGAAAAGTAGTAAAAGGTTATGGGAATTTTTACATGGGAATAAGCTGCTATATTTAGGAGCAATATTTAGCATAGCTATGGCAACTTTTATATCTACATTAGTACCAATGGTTATTAAAGTTGCAATAGATTCAATTATCGGAGATAAGCCATTAAAAACATCACAATTTATTAATAGCATCATAAATAAAGTAGGTGGTAGATCATTACTTGCTGAAAACTTATGGATATGTTCCATAGTTTTAGTTTTATTAACGGTTATAAGAGGAATATTTCTATTTTTGAGAGGTAAATTGTCCGCAACAGCTTCAGAGAATATAACCAAAAATATAAGAGAAAGACTTTATAATCATATACAATATCTACCATATGAATATCATGTTAAAAGTGAAAAAGGAGAATTAATACAAAGGTGTACTTCTGATGTGGACACCATAAGAAAATTTTTATCTACTCAATTTGTGGAAATAGGAAGAGCTATATTTATAGTGATTTTTTCTATTATAGCTATGTTATCATTAAGTATAAGGATGACTTTAATTTCAACAGCTACAATACCATTTATATTTGCTTTTTCTTTTATATTTTTCTCTAAAATAAAAAACCTATTTAAAGAAGTTGACGAAGCTGAAGCTAAAATGACTACAGTACTACAAGAAAATCTTTCAGGAGTCAGGACTGTTAGAGCTTTCGGAAGGGAAAAGTATGAGATAGAAAAATATAATAAAAAAAATGAAAATTATACAAAACTGTGTCTTAAACTATATTCCTTATTGTCAAACTATTGGAGTATATCGGATTTTTTATGTATGTTTCAAATTGGATTGGTTTTGATATTCGGAGTATATCTTACAGCAAAGGGAGATATAACTTTAGGTACCTTAGTTGTATTTATAAATTATGAAGGAATGCTTTTATGGCCTGTAAGACAGCTAGGAAGAATTCTTTCGGACATGGGAAAAATGACTGTGTCTATAAATCGTATAGGGGAGATATTGGATGAAGAAGAAGAAAAGGAATTTCCATATGAAAAAAAGCCAGAGATTAAAGGAAATATAGAATTTAAGAATGTTTATTTTGAATATGAAAAAAATAATCCAGTGCTTCAAGATATATCTTTTGAAGTAAATAAAGGAGAAAAAGTGGCTATTATGGGACAGACAGGCTCTGGCAAATCTTCACTAACCTATCTTTTAACTAGACTTTATGATTATGAAAATGGCTCCATTAAAATAGATGGAGTGGAGCTTAAAGATATAAATAAAAAATGGATAAGAAAAAATATAGGACTGGTATTACAAGAACCTTTCTTATTTTCAAAAACTATAAAGGAAAATATAAAAATAGCAAGAAAAGAAGCTCAGGATGAAGAGATAATTAAAGCTGCTTCAGAGGCCTCTATACATAATGTTATATTGGACTTTGATAAAGGATATGACACTGTAGTAGGAGAAAACGGGGTAACTCTTTCTGGAGGACAAAGACAGAGAGTGGCTATTGCCAGAACATTAATAAACAAAACTCCTATTCTCATATTCGATGATTCCTTAAGTGCAGTGGACACGGAAACAGATAAAAACATTAGAAAGGCTTTAAAAAGTAGAAGCAAAGGAGTTACCACTTTCATAATATCCCATAGGATTTCCACCATTAAAGATGCTGATAAAATAATAGTTTTAGATAAAGGGAAAATCGTACAAATGGGTAAACATGAAGAACTAATAATGGAAGAAGGACTATATAAAAGGATTTGGGAAATTCAAAAAAATATCAGCGAAGAAGATGCAAAAGATGAAAAGGTAAGTTGATTAGGCGGTGATATATATGAATATTAATAGAATTAAAAAAGAAAAAAATAGGAAATTGGACTTTAATATATGGAGAAAGTTATTTAAATATATTTCTATATTTAAAGATAAGTTAAAAATTTTGTCCTTACTTATGTTTATAGTAGCGGGGATAGATGTTGTAATGCCATTCCTTACCAAGTATGCCATAGATAATTTTGTAGTTAGTGGAAACATTAATGGCATTGGCAAATTTGCAATAGGCTATCTTTTAATAATATTAACTCAGGTAATAAATATTAAATATTTTATCCTCAGCGCAGGTGAAATAGAAACAGGTTTGGCTAAACATGTAAGAAAGTTAGGCTTTGAAAAACTGCAAAAGCTTTCACTTTCTTATTATGACAGTAACTCTCAGGGATGGATAACCTCTCGAATGACTTCCGACATAACCAGATTAAGTGAAATAGTATCTTGGGGGCTTATAGATTTAGTTTGGGCTGTTGTTATGATGATAGGGTTTGCAATTGTAATGTTTATTCATAATTGGAGACTTACCCTTATAACATTAGCGGTAGTTCCTCCACTGTTTATAATAGGAATATATTTTCAAAAAAGAATTTTAGAATCCTATAGGAATGTTAGAAAGATAAATTCTAAAATAACTGGAGATTTCAATGAGGGTATATCTGGTGCTATTACAACAAAAACTCTAGTAAGGGAAGAGGAAAATTTAGAAGAATTCAAAATGCATACTGGAGAAATGAGGTATTCCTCCATAAGGGCAGCAGTATTTTCATCCTTGTTTTTACCAATTGTATTAACCCTTGGAAGTATAGGAACAGGCCTAGCACTTTGGTTTGGAGGAAATGGTGTTATTTCAAATAATATAAGCTATGGAACTTTAGTTATGTTTATTACTTATTCTGTTGAATTTTTTGAACCAGTAAGTCAATTGGCTACAACTTTGGCAGAAATGCAGCATGCTCAAGCTTCTGCAGAAAGGGTCATATCTTTAATTGAAGAGAAAGTTGATATATGGGACAGGGAAGAGGTAATAGAAAAGTATGGCGATGTGGTTAACGGTAAAATGGAAAACTGGGAAAAGATTGAGGGAAATATAATATTTCAAAATGTATCCTTTTCTTATAAAAATGGAGAAAAAGTACTGGAGAATTTTAATTTAGAGGTAAAAAAAGGTGAGCAAATAGCTCTTGTTGGAGAAACCGGTTCTGGAAAGAGTACTATAGTTAATCTATTATGTAGATTTTATGAGCCTACTAAAGGAAAGATTTTAATTGATGGCAAAGATTATAAGGATAGATCCTTACTTTGGCTTCAATCAAACCTAGGCTATGTGCTTCAAAGTCCTCATCTTTTTAGCGGAAGTATAATAGATAATATTAGATATGGAAAATTGAATGCTTCAGAAGAAGAAGTAATAGCAGCAGCTAAATTGGTAAATGCCAATGAATTTATCACTAAGTTAGAAAAGGGCTATTACACAGAGGTTGGAGAAGGGGGAGGAAAGCTATCCACAGGGGAAAAACAATTGATTTCTTTTGCAAGGGCTGTAATAGCTAATCCTGCTATATTCATATTAGATGAAGCCACATCTTCTATTGATACGGAAACTGAAAAAGTAATACAAGATGCTATTCATAAGGTATTAAGAGGAAGAACAAGCTTTATAATAGCCCATAGATTATCTACCATAGTATCCTCAGATAAAATATTAGTAATTAAAAAAGGAAAAATATTAGAAATGGGCAATCATAAAGAGCTAATGAAGAAAACGGGATATTATTACAATCTATATACAAATCAGTTTATAGAAGAGAAAGAAAAAGAATTATTAAATGCTTAATGTATAAAATACGTGTTGGAAATACTTGAAAAATGATGAATAAGTAACCAGTGTTACTGTAAATATATTTTTAATCTGTTATAATATTTTTATAGATTAAAAATATTTGTGAAACACTGGAGGTATTAATATGGATAATTTGAGTAACTTAAAAAGACAACATATAGAAATAGTTGAACTAATAAATATAATAAAAGACCTTTCAAAAAATGAAGAAAATATAAATGAAGGAATAGAAATTGCTAAAAATATAAATATTCTGGCTGGTAAACTAACAGTCCATTTAAATTCAGAGGACAAGTATTTATATCCTGATTTATTAAAAAGCAGTGATTTAAAAATTAAAAAAATAGGTGAAGATTACATAAAAGAAATGGGCAATATCTGCGATGAATTTACTAAGTTTAAAAATAAATATAATACTAAGAGTAAACTATTAAAAAATAAAGAAGAATTTAAAAGTGAATTAGAAATTACATTTAAACTTTTAGAAAAAAGAATAGATAAAGAGGATAGGGAGCTATATAAATTAATATGAAGTGATTCTTAGGTTCAGGCGGATTTTCTCCATCTGAACCTTATTTAATAGATAAATATTGACACAGCAAAATTTTAGTATTATAATCATATTAAACATATAGGATTAATAGATTTAAGAGGTGCTAATATGAAAATTTCTACTAAGGGCAGATATGGATTAAAAGCTATGCTAGATATAGCAGTATATTCTTCATCAGAAAATGTAACATTAAAGAGTGTTTCTGAAAGAGAAAACATATCTGAAAAATATTTGGAACAAATATTTTCTGCGCTTAGAAAAAACGGGTTGGTAAATAGCAAAAAAGGTGCTCAGGGTGGATATACACTATCAAAGAGTATGTCTAAGATAACAGTTGGAGATATACTTAGGGTCTTGGAAGGAGATTTACTAGTTGTACAAGAAGATGAAACAGAAAAGGATATAATGGATAAGTGTATTCAAAAAAATATATGGGATAAATTGAATAGTTCCATTAATTCTATTGTGAATTCCATTACTCTAGAGGACTTATTTTATGAATATAACAAAGAAACAAATCCCGAATATATATATTATATATAATATATATATTTTTGAATAAAAGCCTACTAATCCTATAGGAATAATAAATGAGAGAGGATGTTATTTATGAAAATATACAATAATTTAACAGAATTAATTGGAAATACACCATTACTTAGATTAGGTAAATATGAAAAAGTTCACAATGTAAAAGCAAACTTAATTGGTAAAATCGAATATTTTAATCCTGCAGGCAGTGTTAAGGATAGAATAGCCTATGCTATGATAGATGCGGGAGAAAAAGCGGGATTAATTAATAAAGATACAGTGATAATTGAACCAACCAGTGGAAACACAGGTATTGGATTAGCCTTTGTGGCAGCAGCTAAAGGTTATAGAATAATTCTTACTATGCCTGAATCCATGAGTATTGAAAGAAGAAAGCTTTTAAAAGCTTATGGAGCAGAACTTATATTAACACCTGCTTCAGAGGGGATGAAGGGAACTATAAAAAGAGCAGAGGAATTAGGTGCTGAAATACCTAACTCTTATGTACCACAGCAATTTAATAATGAAGCCAATCCATTAATTCATGAAGAAACTACTGCAATGGAGATACTTAGGGATATGGATGAAAAAGTGGATATATTTATAGCAGGGGTTGGTACTGGCGGAACCATTTCTGGTGTTGGAAAGGCACTAAAAGAAAACAATCCTGATGTAAAAATAATTGCTGTTGAACCAGAGGGTTCTCCAGTACTTTCTGGTGGAAAACCAGGTCCACACAAAATTCAGGGTATAGGGGCAGGTTTTATACCTTCTGTACTAGATAGTGATGTAATAGATGAAGTTATTAAGGTATCTAATGAAGAGGCTTTTAGTACTACAGCAGAAATAGCTAAATTAGAAGGACTATTGGTAGGCATATCCTCTGGAGCAGCCATATATGCAGCAGAGAAGCTAGGCATAAGGGAAGAAAATAAGGGCAAAAATATAATAATAATGTTACCTGATACTGGAATGAGATATTTGTCTACACCAGTATTTGATTAAAGAAAAAGGAGAGGGATTTATGGAAAAGATAATATATATGGATCATGCAGCTACCACCTATGTTAAAGATGAGGTTTTAAAGGAGATGCAGCCATATTTTACAAAGTACTATGGAAATCCTTCTTCCCAATATTCCATTTCCATGGAAAATAAAATGGCAATAGAAATGGCAAAGGAAAGAATAAGCAAGGTTATAAATTGCAGCCCTGAGGAAATATATATCACCAGTGGTGCATCTGAAGCAGATAATTGGGCAATAAAAGGATTTGCTTTGGCAAATAAACATAAGGGTAATCATATAATTACTACAAAAATAGAACATGAGGCAGTGCTAAACACTTACAGATATTTAGAAAGCATGGGATTTGAAGTAACCTATCTGCCAGTGGATAAGGAAGGCTTTGTTAAAATACAAGATTTAAAAGAAGCTATAAAGGAAAATACTATATTAGTATCTATAATATTTGCTAATAATGAAATAGGTACTATAGAGCCTATAGAGGAAATAGGAGAAATATGTAAATCAAAAGATATAGTATTTCATACAGACGCAGTGCAGGCCTTTTGCAAAATTCCTATAGATGTAAGAAATAAGAATATTCAAATGGCTTCCCTGTCTGCTCACAAAATATATGGGCCTAAAGGTATAGGAGCCTTATATATAAAAAAGGGAATTAAAATACACAATTTAATTCATGGAGGGGCTCAAGAAAGAGGGAAAAGAGCTGGTACAGAAAATGTTCCTCTAATAGTGGGTTTTGGTAAGGCTGCGGAATTAGGAATAAAAATTATGGAAGAGGAAAGCAAAAGACTGAGTTATCTAAGAGATAAGTTAATAGATAAACTATTGCAAATAGATGGAGTTATAGTAAATGGTCCTGTTGGCGGAAAAAGGCTTCCCAATAATGTAAATGTTTGTTTTCAGGGAGTATATGGAGAAGATTTGGTATTCCTATTAGATAGGGAAGGAATTTGTGCTTCCAGTGGAAGTGCCTGCCAAGCTTCCTCCATGGAACCTTCATATGTGCTTACAGCCTTAGGCTTAGAGAAAAGCTTAGCTAAATCCTCTATAAGGCTTACTTTAGGATTACAAACTAAGGAAGAACATATTGATTTTGTAGGAGATAAACTGAAGGAAATAGTTGAAAGGATAAGGAAAAATAATTAGTTTATTTAAGTTTTAAGGCAGGTGATTCAGGTGGGAAAGAAAGTAGTATTAGGCATGAGCGGAGGAGTAGATAGTTCTGTATCAGCTTATCTTTTACAACAACAGGGTTATGAAGTAATAGGAGTCACTATGCAAATATGGCAGAGTGATGAGGAATATGAGGAAAGAGAAGGGGGCTGCTGTTCATTATCCTCAGTTAATGATGCAAGGAGAGTAGCTTATAAATTAGGTATTCCTTTTTATGTAATG
>ENA-UOOE01002545-UOOE01002545.1-fermentation-metagenome-genome-assembly--contig:-NODE-2545-length-12821-cov-5.363857_pt1 | contig 12821 bp, 12 predicted proteins | sample MGYA00245776_ERZ724021 | MGnify/ENA primary metagenome ERZ724021 (study PRJEB28704, sample SAMN03018321) | fermentation metagenome | biome: anthropogenic terrestrial biome; feature: soil; material...
AGGTCCTTCTTGATTTCCTTGCTTTTGGTGTAACGTATCTTTGACAAACCTACATGACGCAAAGCCCAACAGACAGCCTCCGGAATTTTTTCCGGAACCGGGAATGAAGTTGTCCCATGTACGGCTACGGCTCGCGCGGGATTTTCGGCGGGCCCTCCCGCGGCTAGCGGCCCGGCCCTCCCGCGGGTAATCCTGATCATGCAGTCATTGACGAAATCCGGAAAATCCCATAAAATAATAAGTAGAGGGATTACTCGGCACGAAACATTTTTTCATCAGACTGTGAAAAAAATCGGGGGGAAATGATGAGAGAAAACGGTATCGATGTCAGCTATGCAAACGGGCGGGTCGACTGGGAAAAAGTCAGGGGCAGCGTGGATTTCGCGATCCTGCGCTGCGGCTACGGCAGCGATCTGGCGAGCCAGGACGACGAGCAGTGGGAGCGCAACGTGACAGAATGCATCCGGCTCGGGATCCCGTGGGGGGCTTACCTTTACAGCTACGCCATGACCGTCGTGGAAGCGAGGAGCGAGGTGGCGCATGTGCTGCGTCTGCTCAAAGGCCGGAGGCCCGTCTTTCCGGTCTTTCTGGACATGGAGGATTCGGATGGCTACAAAGCAAAGCGCGGCGGGCTCTCCCGGCGCATGGCGACGGATTTCTGCAAGCTTTTTTGCCTGGAGCTTACGGCGGCGGGCTGTCTCGCCGGGGTCTATGCGAACAAGGACTGGGCGGTCAACCGCTTGTATATGGGCGAGCTTTCCGCTTTTCCGTTCTGGCTTGCCCAATATAACGACGAAGCGACCTATCCCGGAAAGTACGACCTGTGGCAGTACGTCAGCGGCGGGACGGTGCCGGGCGTTGCCGGAAAAGTGGACATGAATTACAACTACCGCGATTTTTCGGCCGGAAAAGCGCCGGGCGCCGCCCTGTCCCTCGACACACGCAGCAAGGACATGACGGCCGGGGAGCGGTATACCGTGCTCTCACGGTGCCGGAACAAGCCCACGGTGGATGTCACCGGCAGGGATGTCATCCGGGTGTCCGAGCCCAGGCTCGACCCCAGCGGCCGCGGCTGGCTGATCGACGTCGTCGGCCTGCCGCCTCAGACCCGGTTCGCGCATATCACGGTCACGGCGGACAGCGTCGCCAGACAGTGCAATTTCAACGTATCCGGCTAAGGCCTTGTAAATGCCGCCTTTCACTTTCCGATGGGATTGGGGTTATTGGTTCTTCCCAAAATGTAGTCAATGGAAGTCTGATAAAAGTCGGCCAAAACCAATAAGTATTCAATTGGAATCGTCCGAATGCCCAGCTCATAGCGGGAATACACATTCTGTCTGATGTGCAGAAGATTTCCAACCTCTTTTTGTGTCAGGCCTTTGTCCTCTCTCAAATCCCGCAGCCTTTGAAAATACAAATGACTCACCTCATTTGCTTTGCCGGATTTTCTATGAATCTACGGGAAACAAGCGAGCGCTTCTATTTCAGCAATTCGTCGTATGTTGTCCCGAGCGCGTCGCGTATCCCGCGGAGCTGTGCCGCGTAAATGTGCTGGATTCCCCGCTCGATTTTTACAAGGGTCTCCCGCGTCATCGCGATATTGGAAAGCTGGAGCCGGCGTACCAGCTCTGTTTGGCCGATCCCCTTTTTGAGCCTTATTTCTCTGATGTTCCGTCCGATATGAATTTCATCCTGCTTGATCTTCTGGCCGCCCATGTCACGCCCTCCAAATCTGAACCAAAATTAGTTCAATTTGTCTTGATTGTAAAAGAAATGAATGATATAATGGGACTAATACTAGTCCAGAATTAAAAGCGGGAGGGTGCAAGCACTTGAAAAAAGTTATGATCCTGATTGATGATTATTTATACCAGTTTTATAAAAAAGTCGGGGAAAACGGCGGTGGCATTCCGCCGGAACAGGTCATGGCAGACGCCTTGTTCAAGCTCGCCGGTGAGTTATCGTTGAATGCACTGAATGAGAAGAATCAATTGAGAAAAATAAAATGATAGAATGAAGGTTATAATAGCAATTTCCTTGGTAAGGAAGAGGTCATTCCCATAATTGCGTGAATCTTTTTTGTATTCTAAGCATATTTTGGCGCCGGATGACACAATAGACCGCCGCTTCCTTGCTGTTTGAAACAGGGCTTAATTTTTTTCACGAAAAGGGTTGACTTTGACGCGGCGTCATGGATTATAATCGGCGCAGGAAGGGGGAAATCTGAATGAATGTCAAAGAGGCGGCAAAGCTTGCCGGAATCAGCGTCCGCGCGCTCCATCACTACGATGAGATCGGCCTGCTGTGTCCGCGGCGCAGCGAAAACGGATACCGGGATTATTCCGGCGGAGACCTCGACCGGCTTCAGCAGATTCTCTTTTTCCGCGAGTGCGGGTTTCCGCTTGGAAAGATCCGGGAACTGCTGGAAGGCGGCTCCTTCGACCGCGAAAAGGCGTTCGAGCTTCAAAGGAACTGCCTTCTGTTTGAGAAAAAGCGGATCGAAACCATGCTGGAAACACTCGAGCGCTCGATTCGATCCATGAAGGGAGAGACCACCATGAGTGAGCAGGAAAAATTCGGCGGCTTCGGCTGGAAGAATCCCTATGAGCAGGAGGCCCGCCGGCGCTGGGGCGACGCCGCGGTGGACGCGAGCGGGAATTATCTGTCGTCCCTGTCGGAGGAGCAGCGAAAGGGCCTTTCCGACCGGATGGACGCCCTTTTCACCGGCCTTGCAGGGCTGTGCGGCGAAGACCCGGCGTCCCCGCCGGTGCAGCGGAAGGTGGGGGAGCTTTACCGGTTTTTCAACGGTTTGGGATACCGCTACACACCCCGGGCGTTCGCCGGGCTCGGGGAGCTTTATGTCGCGGATGAAAGGTTCACCCGGAACATCGACCGATACGGCGAGGGCCTGTCCCGGTTTCTGAAGCGGGCCATGCGGATTTACGCGGATCATCTGGAACCATAAAAAGCAGAGGGACGGAAGCCTTGGCTTCCGTCCCCTTGCTTTTTATTCCGGCCGCGTCACTCTTTTCCGTTAAGTTCGATCAGCCGGTCGACGTCGCGCAGCAGCTTTTCCCGGTCCCGGGGGAGAAGCCCCCGCACGTGGACGTAATTCGAGGCGTGCGCGCTGGTGAAATAACAGTTTTTCAGCTTCAGGTTTTCCAGCAGGAGCTTCATCTCCTTCAAAACCTGCGGTTCGGATGGAAGCCGGAAGTTCCCTTCCAGAATCCGCTGGTACATCAGGGAATCGTTACCGGCGTGCAGGACGAGCATCCCAACGAATTCGGGCTGCATCCGGTTCAGGGCGTCCGCCGTTTCCAGCATGTGCTCGCGCCACAGCTCCTCGCCGCCGAGCCCGGCGATGATGCTGACGGACTGCCGGATGCCCGATTCCCTCAGCGCCGCGGCGGCCTCGATCATTTCGGCTTTCGTGATCCCCTTGTCGATCTGGGCCAGGATGCGGTCGCTCCCCGATTCCAGGCCGAGATACGCCATATCCAGCCCAAGCCGGTGGAGCAGCTTCAAATCCTCGACGGGCTTATGCAGGATATCCCTCGCGGAGGCGTAGACGCGCACCCCCTCCAGATTCGGGTAAAGCTGCCGGATGGTTTTCAGGATTTCGACGAGGTCGGCGGTCTTGACGACGAGCGCGTCCCCGTCGCAGAGAAAGATCCTGCGGATGCGGTCGCGCCAGCGCGCCCCTTCCTGCAGGTCGGCCTTGATTTCATCCAGGCTCCTCACCCGGAATTTTTTATCCGTGTACATATCGCAGAACGTGCATCTGTTCCAGGAACAGCCGACGGTCACCTGAACGAGCAGGCTTTCCGCCTCCGACGGCGGCCTGAAAATAATTCCTTCGTATTGCATGACATTGAATCCTCCTGATGCGTCCGGCCGCCGGAAATACGGCGGCCGGATGTATTCCCCTTTATCATAAACGATTCGGCCCGGATTTTCAAGCCGGGGGAAGACGGAAAGGGAGGATTTCGGACAAAGCGGGGGATCAGCGCCCGTAATAGGCGTCCAGGTAGATCTGTCTGATCTCGCGGATCAGCGGATAACGCGGGTTCGCGGTGGTGCACTGGTCCTCCAGCGCGCGGTCGCAGAGCGCATCCAGCCGGGACAGGAAATCCGGCTCCGGCACGCCGCATTCCCGGATGGAGACGGGGATGTTCAGCTCCTTCTGAAGCCCCTTCACGGCGGTCACGAGGCTTTCAACCCCTTCCCCGGGGGTCTGCGCGGGCAGCCCCAGGTGCCGGGCGACCTCGGCGTACTTCCGGTCGGCGATGTAGCGCTCGTATTTGGGGAACGCGGCGAATTTCACCGGCTTTGAGCCGTTGTAGGCGATGACGTAGGGGAGAAGCACCGCGTTCGCGCGCCCGTGGGGGATGTGGAACTCCCCGCCCAGCTTGTGCGCCATGGAGTGGTTCAGCCCGAGGAACGCGTTCGTGAACGCCATTCCCGCAATGGCGGAGGCGTTGTGCATCTTTTCCCGCGCCGCCGGGTCGCCGGTCCGATAGGAGAGAGGCAGGTAGCGGAACACGAGCTCGGCCGCTTTCATCGCAAGGCCGTCGGTATAGTCCGAGGCCATGTTGGAAACATAGGCTTCCAGCGCGTGCGTCAGCACATCCATGCCGGTGTCGGCGACGATCGTTTTGGGGAGCGACTGCACGAACTGCGGGTCGATGATCGCGACATCCGGGGTCAGCGAGTAGTCGGTCAGCGGGTACTTGATGTTTCCGCTGCGCCGGTCGGTGATGACGGAAAAGGCGGTGATCTCCGACCCCGTCCCGGAAGTCGTGGGGATGCAGACCATTTTTGCCTTTTTCCCCAGCCGGGGGAAGTGGTAGGCGCGCTTGCGGATGTCCATGAACTTCTGCCGGATCCCGTCGAAAGAGGTTTCCGGGTGCTCGTAAAACAGCCACATCCCTTTCGCGGCGTCGATGGCGGAGCCGCCGCCCAGCGCGATGATGACGTCGGGGGAGAACTCGTTCATGGCCGCCACGCCGCGGCGGATCGTCTCCAGGTCCGGGTCCGGCTCCACGTCGGAGAAAATCGCGCTGTGGCAGTACTGCCTGCGTCGCCGCAGGTAGTAAAGGATCTTGTCGACATAGCCGAGCTCCACCATGGTGGGGTCCGTAACGATGAAGGCGCGGCTGATATCCTGCATTTTGGAAAGGTACTGGATCGAGTCCCTTTCAAAATAAATTTTGGGCGGCACTTTGAACCACTGCATGTTGACCCTCCTTTTTACCAGCCGCTTTTTGTTGATGAGGTTCACCGAAGAGACGTTGGAGGAAGTGGAGTTGCGCCCGTAAGAGCCGCAGCCGAGCGTCAGCGACGGGGTGTTGGTGTTGTAGATGTCGCCGATGGCCCCCTGCGAGGACGGGGAGTTCGCGATGACTCGGCCGACCTTCATCTCCCGTCCGTAGCGGCGGCAGAGCTCTTCGTCAAGGGAATGGATCACCGCGGAATGGCCGAGCCCGCCGAATTCCAGCATCTTCTTCGCCACGGCGAACCCTTCCTCCCGGCTTTTCACCACATAGTAGGCGAGGACGGGGGAGAGCTTTTCGCGGGAAAGGGGGTATTCCGGCCCCACGCCGTCAAGCCTTGCCAGCAGGATCTTCGTATCCTGCGGGACGGAAACGCCGGAATGCTCGGCGATCCAGAAGGCGCTCTGCCCCACGACCGCCGGGTTCACGGCTCCCTTTTCGGAATCGATGACAAAGCCGGAAACTTTTTCGATCTCATCCTCGTTCAGGAACCGGCAGCCGTATTCCTTCATGAAGCGCTCGAACTCCGCCGAAATCTCGTCATCCACGATCACCGCCTGCTCCGAAGCGCAGATCATCCCGTTGTCGAAGGTTTTTGAGAGCATCAGGTCGGTGCAGGCGCGCACCAGATCGGCGGATTTTTCGATGTAGCACGGCACGTTGCCCGGCCCCACGCCGAGGGCGGGCTTCCCGGCGGAATAGGCGCTTTTCACCATGCCGGCGCCGCCCGTGGCCAGAATCATCGATACGCCGGGGTGGTTCATCAGGGCGGATGTGGCCTCGATCGACGGGGATTCGATCCACTGGATGCAGTGCTCCGGGGCCCCCGCCTGAACCGCGGCATCCCGCACGATGCGCGCGGCCTCCGCCGAACAGTTCTGCGCCGAGGGGTGGAACGCGAATATGATCGAGTTCCTGGTCTTGATCGAAATCAGCGATTTGAACAGTGTGGTGGAGGTCGGGTTCGTCACGGGAGTGACGCCCGCGATCACGCCGACCGGCTCCGCCACGTCCACATAGCCCTCCATCTCGTTTTCATCTACGACGCCCACCGTCTTTTCGCCTTTGATGGAATGCCAGATGTATTCGGTGGCGAACATGTTCTTGATGATTTTGTCCTCGTAAACGCCGCGCCCGGTCTCATCCACCGCCAGCTTTGCGAGGTACATGTGGGCGTCCAGCCCGGCGAGGGCCATCGCGTGAACAATCGAGTCGACCTTTTCCTGGTCGAAGGTCAGAAATCGGGTCAGGGCTTTCTGCGCATTGGAAACGAGCGTGTCGATCTCTTTTCTGCAGGTGCCTTCCTCTTTGATCGGGGTCGCATTTGTATTTTCCATTGTGACAGCCTCCCGTTCTTGATTGTTAATACTTTAACAATATTATATGCTATCCTTTTGCCAGTGTCAATTGCTTTTCGGAAAGATCTGGCTGAATCTTAAAAAATCATCTAATTTTCATAAAGACCGAATCACTTCTTTATCATAATCGACGAATCCCCTTTCGCCGCTTTTCAACAAAACAAAAGGAGGGCGCCTTCCCCGAAAATGGGGAGGGCGCCTTCCTTCCTTATCGTGCGAAACCTCCCGGTTGTGCCGGGGGACTCTAGAGTGACAGTTTCCTTGTAAAGCTCGGAGATACGGGTGCTCCGGGAGCAGCTTATTTGGATTCGGATACCACTTTTTCGGCGAACGTATTGTTCACGATCTTGTCGTGCGGGGCTTCCTTGCTCAGCTCGCCCGCCTGCTTCATGACTTCCTGAAGAAGGTTCAGCGTTTCGGCGCTCAGAGCCGGGGTCTTGCTCCACGCGTCGATCTCCTTGTACCGCTGGATCGAATTTTCCAGAAGCTTCTCGTCGGTGTCGGGGAACTGCGGGCTTACCACTTTTGCGATATCCTTGGCGCTGTTCTTCGCCACATACTGCTGCCCGCGGTAAATGGCGCGGGTGAAGCGCTCGATCAGATCCGGGTTCTTCTCGATGAAGCTCTTTTTCGCAAAATAGGCGGTGTAGGGGATCTCCCCGCTCTGCGCGCCGATGGAAGCGACGATGTAAGCCTTTCCTTCCTGCTCGAGCATCGAGGCCGTCGGCTCGAAAACGGTGACGTAGTCCCCGGTGCCGCCGGTAAAGGCGCCGGTCATCAGCGCGTACTGGATACTGTTGTCGAGCACGGTGTCCTTCGCCGGGTCCAGCCCGTTTTTGCGCAGCACATACTCCAGCGTCATATAGGGGACTCCGCCCTTGCGGCCGGGCAGAATGGTCTTTCCGCGCAGTTTATCCCACGTGAAATCGGGGTCGGGCTGGCGGCCCATCAAGAGCGAGCCGTCGCGCTGGGTCATGAGCGCGAAAACCTGGGTGTAGTCCTCTTTGCCCTCGTTGTACACATAAACGGAGGTTTCCGGGCCGGCGAAGCCGATTTCTATGTTGTTGGAAAGCACCGCCGACATCACCTTGTCGGCGCCCTGTCCGTTGGAAAGCTCGAGCTCAAGGCCCTCATCCGCGAAATATCCCAGCTGGATCGCGGCATACTGCGGCGCGTAGAAGATGGAATGGGTCACTTCGCAGACGGTGACCTTCTGTTTCTTTTCCGTCTTCTGGCAGCCGGTAAAGAGGGCGAGTGCCAGGGCGGCGGAGAGGCATACACTTGCAATTTTTGTTGGAAAACGCATGGAATTGCTCCTTTCTGAAATTGAGAAGGGCGGGATTTCTCCCGCCCCCGGGAATTGCAGGGCCGGACTTCCCGCCCGGCCCCGGTTCAGTGTCCGTACCATCTCATGACCAGCTTCTGAAGCAGCACGACGCCCTCGTACATCAGGGCCGCCACAACCGAAAGAATGATGACGCTCGCCATCACCAGGTCCAGCTTGAACACCTGGCCGCCGTAGACGATCAGGTAGCCGAGCCCGGCTTTGGAGACCAGGAACTCCCCGGCGATCACGCCGACCAGGGAGAGGCCGATATTGATTTTCAGGGAGTTGAACAGGGTGGAAATGTTGCAGGGGAACACGATCTTCGTGAAGATCTGGCGCTTTGTGGCTCCGAAGGTCGCCGCCATGCGGATGTACTCCTTGTCGGTGCTTCGGAAGCCGTTGAGCATTTCCAGCACGGTGACGATCAGGGAAATGGCGAGCGCCATGAAGATGATCGCTTCGGTGCCGGCGCCCACCAGAATGATGATGACGGGGCCGAGCGCGATTTTCGGCAGGCTGTTCAGCACCACCAGATACGGCTCGCTCACCTTGGAGATGAAGTCGCTCCACCACAGGATCACGGCCAGGATGGTGCCCGTGACCACGCCCAGAAGGAACCCGGTCAGCGTTTCATAGACCGTGACGCCGATGTGGAGGAGCAGGTCGTTCTGAGCCATGTTGACATAGGTGTTCCAGATGCGCGAGGGCTGGCTCAGAATAAAGCTGTCGATCAGGCCCACGCGCGCGGCGATCTCCCATGCGGCGGTCAGAAAGACCAGGATCCCGATCTGCCAGGCCAGAACCATTTTCTTCCTTTTCTTTTTTTTCGTCAGATATTTGATGCGTTCTTGAGAGACGGGCTGGTTATTCATCGCTTTTCAGTTCTTTCCAGATGTGCTCGAAATACTTGCTGAACTTTGGGCTGTTCCTGCAGGAAAGGGGGGTGCGTGCGTCATCCTCGAAGTCGATTTCCAGGATTTCCTTGATGGTGGCCGGCCGCTGGCTTAAAATGACGACGCGGTCGCCCATGCTGATGCTTTCCGGGATGTCGTGGGTCACCATCAGTGTGGTGATCTGCTCCTGCTTCAGGATCCCGTAAACGTCGTCCGTCACGGTCAGCCTGGTTTGGTAATCCAGCGCGGAAAACGCCTCATCCAGCAGCAGGATATCGGGGTTTACCGCAAGGGTGCGGATCAGGGCCACGCGCTGACGCATCCCGCCGGAAAGCTGATAGGGGTATTTGTCCCTGAATTCGTAGAGCCCGTAGGTTTTCAGCAGGCGCTCCGCCCGCGCGATGTTTTCCGGCTCCATCTGCCCGCGGATCTCCAGCCCGAACAGCACGTTTTTGTAGATGCTGCGCCAGGCGAGCAGGTTATCCTTCTGAAGCATATACCCGATGTGCGGGGAGACGCCGTCCACCTTTTCGCCGTTGACCAGAACCTCGCCGGAAGTCGGCCTGAGCAGTCCCGCTATAATGGAAAGCAGCGTGGATTTTCCGCAGCCGCTTGGACCCACAATACTGATGAATTCGCCTTTTTTCATGGAGAATGAGATATTTTTCAGGGCGGTGATTTCACCGTTTTCCGCCTGGTAATTTTCTTCAATATCCTTTACGATCAAAACGTCCAATACGCTCACCTCTTCCTTTTCAGTTACAGGGATCAGCAATGTTCGCTGTTAAAAATATTATATGTCGGCGCGGGAACATTGGTGAGGATGCCGGCCCGTCCATCCCGCGCGGGGAAGAGGCCATCCCAATGGGCCGCAAAGCCCGGAAAACCGGATTTTTCCGGGCTTTGCGGAAGGAGCTGCCAGGACGCGCCCGCTCGGGCTCCGGAGGGTTTCCCCGGGCTGGGCCGGCTTTCCGCTGGGAGCGGGGAAAAAAGAACGCCCTTTTGGGAACCGGCATAAAAACCGGGCCCAAAAGAACGTTCTCTTCTGAAAGGCATCAAGAGATGTCAGTGAAAATCCGTCGTTTTAAAGGGTGAGCGGCAATACGGGGCCGCGGGCGCTGAAATAAAAAAGCCCCGTACGCGAATTGCGTCCCGAGGCTCCCGGCCGGTCAAGCAAGGCTCAAATTTCCATCGTGCCGACCAGGCTTTTCATCGCTTCCAGCGTGCGGCCGATCAGCTCGTCCATCGTCCATCCCAGCATTTCGGCTCCCCTTTGAATGACATCGCGGGAGCAGCCCGCCGCAAAACTCGGGGATCTGAACTTCTTTTTGACGGATTTCGGCTGAAGGTCCGCCACGCTTTTGGAAGGATGGATCGCGGCGACCGCGCCGATCAGGCCGGTCAGCTCGTCCGTCGCATAAAGGATCTTCTCCATGATGTGCTCGGGCTTGATGTCCACGCGGATCTGATAGCCGTGGCTGGCGGTGGCGCGGATGATCCGCTCGTCCAGCCCTTTCTCCCGCATGATCTCCTGGCTCTTGACGCAGTGCTGCTCCGGGTAGCGCTCAAAATCCAGGTCGTGCAGAAGCCCCACCACCTTCCAGAACTCCACGTTTTCGCCGTCGTATTCCTTCGCGAAATACCCCATCACGCCGGAAACGATTTTTGCGTGCTTCAAATGAAATTCATCCTGATTGTACTCTTCCAGCAGCTTCTGCGCCTGCTCCATGGTCGGAATGCAGCCCATGTCGAGTCCCCCTTTTTCTTCTTTGCATTTGATTCTGCCTTTCAGTATATCGCACTCTTTTTCGCCTGTCCATACCTTTATTTGATACGATTCCGCCCTCCCGGCGGGGCCGTCCGGGCGTACAGCCGCATCGGACTTTACTCGCAGAAAGTATTCGGACATTTTGTGCAATGCTTTGATTCATCTAAGCCTTGTTTGTAAAATCCAAAGTCTTGTCTGTTTCGGCTGAATTCGCGCCTGCCTGCGTCAAAAATGCTCGGAATCCGGAAAGGATTCCTGCGCTTTTTCCTTGCCGGCCACAATTTTACCTCGAAAATCCGTCGATTTTTAATTTACAAACAAGGCCTAAGCTTTTTCTTTGGCTTCCATCAAAATTTAACCTTCCCTTCATATTATTATTACATTTATGGAATATCATATTTGTGCAATATAGATTTGGGGGGCGATGACTTGTCTTTGAAGCACGGCCTTCTGGGCCTGCTGAATTACGGCCCGATGACGGGGTATGAGCTTGACAGGGCGTTCCGGGATTCCCTCGATTTTTTCTGGCACGCGCAGACGAGCCAGATTTACCGGGAACTCAATGCGATGGAACGGCTGGGGTGGCTGAAGTCCGAGATCGTGGTCCAGACGGACAGGCCGAACAAAAGAAGGTATTCCATCACAGGCCCTGGCAGATCGGAGCTGCAGAGCTGGCTGAAAGAGAGCATCCCGGACAGCGAATTCCGGGTGCGGAGCGAGTTTCTGATGAAGCTGTTTTTCTCCGGCGAACGAAGCGTCGATGAAACGGTGGAAATGCTGAAAAATTACAGAAAAAGATGCGAGGATGCCGTTGCCGCCCTGAAGGAAACCGGGGGCAGCATCGAACGTTACCGCCGGAACATCCAAACGGATCAGAAGGCGCTTTACTGGGGGCTTACGGCTTCCTTTGGAATCTCCTACATCAGAATGTGTCTGGATTGGACGGACCGGGCGATCAAAACACTGGAGGACTCAAAATGAATATCCTGGTGCTCAACGGCAGCCCCAAAGGCGGGCGGAGCAACACCCTGAAAGTGACAAACGCGTTTTTGGACGGGCTGAACGCGGGGAACGGCGGCCGCGTCGAGATCGTGCCCGTTTACGCGGCCCGGATCGAGCATTGCCGCGGCTGTTTCGCCTGCTGGACCAAAACGCCCGGCCGGTGCGTCATCCCGGATGATATGGCGGGCCTGATCGAAAAATACGTCGGCGCCGACGTGGTCGTCTGGAGCTTTCCGCTCTATTATTTCGGCATGCCCTCCAAGATGAAGGCCTTCCTCGACCGCCTGCTGCCCACGAACCTGCCTTTCATGACGGTAAACGGGGACGGGACCAGCGGACACCCCGCGCGGTACGATCTGTCGAACCAGCGCCATGTCCTGATCTCGACCTGCGGCTTTTATTCCAGAAAGAACAATTACGACGCCCTGCTGCGGCAGTTCGAGATTCTGAGCAAAGGCCGCTTTGCCAAAATCCTCTGTCCGGAGGGGGAACTGCTCCGGGTGCCGCAGCTTTCGGCAAGGGTGGACGAATATCTGTCCCAGGTCAGAAAGGCGGGGGAGGAGTTCGCCCTGCGCGGCGAATTTTCCGGCGATACGCAGAAAAAGCTGGATGAGCTTTTGTATCCCCCGGAAACGTTTGTCGAGATGGCGAACGCAAGCTGGGAGATTCAGGAGCCTTCCCGGAACAGCCAACCCGAAGAGGAACGCTCTTACCGCTTTGTGCGGCAGATGGCCGCCGTTTACAACCCGCGGGGGTACTCGGGGGATGTCGTGCTCGAGCTGTATTTTACCGACCTGGACAAAACCTATCAGCTCCTGCTGGGGAAGGAAAAGTGCACGGTCCGGACCGATGATTTTACCCCTTATACCACCAGGATCGAAACATCCTTTGAGCTTTGGCTGCGGATTTCGGAGGGAAAAATCAACGGGGCCGAAGCCATGATGAAAAAACAGTACCGGGTTCTGGGCAGCTTCGACACTATGCTGAAAATGGACGATTATTTCGGCACGCAGAAGCCCGCTGCGGAAACCCCTGTTCCATCCGGAGCGGCGAAAACCAACATGAGCATCCTGCTGCTCCCGTGGATCATCCTATGGGCGCTGCTGCCGGTGAACGCCGTCTGGGGCGCCGCCGCCGGAATCGCGGCCTGCTCCGTTCTTTCGCTGCTCGGCCTTCGGTTCCGGCTGACCGTCTATGACC
>ENA-UOOE01002549-UOOE01002549.1-fermentation-metagenome-genome-assembly--contig:-NODE-2549-length-12796-cov-9.964838_pt1 | contig 12796 bp, 12 predicted proteins | sample MGYA00245776_ERZ724021 | MGnify/ENA primary metagenome ERZ724021 (study PRJEB28704, sample SAMN03018321) | fermentation metagenome | biome: anthropogenic terrestrial biome; feature: soil; material...
TGTTAAACATATCAATGGTTTCTTTACCAAGGGTTTCTGATAAATCCTTGAGGGTGGTTTTCTCCTTTCCTCCAAGGAAAATCATGCTATCACAGTTACCGATAATGGTATCTGCATTGTCTTTATAGAGAGCCTTTAGTTGACTTTGTGCCTGTAAAACAAGGCAAGCAGAAATCTCTCTTGAACGAATGGTAGCCATCAGTTTCTCCAATTTTGGTATTTGTCCAATATTTGCAGCTTCATCAATTAGGCATCTTACATGAATAGGTAATCTGCCACCGTAAACATCATCTGCCTTATCGCAAAGAAGATTGAAAAGTTGTGTGTATGCCATGGATACCAAGAAATTAAAGGTATCGTCTGTGTCGCTGATGATAATAAATAGGGCAGTTTTTCTATCTCCCAAGGTATCCAGTTCCATTTCGTCATAGGCAGTCAACTCTCGTAATTCCCTAATGTCAAAGGGAGCCAGCCTTGCACCACAGGAGATGAGAATAGATTTTGCAGTTTTTCCTGCTGCTAATTTGTACTTCTTGTACTGCCTTACTGCAAAATGCTCTGGGTCTTTTTCTTCTAAGGTATCAAACATTAAATCTACAGGATTTTTAAAGTCCTCATCATCTTCTCTTACCTCAGAGGCATTAATAAACTCAATGAGGGTGGAGAAGTTTTGCTCATATTCAGGAGCCTCAAAATAGATGTATCCGATGAGAGCAGTATAGAGTAGAGTTTCTGCCTTTACCCAAAAATCATCCCCTGCCTTTCCTTCTCCTTTGGTATTGGCAATGAGGGTAGTAACTAATTTCAAAATGTCCTTTTCACTTTTGATGTAGGCAAAGGGGTTGTAGTGCATGGATTTCTTGAAATTGATGGTGTTTAGAATTTTTATTTTATAACCCTCTCGTTGTAATAACTTCCCGCATTCCACAACAATACTTCCCTTTGGATCAGTGACCACATAGGAACTGTGACATTGCATTAGATTTGGTTTAAGCCAAAATCTTGTTTTACCAGAACCAGATCCACCTACAATCAGTACATTTTTATTTCTTGCATTCTTGGGATTCTTTGGACGGTTTGACATCATTAATTTTTCTGTCTGTGTAAGTAACACATTGTTTCGGAATACTGGGTCTGCAAAAGGGCGAATATCATTGGCATTACCCCAACGTGCAGATCCATACTCTATACCTTTTCTATATTTCTTGGCATTTTTTCCTTTGATATAGACAACAAGACGAATTACAGCGGCAATCAAAATACCAAAGAGCAAATCCTGTGGGTAAAAGCTTGGGAGTGGACTATGAAAAGCCATTGAAAAACCGTCTGTGAGATTTAATATCTTTTGTCCAAGGTCAAATCCTGCTGAATACCTCCATGCCTGTGATACCTTTGTAAAGAAGAGGGCAAGGAAGAGATAGGGGATATTCAAAATAAGGAGTTTCTTTATTTTTGTATTCATAGGCTTTGCTCCTTGCTTTTGGATTTTACCCTGTCAGTAATAGTATTTTTTACAAGCTCAGTAAACTTTTTAAGCTGTACCAAGACAGAGGGTCTTGCTGCTTTTCTCATAGTCTTTGCTGTAAATTCAGTAAAGGCAGAGGTAATGGCATCTGCATCCCTGCCCTTGAAAAAGACAAGGTATTTGGGTGGTGATACAGATTTATCTTTTTTGATGGCAAAGTCAACACCATATTTCTTTGCCACACGTTCAAAGCTCTTGATATTTTTGTCCGTTACCTCAATGTTACTTAGTCCTTGGTCTTGCTTTGCAAGGTTTTTGACGCTCTGCTTTCCACGAGGAATTACAGGTTCTTTCACTTTCTTGTTTTTACGCCATGCTAAATATTTAAGAATAGCTGATTTTAACGTTCTTGCTGTCAGCTTTGTACCGCTTATAACAAGTGCTACTGACCTGTTTTCTACTTCTTCTTGCATAATAAAATCCTCCTTTCATGGTTTGAAAATATTTATTACGGCGGAACAAGCAACCGTCTAAGGAGATAGTCAGCCATTGGCTTTTTCCCTCCCATGTCCCTTGACTGTCAAAATTCCATCAAGGGTGGTAGCTGTAATGCGAAGTCGCTCGGCAGTGGCAATGTCATTTTTTACATTTTCATCTATCACATCACCGCAAACTACAAGCACACGGGAACGCCTTAACATATCCCTTGCCATATCAATCCCGTCCTTATGTTCTTCTGGAATTTCGTCGTTTAGATAAAGTGGGAGAAATAGCAGGGGACACATAGGGGTAAACCCTGCCTCATAGATTTTTCTACAATATTTAGCGGCGGTTTCCGTGTTTTCAAACTCGTTCTTTCCCCAAGCAGCTGTAATATATGCCATTGGTCTTCTCATTCTTCAAAACTCCTTTCCTAATTTTGGGTACAAAAAAGGCATCTTGCTATTCCTATAAAACAGGTGCAAAATGCCTTAATATTTTCCTTTAAAATCGTGATTTACAAGTGCTGAGTAGTAGTTGTCTATAGTTGAGGGAGCATTAAAAAGTGTTGTAAGTAGATATCTCTTGATGTTACGAATATAGGTGGTGGTCTTTTTCAGGCACTCAAATACATAGTCAATATGCAAGCTGTTAATTCGTAACAGCTTTTCTTTAACCAGCTGTGCAGGGTAATCATCTCCTGAAATATTGATAGTGTCCTTTGTGGAGCATAGAGTTTCTACCATAAGCTCTACAATTTCATCTAAGCGTCCACGGTCATGGTGAGTTTTTATATACTCATATTCAAGATTTTTTAATACCAGCTCTCTGACTTCTTTTACGCTTTTCAATCCAATCGAATCATATCCCATCTTTTTTTCTTGTGGTTCTTTATTTGCTGGATATTGATTTGATGGATAAGGATTTGATACCTCCATACTTAATAAATCAGTATTTAATATATTAGTACTTAATTGGTGGGGTTTTTCCAAGATAGGTTCATCCTGTTTAGGTTTCTCCAAGATTGGGTTTTCCAGTATTGGTTTCTCCTGTACCTGCTTATCCAAGATTGGATTTTCCCCTTTAGGTGTAGCATCACCAGTATCAAGGGTTTGAGGCTGTTCAAAAATGGTATATTCTGTAGTAGTAAGTTGACCCTTTTCGTTGCGTAACCTTCTACGAATAACATAGCCATTAGCTTCAAGTTCCTTTACCCCACTGTTAATACTATCAATACCATCCTTACATATGCGTGAAAGTCCCTTTGTTGTATAATCCCAATTCTCCGGAAGAGAAAGCATAAGGGATAATAAGCCTTTTGCCTTTAATGAAAGTTCGGTATTTCTCAGATGGTGATTTGACATAACCGTATAATCTCGTGTTTTTTCTACTCTGAATACTGCCATAAGTATCACCTCTTTTCCTGCCTGTATTATTGTCTATCGTTCTTGATCTCTTGTCCGTTTTTTATGCCATCCTTCAAGTAGTTTCATAATGGTTTCCTCCATTTGTTTAGGTGTATATGACTTTGGAAAATATTTTTTTAACTTATCCCCGGTAAGAGTTACCTTATCTAAATCGCCTTTCTTTTCCTCACTCATAATGGCACTCATTACCTCAAGGGTTAATTTTCCTTCGTTGCTAAACTTCTTTAAACGCTGTGCCTGTGAAAGCGAGGGAGTAGCTTGCTCCATATCCATAGCATCAAGCAAGTCGGTTTGTTCCTCTTTTTTAAGGAATGATAGCTCTACAGCAGGATTAAAGGCAATTTTCTTTTCATCTACCATTGAAAGTATTTCGGGGATAAGTTCAGTAAGGCGGATATATCTCTGTACCTGATTACGGCTTGAGCCTGCTTGCTCCGCAACTATTTCAACGGATTTTTTGCCATCTAACTTGTGCCCAACTTGGGTACAAGTTAAGTCCGACCTTGCACCTTGCCTCTTAATAGCCTCTAATTTCAGCTTAAATGCAAAGGCACGTTCGCTTGGTAAGATATTTTCTCTCTGCAAATTGCTGTCAACCATAATGATTATGGCGGCATCATCGTCAAGGTTACGGACTATAACAGGCATAGTATCAAGCTCGGCAAGTTCACAGGCTCTCTTTCTTCGATGCCCTGCAACAAGTTCATAACCACCTTCATCACGAGGTCTTGCAATGGCTGGAACAAGAACACCATATTGTTTAACACTTTCTACTGTGTCAAACATGGCTTCATTGTCAATTACCTTAAATGGGTGGTCTTTAAAAGAAAACAGTTCGGTTAAAGGGATTTCAACTATTTTTTCTCGACTTTCATCAGCCCTGCTTTCTTCTGTGGAAAACAAATCATCTACTGATGCCAGCTTTATGTTTTTGGCGGATCTTTTCAATTTTAAGCACCTCCTTAGTCAGATTTTTATATCCTTCTGCAACCTTTCCTTTTGGGTCGTGGGCGAAGATGCTTTTTCCCTCTGCACTAATTTCTGCGGCTTTCACCGAACGGGGTATATCAGCATTAAATACTTTAATACTGCCTCCATAAGTCTCTCTTACCAATGCACTTATGTCCTTTGCAAAATTAGTACGGCCATCTACCATAGTTAAGAGAATACCGTCAATTTTCAGTTTGGGATTTATCTGTCTGCGTACCTTTCCAATGGTCTGTAATAGCTGTTCTAATCCTTTTGCTGGGAGATAATCCGCTTGTACAGGAACGATTACACTATCTGCCGCAGCAAGGGCATTGATTGTCAGCATTCCCAAAGAGGGCATACAGTCTAAAAGTATAAAATCATACTGTTTTTTCACCGTATCAAGGTATTGTTTAAGTATGGTTTCCCTGCTCATGGCATTAACAAGAGATACTTCCATGCTAGATAACTCAATGTTAGCAGGGAGTAAATCCACGCCTTCATCATGTTTTAAAATACCCTCTTTAGGCTCAAACGCTGTATCAGTAATCACCTTGCCCATGATAGTAGCAAGGGTAGTGTCAATACTATCTGGTTGTGAATGCCCCAAACTAATAGATAAACTGCCTTGAGGGTCTGCATCCACAAGTAATACTTTCTTATTTTCCATAGCTAAACCTATACCTAAGTTGGCACAGGTGGTTGTTTTGCCAACACCGCCTTTTTGATTGGCTATGGCAATGATTTTTGCGTTCAAATTTGTTCCTCCTTTCACACAAAAAACCGCTCACTTTATCTTTCAATAAAGAAAACGGCTTTTTTCTTTTAGTAAGAATTATTCTTAGCTTTATCGTGAAATATCTTTAGTTTTGATTTTTATCTGCCTCCTCTCCTCCAATGCAATTGCCTTTTCAAGCTTCAATACACCATCTTTAGGTTTGTATACCCCGATTGCTGGCTTTCCTTTGTCATTAATCAGGTACACAGAACCATCAAATCGCAACCTTCCTCCAGAAGTTATTATTTTTATATCTTCAGGAATAGCATATATACCGGCAATATCACATTCATTCTCTGTACAATACCTACCATCATTTAAAATAGGTTCAAGTGAGAAATTTTGTCCATCCTTTGTTCTATATATTTTTACGTCCAATTCTGTCCCTCCTTTCAATTTTAGGCACAAAAAAGAGCTAGTCATATAAACTAACTCTCTGTTAAAATATACTATTCAATTTTATCTATATAAAAAAGTTGCCTACTCAAAATTAAGAGCAAACAACTTTTAGTTTTCATATCCAGTTTCCTAATATGATTTTATATTTGAACCTTTAAATCATATTTATATTCTGCATAATGTTCACCTGTGACATAATCAATTACATATTCTTTGGGTATCATATAGGTATCTCTTATATAAAAGTGTTTAACCTTTTTTGCTCTCATAAGTTTTCTTGCAGTACCATCACCGATACCACCAAGCATTTTCCTAAATTGTTCAAGTGTTACAACATCAGGATACTCTTTAAATCTTTCTTATCTTTAAAACCTTTAAGCCCTAAAATATCCCTAATCTATAGCAGGATTACCCCAGGCTAGTCCTTGTTTGTATCAGATTTTAATTCATCATTGTTTTTTAACAAATGATAAATGGGATAAGACATAAATAACTCTTTTTGTTCTGAATTCATATCTGCTATTAATGCTTCTGCCTCTTCTTCTTTATTTAATAATATAGCAACGCCTGCCTGTGTTTCTATATTATGCCTATCTAAATTGCCAATAGCTATTATCCTATCAACATCATAGGCCTCTAATGTACCTAATCTATATTTTACTTGAGCTAAATTTAAGAAAATATAATCCTCTTTGCTTTCTTCATAAAGCCATTTTGATAAATTTTCTATTAAATATCTAAGTTCGCTCTGTTGAGGGCTACATTCATCATATGCTTTAATAGCTTCTAATAAAAATGCATTTATGTATGAAATGTTTTTATTGCCAGAATGATGTTTTTTTATATCTTCAATGATTTTTTGTGAATTAATATTATCAGCCAACAGACCTTTTTTATCCAAAATTAAAAATTGACTTATCTCAATCTCTTCATTGGTTTCATTTAAGCGATATTTTGCATTTCGAAGGCTTTCAAAAAAACTTTCAACTTCGAAATGACCTTCTTCAATATTTTCTTCCACAAATAATAAGATAGATATATTCGCAATTTCTAATCTTAATGTTCCTACCTTAACGATATTTATTTTGAAAATTTCCATAGATGGATTTTCATCCATTAGGAATGATATTTTAAAATCATCCTCTTCAGTTATGGATTCAAGGTTGAAATCAGTTTTTACTCCATAATGTTCTAGACGCTGTTTTAGCAATTCTAAATCTGATATTCTCTCAAAAAGATTCTCATTTTTATCAAATTTAAAATTGCCATAAGGAATACTATGTTCACCTATAGTTAACTCTTCATTTTCAATTAATGCCTGCATAAAATATAAATCATTTAACTGTTCATTAAGAGTACCTTTAAATATAATATTAATGTTAAAATTAACAGTACCAGCTCTACTATTACTTTTATCAGTATTGATTATATTTATTTTTACTGATTTCCCACATATAATTCTTGATTGCCCCTTTTCCCATTGTACATATGCATTATCATAATAAATCTTTTTGCCTACAGATATTGCAAATTCATCTTGGATATTAATTATTGCATTACTAACTTTTTCAAATGGAATTGGGTTCCCTATTCCCTTAGGCTTTGCATATAAATAAAAGTCCCTAGTCGTTAACTCTCTAAATGGAATAGTTCCCTTAGGTTCAACTGTACTATAACTAAATTTAAATTCTTGAATTTCATTTCTAAATCTTTCAATATCATCAGTATATAATATCTCTGGAATCAAAGTACCTTGCTGTTTCTTTCTGTTTTTTATAAAGTCTAAAAATATATCAGCTAACTCAATTTCTCCAATAGGCAAAGGTTTAAAATCAATCTCAAAACTATCTTGTTTGTCATATCTTTTTATTAAACGTTCTAAATCTAGTGGTAATAAAGCATTATAAAATATTTTCTCGGTATCATCATCTATATAGACAACAAAATAAATGACTCCTCCATCTGTTATATATTTCCTCATATCTTCTTTATTTACCCTAAACTTTATACCCTTTAATTTTGAATCACTTATATTCTCAACTTTATGACCTTTGACTTGAACAGGAACTCTACCGATTAAATTTATTTTCTTTTTGTTTGGATCTTTAGTTCCATAAACAATTACATCTCCATCCCACACTGGTATCTTATCATTATTATTTATAGCAGGTTTAAGATATGAATTTCTAGATATAAGTCTTTCAATAGATGAAGTAGCTATTATTTCAATATCCATAAAACAACCCTCTATCCTTTAAAATTTATAGTCTATTTCCAAAGCTTAGATATAATCTTTCTTTACAAAGTTTTCTTCTAATTATATTAATCCTCTAAATTTCCTTTAAGTAAGCCTCATCTCATTGTATATGTTTTAAATTAAAGAATCTCAAATACACATAATCATATCCTGTAAGTAACTGATATAGCTACACCTTAATAATATCTCATTCATCTTGTCCTACATAAAAGCTCATTCTACAAAGGTACAAAGATTTCTGCCTGCTATTCCCACTCTTCTTTTTCCTTTGTATAACTAGTTCAAAAGGCTTACTTTATAGGGTTTCAGTTAGTGATAGTAAATTCATTTTTATGTCGTTTTTAATTTTTTTACCTATCACCGTTCCAGTTTCCATTTTGTAATTTAGATAAGGGATAAAACTATATACCTAATACTTCTTTATTCATAATATCAATTGCTTTTTGCTCTTTCTTATAGGCTTCATATCTTAAGTCATTAGCTTTTATCACCAAATCATTAATAATAGAAACTTTGTCTTCATCCTTCAGAATAGGAATTTTTATATTTCCTAAACTCTTATCATCAATCATATTAACAACAGAACCATATATTTCCCTTTCAATTAATTTTTTCCCATAGTCTGAGTTTAAGAAACAATATATATATCCATGATTACTATTAGGAACAACTTTAAGAACGTTTTGGCTGACAGCAAACCCATTCATTTGCTCTGGGACTAAAACTACTTTTCCAATCGTCCCTCTATCTGTTACTAAAATCCAATTCTTTTCTACTCTCAATTCCTTTTCATATCTATCTTTATGAGTAATTTTAGATAAATATTTATCTGTTTCAGGACCTAATTGAGTTATTTCTTTTCCTCCAATAAAAGGATAACCATGTCCTTTTTGTACATAATTTCTTTTAAACACTCCCGCAAGAATGATTTTTTTAGTTAGACTTTCATCATCTAACCTAACTAAAATGGCATTTTTACTCAAATATTTCTCTATAACATCAACAATAGGAACATGGTAACTTCCCTCTAAACGTCCATTTAGTTCGCTTAATTTAATTCTAAAATAGTTTATCTCTTTACTATAAGAGAAAGCTTCCTCTTGCATTTCCTCTATTGACGGTAATTCTAATTCATCAACCAAAAGTTTAGTAGCTTCATCTATCAGGTGATTCGAGTAATCTCTATTTTCATAAGATTTTACTATTAAATCGTGAATTTTTTGTTTCAAGAAAATAGGAGGTGTAGGCATAATCACTTCATTTATATGCTCAGCTTCAATATGACTAATAACCGACCCATACTTATTTGATTTCAAAATTGATTTTCCTATATCCGTTCTAAGAAATGTATAGAAAAATCCATTGTCTGCTTCTTTTTTAAATCTAATTCTCAATAGATCGTGGGAAAATATTTTTTTATCCAGGGTATCACTTACGAAACTAACGTTTCCTATTGTTCCACTACATGTTACTAAAACCTGTCCCTTATGAACTCTTAGTGCGTCAATATCTGTATTAGTTAATCGTGAAATATAGCCATCATTTGTAGGATAAACATCAAGCATAGATGTTGGCTGATAAATTGGATATTCAGATTTCTCAAGCCAAATTCTCTTGAATCTCGGTCTAGTATAACACTCTATAATATCATCACTCAAATTTATCTCAGCATATCCATATTTGGAGTTCCTTACCAATTCTCTTGCATGTTTGGATTCTACATCAAAAACAGAAGCTTCAAGTCTTTTCCCTTTATTAATAACATCACTTAAAGAGACAGTAGACCAATTTAGTTCCTCTTTTGTTACTTCAACTACTTCTACTTCTGCTTTTTGTAAATGTATTGCTGCTGAATTTACCATGATATCCCCTCATTAGTCTTCCATTCTTGAAAAATACCTGGAACTAGCACAGTTTGATCATCCACTACCTTTTCACGACTCTCAACTTGTGATGTTTTGTCTCCTGATGAAACCTCATCTATTCTAATTACATTTTGTTTTTCAGGTAACATGATTTCATTCCCATCTTCATCTCTTTTAAAAAGGGTATTACCTCTTTTGTCATGACCAATTTTATCAACTATAGCCATATAGATATTATAGTCGGCCATCTGACCTGAGCTTTCTTCAGTAGCTATTTCTTTTGGTGTTTTCCTTTGCAAGATTAAGACAGATGTTTGAGTACCATTCCCTGGTTGGAAGGTGTCTTCATGTAAGTCTATACTTGATATAATTTTTGTATATTTTATAAGCCATTCTCTTACGTATCCTGTCCCTGGTGAACCCAATAAAGCATCAGGTAGGACAATTCCCATTCTTCCACCTGGTTTTAAAAACTGATAGCAACGCTCAATAAAAAGAATTTCTGGTGGAACTGAAGATTGGTATCTATCAGTCATAGACCATTTGCCCGTCTTTTTATCCTGGCTCCATATTCTAGCTAATTCAAATTGAGATAAGATAGCATAGTCTTTAATTGGTATTTTACTTCCAAAAGGTGGGTTAGTAACAATAACATCAAAAAAGGCTATATCATCTTTATTCTTGATAGATTTTTTATCCACTTGTAAAGCATTTGCTAATCTAGTTTTGAAGTCATCTGTCCACTCATGAGGTGGCAAAAGAGAATTTGTTTGTAAAATATTCCCACTTCCATCATTATTCATGACCATATTCATTTTAGTAGCCTTTACTAGGTCGGGATTTATATCAAAACCATAGTAATTATCCTTTGCCATATCAGTAATCTTATCTTGGAACATTTTTTTTTCATAATCGTCCCAATCTTCTTTTTCTTTCCCGATATCTTTTGTAAAATCAGTCTTTAATTGCTTCATAGCATGAGTCATAGCAGTAACTAAAAATCCCCCTGTACCACATGATGAGTCTAAAACTTTCTCATCTATAGTTGGATTTATCATTTCTACAACCATATTCATAACATTTCTAGGTGTAAAAAACTCTCCACGGTCTCCACGTAGATTCGCTCCAACTATCTCCTCATAAGCTTTACCCTTTATGTCTATTCTAGTATTTAAAAGACTGTATTTTTGCAATTCACTTACGATATAAGCAAGTGTTCTAGGATGAAGTTTAATAGAGTCATTTGCCTCAAATATTTTCGCATTTTTCTTTTCTGTCTTAACTCTATCGAAGATTTTCTCAATTCTATTCTTAACGGTCAACTGTCCATCAGCATTAGCTCTTTCCTCACTAGTTGCGTAAAATTCTAAAGGTTTTGGAATATTTCTCTCATCTTCAATTTTACAAAAAATAACCTTAAGTAACTCAAAGAATGCAGGTTGTTTCTGCATACCTTCATTAACATAAATATGATTATGACAAGTCTTAAAAGTAAACAACAAGTTGTCATCAGAAGCATTTTTTAGCGTTGTACGCTTAGGTCTGTTTATGTCATCCAAATTACCATCCGCTGATGGAATATCATTATAATCCATAAACTGAATAGTTCCTGAGTCATCAACATATTTTTTAAATACAAATTTTTCCTTACTGTTAGTCCACATTCCCCACTCTGAATTAGGGCAAGCAGACATATATGATTTTAATTGAGACACACCTTCCTTGGCGTTATTTGCTTCGACTTTTTCGCTTTTACACTCAATTATAATCTTTATATTTTCCTGATTTTTTTCCACTTTTGTATCGGAGAAGATTACTAAATCAGCTCTTTTTTTACCTGAACCTATTTGAATTGTGTATTCAACATTAATCTGATCTCTGTCATACTTATGTTCATTAATTAATCGTTTTTCTATAGTTTGACGAACATATTCTTCAGGAGTATCATTTCTGAATTTCCCATCGATATAATCACACACCTTGCCTTCAGGTATGACAATTACCTTAGTTTTCATTTTGATTACCTCCATTTAGTGATTGGCACTTCATAATATCTCCTATCTCTACATCTAATGCTGTGCATATTCTTGCCAGCACCTCAAGGTCTATTCTTTTTACCTTATTATTTGCATAGGAGTTTAACTGACTTCGCTGTAAATTAGCTTTTTCTTGCAGCCAATTTTTGCTAAAGTTTTTTTCTTTCAAAACTTCATCTATAATAAATACAATCCTTTTATTTTCCATTTTGCCCTCCTATAGATATAATGTTATTAGACCGTCAAAAATCACTTTTTATAAATTTAGTATTTTTAACATTCTATACATAGTGTTACTAAATATATGTAGAATTAATGCTCTTGATTTATGGGTTTGTCACTCATATTGTCATATTATAGCACAAAATAGTCTATTCCTACAACTGTACAAACTTGCAGGGCCTATATTTCCACAATTCTTTTGAGATATTTTCTATCTTTTTCTTCATCTTAACTATGTTTTCTTTGCAAATCACGCCAATAGTTTAGGCTACTTTAGCAATTTGGTTAAGATTGTTTGTAGCGTTTGAAAGTGAACAATGTAGGTCTTGAAAGATATGCAAGTTCATACCACATAATTTTATTTTAAATATGGACTTAATTTAGAGTTCGTCCCCACGCCACCTAAATAAAGCACATTTTATAGTAATTAACCTGTATCAATCTCTGTAATAATATATATTCTTAACTCAACGTTGACAGTGAATAAATCCGCTCCTTCATAATGATATAAAATGCCCTCTTTAGACCTAGCGGTGATTACCTTGCCCATAATCGTAGCAAGGGTAGTATTTATTGTTTCCAGTTGTGAATATCCCAAGCTAATGGATAAGCTGCCTTCAGGGTATGTATCCACAAGTAAGACTTTCTTATTTCCCATTGCTAAACCCATCTCTAAGTTGGTACAGGTAGCTGTTTGACCAACATCGCCCTTTTGATTAACAATTACAATGATTTTTACGTCCAATCCTGTTCCTACTTTCAAGTTTAGGTACAAAAAAGCTAATCATATAAACTAACTTCTTATAAAAATATTATTTATATAAAAAATTGCCTGCTCAAAATTAAGAGCAAACAACTTTTAGTTTTCATATTCAATTTTAATTATTGGATAACTCCA
>ENA-UOOE01002550-UOOE01002550.1-fermentation-metagenome-genome-assembly--contig:-NODE-2550-length-12794-cov-24.582777_pt1 | contig 12794 bp, 13 predicted proteins | sample MGYA00245776_ERZ724021 | MGnify/ENA primary metagenome ERZ724021 (study PRJEB28704, sample SAMN03018321) | fermentation metagenome | biome: anthropogenic terrestrial biome; feature: soil...
TTGAGGCGTCTAAAAGGTTTGGAAGCGGCGCCGTATTGGCGGCAGGATTTAAGGATAAGAAAAGTATAATACTTAAAGAGGACTTTGAAAAAAACGGCTGTAAGGTGCTTGTGGCGACAGATGACGGTTCGTACGGGCATCACGGGCTCGTTACTGACATGATAGAGGGCCTGCGCTTCGGCGCGGTGTACGCCTGCGGGCCGCTCCCAATGCTTAAGGCCGTTTCGCGTATCGCTGAAAATAAAAATGTTTTGTGCTATGTTTCGATGGAGGAGCGCATGGCGTGCGGCATAGGCGCGTGCCTCGGCTGCGCGGTTAAACTGCGCGGCGAAAATGGCGCCGTGCATTACGGGCACGTATGCAGGGACGGGCCGGTGTTTGACAGCCGCGAGGTAGTTTGGCCGGACCCTTAAAAGGAGGTGCTTTTATGGCAGACCTTAAAGTTAACATAGCGGGGGTAAGTTTTAAGAACCCTTTAATAACGGCTTCAGGCACCTTTGGCTTCGGACGTGAATATTCTGAATTTTACCCGCTTTCAAAGCTTGGCGGCATATCGTGCAAGGGGCTTACGCTGCGCGGACGTGACGGCAACCCTCCCCCGCGCATTGCCGAAACAGCAGGCGGAATGCTGAACTCGGTAGGGCTGCAAAACCCGGGTGTCGATTACTTTATAAAAAATGAGCTTCCATGGCTGAAAAAGCAAGGTACGGTTATCATAGCGAACGTTGCCGGAAGTACTGTCGAAGATTACTGCGAAACAGCCGAAAGGCTGGACGGTACAGGCATAGACATGGTAGAGCTCAACATCTCCTGCCCTAACGTAAAGCAGGGCGGCGTGCAGTTCGGCACTACGTGCGGCGGCGTTGAGTCCGTTACGTCGGCTGTGCGCAGGCGCTGCAAAAAGCCGCTCATGGTAAAGCTTTCGCCCAACGTTTCGGATATAACCGAAACGGCCGCGGCCGCCGAAAGCGCCGGCGCGGATGCCGTTTCCATGATAAATACCCTTACGGGAATGAAGATAGACATAAATACCCGCAGGCCCGTTCTCCGCAACAACACGGGCGGCCTCTCGGGGCCGGCGGTGCTGCCCGTTGCCGTGCGCATGGTGTGGCAGGCGCATAAAAGGGTGAAAATACCGATAATAGGCATGGGCGGCATATCAAAGTGGCAGGACTCAGTCGAAATGCTCCTTGCCGGCGCTTCCGCCGTACAGGTGGGCACAGCGGCTTTTTCAGACCCGTACGCGCCGCTTAAGATACTGGACGGCCTTTTAAAGTACCTTGACGTAAACGGCATAGGCAGCGTTTCGGAGCTTACGGGGGCGGCTCTCGATTGGGATTAAGCGGCCCTCGTTTGTGCCCGCCGGCGCCGCCGCCTATACAACCGGCGCAATACGTAGTATAATTTAAACATAAGATATAAAACATGACCGGGGGATACGATAACATGACAAGAATAATATTGGTGCGCCACTGTGAAGCAAAAGGCAATACATACAGGATACTTCAGGGCAGGACTGACTGCGACATAAGCGGAAACAGCGCGGCGCAGCTTGACCTTGTAAGCCTGCGGCTCAGAAACACCCATATAGACGCCATATACTCAAGCCCCCTTAAACGCGCGCGGAAGACAGCCGAAGCCATAAACAGGTACCACGGCCTGCCTGTAAAGACCGATGCGCGCCTGCAGGAGATAGACGTGGGCGAATGGGAAGGGAAAACGTGGAGCGAAATAGAACGTGACTACCCCGAAATGGCAAAGGTGTGGAAGGAAAATCCTGGCGCGTTTGTTTCTCCCAACGGGGAATCAATGAAAGAAGTATACGACAGGATATGGGACGGCATAATAGATATCGTAAAACATAATGAGGGAAAGACAGTCCTTGTTACGTCGCACGGATGCGCCATAAGGAATTTTTTGTGCCGCGCGCTCGGCAAAACGCCGGACGGCCTTTCGGATATAGAGTGGTGTGATAATACCGCCGTAAGCGTCATAGACTTTGACGGCGCCTTAAAACCAAAAGTCGTAGTGATGAACGACGCTTCGCATCTGCCGGCCAGCCTTTCGCTCCATAAGCAGGGCGTCATGTACGAAAACGGCGTGTAAAAACTTTGGCGCGCGGAGCGCCGCGGGTAATATCTTTTATTTGAAGTATTACTTTGCATATGGTAATATATTGTTCAGCGGGTACCGCGCTCCGCTCGCCGGAGAGCTAAGGCCTGCGCATTGCTTGGGGGGTGGGCGTTATGCCGTACTGCTGGCTTGCCGTTATAATAATTGCGACGTTAATAGAAATCTTTACAGCACAGCTCGTTTCGGTCTGGTTTGCCGTCGGAGGGACGGCGGCGCTCGCGGCGGCTTTGCTCAACGCGGGGTTTAACGCGCAGCTTTTGATTTTTGCACTCGTTTCGGCCGTGACGCTCGCTGCCACAAGGCCGGTTGTAAAAAAACATCTTACCGTTAAAAAAACAAGCACGAACGCCGACAGGTACATAGGCAGAGACGGCATTGTAACAGTGGACATAAACAACGCCGCGGCTTCCGGGCAGGTAAACGTACTCGGCAGCGTGTGGACGGCCCGCTCAGCGGACGGTTCGGTTATAATTAAAGGCCAGCGCGTAAAGGTGGAGTCCATACAGGGCGTCAAGCTTATAGTCAGCCGGCAGCAGCCCGGCGATTAATTGGAGGAAGATGTTTTATGCTTATATTGATTATACTTGTGGTTTTCGTTATCATCGTCCTTATTTCCAATATCAAAATAGTACCTCAGGCGCACGCCTATGTGCTAGAGCGCCTTGGGGTTTATAACGATACATGGAACACAGGCCTGCACTTTAAGATACCTTTTGTAGACAGGATAGCGAAAAAGATATCGCTTAAGGAGCAGGTGCTTGACTTTCCGCCGCAGCCCGTTATAACAAAAGACAACGTCACAATGCAGATAGACACCGTTATATATTTCCAGATAACTGACCCTAAGCTTTACGCCTACGGTGTTGAGCGGCCCATCTCCGCCATAGAGAACCTGTCGGCAACCACGCTAAGAAATATAATCGGGGACCTGGAGCTTGACCGCACGCTTACTTCACGCGACGTAATAAACACGCAGATACGCACGATACTCGACGAGGCTACCGATGCATGGGGCATAAAGGTAAACCGGGTCGAGCTTAAAAATATAATACCCCCAAAAGAGATACAGGAGTCAATGGAAAAGCAGATGAAAGCCGAGCGCGAGCGCCGCGCCCAGGTCATAACCGCCGACGCTCAGAAAAAAAGCGCCATACTTGTGGCGGAAGGTGAGAAAGAGTCCGCCATACTGCGCGCGGACGCTGTAAAGGAGAAAAAAATACGCGAAGCGCAGGGTGAGGCGCAGGCGATAAAAACCGTGCAGGAGGCTTTTGCGGAAAGCATAAAAATGCTTAACAGCGCAAACCCAAGCGAAAGCGTCATAGCGCTTAAGAGCCTTGAGGCCTTCCAAAAGGCGGCCGACGGCAAGGCGACGAAGATAATCATACCGTCGCAGATGCAGTCGCTTGCGGGGCTTGCAACGTCGCTTAAGGAATTTCTTACTGACCCAAAGCAGTGAGCAGGGCCGCGCGGGGATGTGCGGCGCAGGCTTACCGTTTAATTATTTAAATACAGGCCGTACGCCGGAGCAGTACGGTCTGCGCTGTTTTTAGAAAGGTGAGGAAAAGATATGAAGGATTGTAAAAAAGCGGCCGTTATCATGGGCAGCGACAGTGACTTCCCAGTGGTTTCGGCGGCGGTGAAAAAGCTTAAGTCTTACGGTATACCGACGGAAACGCGCGTCATGTCGGCACACCGCACGCCGCGTGAAACGGCGGAGTTTGCGGCGTCCGCGGCCGCCAGCGGCTTTGGCGTCATCATAGCGGCGGCTGGCAAGGCGGCGCACCTCGCCGGTGCCATAGCGGCCAACACGACGCTGCCGGTTATAGGCATACCCGTAAAGTCGTCTACGCTCGACGGGCTTGACGCGCTGCTTGCCACCGTGCAGATGCCGTCAGGCATACCGGTAGCGACTGTTGCCATAAACGGCGCCGAAAACGCGGCCATACTCGCGGCGCAGATTTTAGCCTTGGGCGACAGCGGGCTTGCCGGCAGGCTTAAAGCCGAGCGGCAGGAAATGGCCGCAAAAACAGCTGCTAAGGACAAGGCGGTGCGTGATGAGGCAGCTAAGCTCTGAAACACATATTGTAAAATATTGCTTATATATGTTTAATGCTTTAACATAATACGGTATAATTAATAAAGTATAATTTTGGCAGCAATACCGCGCGGCGCTTATATGCACGCGGCGGGATATTATATTGCGGAAGCTTTAAAATGCTGGAGGGCGTATAAATGACAAGTTACAGCGAGAGCTACAAAGCGGCAGGCGTTGACGTTACCGCCGGTTACAAGGCGGTGGAGCTTATGAAAAGCCACGTCGAAAAAACAATGGTTCCCGGCGTGGTTTCGGGGTTGGGCGGCTTCGGCGGGCTTTTTAAGCCTGACATATCCGGCATGGAGGAGCCTGTACTCGTAAGCGGAACCGACGGCGTGGGCACAAAGCTTAAGATAGCTTTCCTTATGGACAAGCACGACACCATAGGCATAGACTGCGTCGCCATGTGCGTTAACGACGTAGTATGCTGCGGGGCAAAGCCGCTTTTCTTTTTGGATTACCTTGCGGTTGGAAAAAACCACCCAGAGAAGGTGGAGCAGGTAGTGGCCGGCGTTGCGGACGGCTGCGTGAAGGCGGGATGCGCCCTCGTAGGCGGCGAAACGGCCGAGATGCCCGGGTTTTATCCTTCCGACGAATATGACCTCGCCGGTTTCTGCGTGGGTATGGCCGACAGGCCGAAGCTTTTGGATCCGTCGCTTGTAAAGGCGGGCGATGCCGTCATCGGCCTGCCGTCGTCGGGGCTGCACTCTAACGGCTTTTCCCTTGTGCGGAAGGTTTTTAACATAAGTGAACGCAACGTACATATGTACATCAACGACCTAGGCTGCACTTTGGGCGAGGAACTTATAACACCTACTAAAATATATGTGAAGCCCGTTTTATCGCTGATGGAAAAAGTAAAGGTAAAGTCCGTGTCGCACATAACGGGAGGCGGCTTTTTTGAAAATATTCCGCGCATGCTTAAAAAGGGACTTACGGCGAGGATAGAAACGGCTAAGATACCGCGCCAGCCCATTTTCGGGCTTCTGCAGAGCCAGGGCAACATACCTCTGCACGATATGTACAACACGTTTAACATGGGCATAGGCATGTGCATAGTAACGTCGCCTGAGGACGCCGACGAAGCCGTAAGCGTGCTTAACGGGGCCGGCGAATCGGCCGTTATAATAGGCAGCATCGAAAACGGCGCGGAGGGCGTTGTGCTATGCTGAATATTTCCGTGCTTGTTTCCGGCGGCGGGACAAACCTGCAGGCCCTTATAGACGCCCAGAACGGTGGCGGAATACCCGGCGGCAGGATAAACCTTGTCATCTCAAGCAGCGGCAAAGCGTATGCGCTTAGGCGCGCTGAAAAAGCCGGCATACGTACGGAAGTGCTTGTACGTAAAAGCTTTGCCTCGCAGGAAGCTTACGACGCGGAACTCGTTAACCTGCTTGAGAGCGCTGGCACGGGGCTTGTCATCCTTGCCGGCTTTATGACCATAATAAGCGGCAAGGTAATATCAAAGTACAAAAATAAGATAATCAATATACATCCGTCGCTCATACCTTCGTTCTGCGGTGAAGGCTACTACGGCCTGCACGTGCATGAGGCCGCGCTGAAAAAAGGCGTGAAGGTGACCGGGGCAACGGTGCATTTTGTAAACGAAATATGCGACGGCGGCCCGATAATACTGCAAAAGGCCGTGCAAGTGAAAGACGGCGACACGCCGGAGACACTGCAGCAGAGGGTAATGCGGCAGGCGGAGTGGCAGATACTGCCGAAGGCCGCGGCTCTTTTCTGCGCGGGAAAACTGGAAGTTAAAAACGGAACAGTGAAAATTAAGGAGGACTAACTTTGCAAAGCAGAAAAATCGCCCAGGTTTTAGGGACGAACGCCTACCCGGGGCGCGGCATAATACTTGGAAAGAGCGCCGACGGACGTTACGCGGCGGCGGCGTATTTCATTATGGGGCGCAGCGAAAACAGCCGCAACCGTGTTTTCGCGCAGTGCGGCGACGGCATAAAAACAAGGCCGTTCGACAGCTCTAAGGCAGGGGACCCGTCGCTTATAATCTATACTCCGGTTAAGGTGCTCGGTGACAAAACAATAGTGACGAACGGCGACCAGACCGATACGATATACGAATATCTGGCGCGCGGCGATTCTTTTGAAGATGCTCTGCGCACGCGCACTTTTGAGCCGGACGGGCCGAACTTTACGCCGCGCATATCCGGCCTGCTTGAGACGGGCGGAAGTTTCAGCTACAAGCTGTCCATCGTCAAAAGCGCCGGCGGAGACCCGTCAGGCACTGAGCGCTTTTTCTACGAGTATGCTTCTCCCGCGGACGGAAAAGGCCACCTCATACAGACATATAACGGCGACGGCGACCCGCTGCCGTCGTTTGACGGCGAGCCTGTTACCGTTGACATTGACGGCGGTATAGACGAATTTGCAAAAACACTGTGGGAATTTTTAAACGAGGACAATAAAATTTCGCTTTTCGTCAGGTTTATAAACCTTCAGAACGGCCTTACGGAAACAAGGATATTTAATAAGAACAATTAATGCTTATTCATTATTTTGATTTAGGGCGCCGCATTTGGCGATGTAAATGATTTGAATATATTAGGGGGAAATATAATGGCAAAGGAGATAACTCTTAAATACGGCTGCAACCCAAACCAGAAGCCCGCGCGCATTTTTATGAAAAACGGCGGCGAACTGCCGGTTGAAGTGCTTAACGGCAGGCCGGGGTACATTAACTTTCTCGACGCGTTTAACAGCTGGCAGCTCGTAAGGGAGCTTAAGGCCGCGGCAGGCCTGCCGTCGGCGGCATCTTTTAAGCATGTAAGCCCTGCCGGAGCGGCCGTGGCCGCGGATATGACCGAAACAATGAAAAAAATCTGCTTTGTCGATGATTTGGAGCTGTCGCCTATTGCCGGAGCTTACGCAATGGCAAGGGGAGCCGACAGGATGTCGTCTTACGGCGACTTTGCGGCGCTTTCCGACGTGTGCGACGAGCAGACCGCCGTGCTGCTGAAACGCGAGGTGTCTGACGGGATAATAGCGCCGGGCTATACTACGAAAGCGCTTGAAATATTGAAGTCAAAACGCCGCGGCACATACAACGTCATAAAAATAGACCCGGGCTATAAACCGGAGCCAGTTGAAGAAAAAGACGTTTTCGGCATTACCTTCAGCCAGGCGCGCAACGATGCTGTCATAAGCGAAGACCTTCTTTCCAATATAGTCACGGAAAAAAGGGACATTCCCGCCGGGGCTAAGCGCGACCTCATACTTTCCCTTATAGCTTTAAAATACACTCAGTCAAACTCCGTATGTTACGCTAAAGGCGGCCAGACCATAGGCGTAGGCGCGGGGCAGCAGTCGAGGATACACTGCACGCGCCTCGCTGGCGGCAAGGCGGACAACGTGCTTTTACGCAGCCACCCTAAAGTCATGTCTCTGCCGTTTAAGGGCGGCATACGCAGGCCTGACAGGGACAACGCCATAGACGTTTACATTTCCGACGACTGTGAGGGGCTGCTTACGGACGGCGTTTGGCAGGACACGTTTACCGTGAGGCCGGACCCGCTCACAAAGGAAGAAAAGCGCGCATGGCTTTCGAAGCAGGCAGGAGTGTCGCTCGGTTCGGATGCGTTTTTCCCGTTTGGCGACAACATAGAGCGCGCGCATAAGTCCGGCGTTTCGTATATCGCGCAGCCGGGAGGCTCCATACGCGACGACAACGTTATAGAGACATGCGACAAGTACGGCATAGCTATGGCGTTTACAGGCGTCCGCCTTTTCCATCACTGATAAAGTATACCCGTCGCGCAGAACGGCGGGCTATTTATTTTAATGACAGGGAGATATGAAATGAATATTCTTGTGGTAGGCGGCGGCGGCCGCGAACACGCGATAATCCGTAAGCTTAAAGAAAGCCCCAAGGCCGGCAGGATATACTGCGCGCCGGGCAACGGCGGCATTTCAAAGGACGCCGAGTGTGTAGGCATAGCATCTTCAGACATAAAAGGCGTAGTTGAATTTTCAAAAGAAAACTCCGTTGGCCTTGTTTTCGTGGCACCGGACGACCCGCTTGCCGCCGGCATGGTGAACGCACTCGAGGAGGAGGGGATACGCGCTTTCGGACCGCGCGCGGAAGCGGCGGTAATAGAAAGCAGCAAGGTTTTTTCAAAAAACCTTATGAAAAAATACAATATCCCTACGGCCGGCTATGAAGTTTTTGACGACCCGGCAAAAGCCCTCGGCTTTATAAAGTCAAAAGATACTTATCCGACGGTTATAAAGGCCGACGGCCTCGCGCTTGGCAAAGGCGTTATCATAGCCGCAAATTACGCTGAGGCTGAAAGCGCCGTCAAGACTATAATGCGTGACAAAAAGTTCGGCGACTCCGGCAATAAAGTCGTCATAGAGGAGTTTCTCACGGGACCTGAGGTTTCTGTCCTTGCGTTTACCGACGGCAAGTGCGTAAAACCGATGGTTTCTTCAAAAGACCACAAGCGCGCCTTTGACGGTGACAAAGGGCTTAACACGGGCGGAATGGGAACCATAAGCCCTAACCCGTACTATACAGGCGATATGGCGGCAGAGTGCATGGAGAAGATATTCCTGCCTACCATACGCGCTATGGCCGGCGAGGGGCGCGTATTTAAAGGCTGCCTTTACTTCGGGCTTATGCTGACAAAGGACGGCCCGAAAGTCATAGAGTACAACTCGCGGTTCGGCGACCCGGAAACCCAGGTCGTACTGCCGCGCCTTAAAACAGACTTAGTGGATATTATTGAAGCCGTTATAGACGGAAAACTCGGTGAACAGCCTATAGAGTGGAGCAGCGACGCCTGCGCGTGCGTTGTAATGGCTTCCGGCGGATATCCGCAGCAGTATAAAAAGGGCATAGAGATAAAAGGCCTTGACACCGGCGGGCAGCTTGGCGGCGTCACCGTTTACCATGCCGGTACAGTATGCAGGGACGGTAAATTTTACACTGACGGCGGGCGCGTGCTGGGCGTGACGGCGCTCGGCAAAGACCTGCCGCAGGCCGTTTCAAAGGCGTATGCGGGTGTTGGCAAAATACATTTTGACGGCTGCTTTTTCAGGCACGACATAGGGGAGTAGCTTTCTTTTATTATAAAATATTAAATTCAACAATAAAAAAACGCTCCCTTGCTTTTATGAATAGAAATAAAATTCACACCCAATAAAGCAAGGGAGTTCATAGGTTTTACGCCGTTTTCATGTGCAGCCTGAGCCTGTCGGATATCATCGCTATAAATTCTGAGTTAGTAGGCTTGCCGCGCGTGTTGTGGATGGTGTAGCCGAAGTAGGAGTTGAGGATGTCCACGTCGCCGCGGTCCCACGCGACCTCGATGGCATGCCTTATGGCGCGCTCAACGCGGGAGGCCGTAGTGTTGTACTTCCTTGCTACACTCGGATAAAGCTGCTTTGTCACCGCGTTTATTATTTCAGGGGTTTCTATGGCCATTATGATGGAATCACGCAGGTAATGGTAGCCTTTTATATGGGCCGGTACGCCAATTTGGTGGAGGATTTCCGTTACCTGTATCTCAAGGCCCGGCTCGCTTTCCTGCTTTTCAGCGGCTTTAACGCCCGGTTTTATCCTTGCCATGGAGTAGAGCTGCTTTATGCGTTCCGCAAGCCCTTCCGGGTCAAACGGATATACGGCGAAATAAGATGCGCCGCACATCATTACCTCACGTTCCAGATTGGGATTTGTAAAGGTTGAGATTATTACAAACATCGGCTTTTTGCCGGACGGTTTCTTTTCGACCGATTTCATTACGCCTATGCCGTCAAGGTTGGGCATGAAAAGGCTGGCAAGGACTACGTCGGGGCTTGTGTTTTCAATTTTTTCAAGGAGCTTTAGCCCATCTTCTTTTACGTAGCTTACGTCAAAACCGGCGCCGGCAAAAATGCCGCCTTCCGTTTTCTGAAATTCCGGGTCACTGTTAGCGATTAACATTTTGATATGTTCCATATTATTTTCCCCCTAAGGTAGATTTATTTTGTACTTATAATACCATATATTGTTAATTTTGGCAATAGTTTGGCAAAATATTTTTTTGAATTAGAGGGAAAATAAATTTGAAACAAAAAAATCAGGAAGCTTTTGAGTTAACATAGGAACCGACAGATTGGGATTCTGCAAGCATATTTTCAGCAAAAACACCGTACCCGCGTGTCGGGTCGTTTATAAACACGTGCGTTACGGCGCCGACGAGCATATTGTTTTGTATTATGGGGCTTCCGCTCATGCCCTGCACTATGCCGCCGGTCTGCGCCAGGAGCTTTTGGTCGGTAATGTGCAGGACAATATTTTTGCTTTTAACTCCGTCGCGGTAATCAACTTTTTCTATATAGGCATCGTAATACGACGGCTTGTCGCCGCTTATGGTTGTCAGTATTTTCACAGGGCCTGTTTTGACGTCCTGCTTCATGCCTATTTTAACAGCGGCGCCTTCGGGACGGTAATTAAATGAGCCGTAAACGCCGTCCTGAATGTTTTCGGTCAAGTTACCTATGACTTTGTCGCTTGTAAAGTACCCCCGGAGTTCTCCCGGGCTTCCGCTCTGCCCTTTTGTAATTCCGTTTATTGTGACGGGAACTATCTCACCGGACAAAAGCGGCATGATTTCCTGTGTGTCGGAGTCGCATATGCCGTGGCCGAGACCGGCAAAACCTTTCGTGTAAGGATTGTAAAAGGTGAGCGTGCCAATGCCAGCCGTGCTGTCCCTTACCCAAAGGCCGGCCTTGTAGGTGTTGTCCGCCTGTGACCGTACGGGGCGCAGCAAAACGCTGAAGTATTTGCTTTCGCGTTTAACGGTTAACGTTACGTCTTTGCCTTTGCAGCCTTCAAGCGCGCCTGCGAGGCCGTCGTTCGTCACTACTTTTTTGCCGTTTACGGAGGATATGACGTCGCCGATGTCAAGGCCGGCTTCTTTTGCAGGGTTTACAGCGCCGGAAACCGTGTCCACATCGTTGAAGCCGACTATGACTACCCCGTTTGCGTACAGTTTAATGCCGAACGGTGTGCCGCACGGTATGACGCACGTTTTGTCCACTACGTTAACGTCTACCGACTTTACCGGTATATGGTTGTAAAACATAAGCGTACCCTTATATGACTGAGGCATGCTTCCGCTGGAGCTTGCGTAAACGTTGCTTCCGCTTTCACCAACAACGGTGAAAGCACCGGAAAACCACTCAAGCTTGCCTCCCTGCGTAACGGTGTAAGTGTTGGGCGTAAAGTAATCGGCAGTGGCTAATACGGCGGAAAGGAACAGCTCAGCCGTTGCTGCGGCAACAACCAGAAAATTCATAAATTTTTTCAAAAAATTCACCTCCCCTGCGCCGCATTATTAATCTGCGCACAAGGGAGGCGTTTTATGTTGTCAATTCGTTTTAATTTTCCCAAAAGTTAGAAAAAGACACCGCTTTTCAGCGTTTGGGGGCTAAAATCCCTTAACTTGCTTGCAAAGGGAAAAGAATTTTGAATTATTTTTAAATTTTGTTTAAATGCTAAACAGGCATTTTTACTTATGGGTTATTTTTTCTGCTTCCTAAATTCTTTTACTATATTCGTACCGGCTACCGCACCGTCGTAGACGGCTTTTGAAACTTGCAGCATGCCGCCCGTGCAGTCGCCTGCCGCGTAGAGGTTTGGTATATTAGTCCGTTTGTTACCGTCGGTCACGATGTAAGCGCCGTTTGTTTCCGCGCCGATTTTTTTAGCAAGGTCAGTGCTGCCGGCTATGCCAACGGCGACAAATAACCCTGATATGGGAAGCGATGCCCCGTCGGAGAAACGGACGGATTTAAGCACGCCGTTTTCACCCACAAGTGAGGAGATTTCTTTTTTGTTTATTCCCATTTCGGGGGGGAACTCCGCGGACGCTTCGCCGCCGTTTGTGAGCACCGTCACATTTCCGGCTATGGGCAGAAGCTCAGAAGCCTCGTGGAGTGCGTATTCGCCGCAGCCTAAGACCGCTACTTCCTTTTTACGGTAAAAGAAACCGTCGCACACGGCGCAGTAGCTGACGCCCTTTCCCTCGAATTCTTTTATGCCTTCGATTTTAGGCGTATGGCGGGAGGAACCCGTAGCCATAACCGCGAACGGCGCAAGGTAATCGCCGCTTTTCGTTTTGACGGAGAAGCTGCCGTCATAAGAAATACCGACGACCTCGTCTTCAATTATGCTAATACCTAAACGTTTGGCCTGGGTTATGCCGTTTTTTATCAGGTCTTTCCCCGGGATTGGTTCCGGAAAGCCATAGTAGTTTTCTATGCTGCCTGTTTTTTTAAGCGAACCGCCGCCGCTGCCTATGATAAGCGTGTCAAGTCCGGCGCGCGCCGTGTAGAGTGACGCGGAGATTCCCGCGGGTCCGTTTCCAAGTATAATGACATCAGCCATTGCCGCAGCTCCTTTTCAAACTTAGCTTTTGTATTTTTTATTATAATAAACGCCGCATAAACGCTTTTCAGTGATTTTATCACTGTATAAAAACGGATTATCCGTCTTAAGCTGCCCTAAATACTTAGCCGCTACAATGACATTTTACCATATACGGGATGAAATTAAAAG
>ENA-UOOE01002552-UOOE01002552.1-fermentation-metagenome-genome-assembly--contig:-NODE-2552-length-12787-cov-4.469997_pt1 | contig 12787 bp, 12 predicted proteins | sample MGYA00245776_ERZ724021 | MGnify/ENA primary metagenome ERZ724021 (study PRJEB28704, sample SAMN03018321) | fermentation metagenome | biome: anthropogenic terrestrial biome; feature: soil; material...
TGGAAGAGAATTAGGTGTAAAAATCGAACACTATATTATTTCTTCTGGACTTCGCGAAATTATTGAAGGTTCAAATATCTATAGATATTTTCGAGAAGTTTTCGCCTGCGAATTTTTGTACGATGAAAACCGAATTGCATGCTGGCCAAAGAATGTTGTGAACTACACAACAAAAACCCAGTTTTTATTTCGTATTAATAAAGGAGTACTTGATTTATCAAATGATGAGGATTTGAATAAATTCACTCCAGAAGATGACCGGCCAATACCATTCCGTAATATGATTTATATTGGTGATGGACTTACAGATGTTCCGTGTATGAAACTTGTAAAAGCAAACGGTGGATATTCTATTGCGGTATACCAAAAAGGGAAAAAAGCAAAAGTTGAAGAACTATTAAAATACGGAAGAGTTGATTTTTTGGAGTTAGCGGATTATTCAGAAAACGGCGAACTTGATAATACTGTACGAGACATAATCTGTAAAATGGCTATGGTGGACTCATTAAAAAGGAAAAACAGTGTGCAGTTAAATACAATAAGCAAGTAGTTTAATTTGTTCGTGATTGAGTTTAATAACAGGATGGGAGGATAAGCATATGGCGCAGTACCGTATAAAGCAAAGTAGGATTTTGAAATTTCGGTTACCAAAAGGATATGATCTAAATAAAATTCAGATTGGAATACCCGTGATGGGAAATGAGGCAAGTAAAGTTGGTCTACAAAATGTTGGTGATACTATATTGCCTTCTGGAAAATTTGGGTCTGCTTGTAGGTGTAATGCTTATGGCTATTCTTATCCTGACAAATCACAACCCCCAAAAAGACGTTATGTTTCTACCAACTGGATTCAACCTTTTGGAAATGCATATGCCTCATCAGTTGCTGTAGATATATACAAATCATGTTATTTGCAAATTGAAGTTCCTCCAACAGAGATAGAACTTGTATTGTTTGAGGATAAAAGCAAACGTAGGTTTGTTGTTGCCAATCTGACTTCGACTATAAGGAACAATTACTTGAAGGAGACTATTAATATTTTCCTTGAAATCTATGGTTTCTGTTATATTTTTAGCGATGAAATAAATTTTAGCGAAGTGATGAAAAGGCAGCGTTGCAATTGGGAGATACTTCCTCCAGGAGAAAAACCAAGTGTACATTTAACCAACCAGCTAAAAATGCAAGGGGAAAATATCGACACCTTTGATATTTCCCGACTAAGCTTCCTTGAAAAATATAAATCGGAGCAAATAGTTGAAGGGGTAAATGCTGACTTACGGACAGTGATTTAGATAGATTATGTTTAAGTTAATTAATAATCCTATTGTAGATAATATTTACACTGTAAATTAATGCAATACTATACTTAAAATGATAAATATACGTCTACATGAAATTTATGTAAGAATAAAAGTCTAAAAGTATCCTACAATGCTTTACTTAATTTAAATTTTGTTATTGTTGTTATATATCGTAAAGTACGAAATCAAATTTAAGCCTGTACTTTTTAATGCTAGAGTCATAACATCTATTAAACCACTTTTATGCCACAACTAAATAAGCTATATATTCTAACTACTTTATTCTTTAATTTTTTTGTAGCCCCTATAATTTTGCTTTTCTTATTTTTAGAACAATCTGCTCCTAATACTATCATCCATGTATATGCTATACATAGGCATAAATATAGGTTCTCAAAATATATTTGATCTTCTGTCCACGTATTTTCCATATTGAATCCATTTGACTTTAAATCTCTAAACATTTCTTCTATTATGAATCTCTTTTTATACATTCTAACAGCTTTTTTACTATCCATATTAGTTGCTAAATACCAAGTATCTTCTGATTCTTCTGCTTTACATACTGCCATGTTACATTTATATTCTTTAGAGCCTAATAAAACTCCATTGAATTTCCTTACAACTTTTTTTATAGGGGTTATATCTCTTAAATACTTAATTTCCTCTTTACCTCTTATTTTTATGAGCATATCATTAGTGCATCTTATACAATATTTAAAGCCAAGTGTATCTATGAATTTAAATAAATCTATGCTTTTAAAGCCTCTATCTGCAAGAACTATAACTTCATAGTTGTAGGGAGCAAACATCTCTTTAAGTTCTTTTAATCCCTGCTTTATGTGTTCAAAGCTTTTATTGTCTTTTTCATTATACCCAAATATTTTATACCATAAAGGAATTGCCCTTCTGCCAACTTTTAATGAAAACTTTAATATTAAAGATCTGTTATCAATGGTTGTATGATCAAATATTATAATTACTTTATTGTTGTTACTTTGTTTTACATATTTTTTTAAAACTTCTTCAACGAAAAAGCTATATAGATAATCTGGATTTATTGTTGACCTTTTAAAAAATCTATATATTCTTCTTATCTTACTTTCTTCAGTTGCATCTGTGAAATCATCCTTTAGTTTTTCAGAAATATCTGAGATTACAACTGATTTTGATAGTATTATCCCTATAATTATATAAACTAGATTTTTTAATCTTTTACTTGTTATGGGTAAAATTTCATATAGTATTTTTTCTAATTCTGTTGTAATATATTCTTGATTGTTCAACATAGCCAACTTCTCCTTTTTTATAAGTTTTTTTTGTGGATTCAACTTATATTTTAGGACTTGGCTATGTTTTTTTCTATACTTTTTTTATTGGTAATTTAACCCTTGGTTAACATGCCCTTTTTACTGTCCGTAAGTCAGGGGGTAAATGGTTTTAACGGATATTATGCATATATATTTACAAAATACTGTGTGTTGGAATTGGCGATTTATGGCAATGCAACTTATATTATCCCAAAAGAAAACTGGGAAGTATTAAGCCAAAAAACAAAGCAGGAATTGATTGATTCTAGAGTAGTTGTCGATAAAATTATACATATCGAGAAGTGGAAAAATACTATTCGTAAAACTTTTGACAAACTGGATATTAAATGAAAATCATGAAATTTCTCTAATGTTCGTATACTTGCTACTCCATAAAACTAGAGGATTTTGATTTTATTTGTTCTAAAAGGATGCATCTATTTTGTACTAATGACACAATGGAATCCTGTAATATCAACATATTAAAGGGTTCTATTTTTTATCATTTTTGTTGTCATCCTCCGTTTGTTGGCAATTTGTTGGCAAACTAGGACAAAAAAATTATCCGCCTTTTCTGCAGCTTCTTTCTGCATGTTAGGAAGTATACTAGCATAAGTGTCTAATGTCATTTTTACTGTGCTGTGTCCGAGCTTTTCACTTATTACTTTTGGATTAATTCCAGTTTTAAGCAGTAGACTAGCATGTGTATGTCTTAAATCGTGGAATCTTATTATAGGTATATCTAGTAGCTCATATAGTTTTACCTTCTTTATAACGCCATCTGGTTCTATTTTTTTATGGTTAGCTTTTTTTAGTATCCTTCTAAAGTTTCTACTTATATATTTTGGGTCATAGGGCCTTCCATCATTCTGGCATACAACAAAACCCCTACTGTCATAAGCAGATTTAAAATAGTTTCTATTCTCTTCCTGTCTAGTATACTCAACCTCCAATACGGCAGCTAAATTATTTGATATGCTTATATTTCTTATACTATCTGGAGTTTTTAAATCAGATAAGGCCAAACCATTTTCATCCCATTGGTATTGTTCCTTTACATAGATAATTTTTTTATCCAAGTCAACATTTTCCCATCTAAGACCACATATCTCGCCTTCTCTTATACCGGTTGCTGCGGTAATAACACAAGGTAAATATATTATAAGTCCTTGTATGACATTTAAAAATTTATTTAGTTGTTCTTTATCCCATATATTTAATTTCTTTTTATTGTTCTTGGGTTTACTTACATAAAAACATGGATTTATATATATCATCTGCCACTTTATGGCTTGATTGAAGGCTATATTTAAAAGTGTATGGAAATGTCTTGCTGTGGTACCAGATACCTTCTTTAAACTTTTTGTGTAGAAATCCTGTACATTTATAGGTTTTATTTTTGTAAGCTCCATTTTTTCAAAAGCCGGGATAAGGTGATCTTTGGATATATATTCGTAGAAGGTATATATATTATATTATCAACAGCAGGTAGTGGAATTTTATATAAATTTACTGTCCGTAGGTCAGGCTATACCATAGAAAATGAGAGTTGCCGCAATCACCATTGGAGTATGCAAATTGGCTTCAATATGATCGTCGAAAAGGATAGTTATGATAGCCCCCCGGAATACAGGCAATCACTACTTTAAACCAAAGCGAAAAAGTATCTTTTTTAATGACAGGCTGTGTTTTATCCCTAAATTGAAACGGAAACATTTTCTTCCAAAACATAACGACGACTGCAAATATTGCTCCAAGTTGAATGACAACAAAAAACATTTCATTAAATGCTTCGCTCATATTAAGAGTAATAAACTCGTCTAGGAGAAGCATATGCCCTGTGCTGCTGATGGGTGGCCATTCTGTTATTCCCTTTACAACACCAAGAAATATAGCTTTCAAAATTTCTATAAAGTTGAGTGCCATTATTTCAAATCCTCTTGTTTTTTGAGCGATAAAAGCAAAGGGGGAAACTGTTAAAAACATAAGTATACTGCCAAGTAGAAACTTTAGAAGCCACCCGATTGCAACACGCAAGTTGTAGCTCTCCATGCCAAAAACAGCATGATATAGCCCGGATAAAATTAGAATACCTACCCATGTTACCAAGGTGAGCATAGCAATCCAAAGAAACAGGGTACAAAACTTACCGAGCATAAGTTTTGTCCTTGAAATCGGTATTGGCAACATATTTTTTAATGTATTTTCCGTATACTCTCTGCTAAGCAAGTAGGCGGTAATCGCCACAAAAATCATCATGTTTGTTAATAGCATAATGTACAGCAGATTGTCATCATATCTGACGTATGGACAGTTTAATGTAAATGAATGAAACGATTTGCAGGATAAAATTATAAATAGAAAACCGCCTTAAAACCCTATAAAATATGATTGCAACCAATATCAACAGGAAGGCGGTTAACAAGTATGTTAAATACTCAAGAATATATTATCACAGAACTCAAAAAAACCTAGAATCTATGATTTTTTGACAGCACCTAGATTAAGGATTTTAGTAGCAATCATAATAGAAATTATAGAATCAGGCTCAGTTGTGTTATCAAAAATTGTGCAAGAATTAAAGAACGATTTCAGTGAGGCAACTGAATCAAGTAAAGTAAAAAGGATTTCCAGATTCTTAACAAATGATAAAATAAATACAGATATGGTTCAATACCATTTTGCAAAGACTCTTTTCAAGAAATATAAGAATCATTCTGGCAAGGTTCATATTGATCGTGAAATTACTGTTGAGCAAGCAATACTAATGGCACAGTTCCAAGGTTATAAAATCAAGTCAGCTTCTTAACCTTAACTTATTTCAATATTCAATTTTTTGACCAGCGAAAGGTGGTCTATTTGTTATGCCTTCTTATACTATTAGTAAAGTGTACTTTCTTTTTCAACCTTTGCCTCCAATCACTTTCTACATTATAATAAATGTAGATGTAATTGTCTAAACTTATTTGGGGACTTGAGAGTTTCAGCTATTGACTTTTTATAGTTGGTCTTTCAGATTCATTTTTGAAAATACTTTCTATTATGTATAACGACTTACAAAAGAAAAAAGATAGTGGAAATTAAATTATTTTTTAGCAGACACAGCAGCATCTACTGTATGACTGGCAAAAATTAAAAACGACAGGCTTATCTTTCAAAGATGCTCCTGTCGTTTTTGTCCCTGTATTTACATGATTTTTTATACACTCCAGCCTAGACTTTTCTGCTGAATATTGTATAGTCTTTTATATAGGCCTTTATTTTTGATCAATGTATTATGGGTACCTTCCTCTACTAGTCTACCTTCATTTAAAACAATGATTTTATCTGCCCCTGCAACTGTTCTCAGTCTGTGTGCGATTACAATAACCGTTTTTCCTGCAATTAATTTAGAGATGGCCTGCTGAATCCATACCTCATTTTCAGGATCTAAAGAGGCCGTAGCTTCATCCAGCAGTACGATAGGTGCATTCTTTAAAAGTGCACGAGCAATTGAAATTCGCTGCCGCTCACCGCCTGAAAGGGTACTGCCGTTTTCACCGAGCATTGTTTGATAACCGTTAGGCAATTCATTTACAAACTCGTCGCAGCAAGCTGCTTTTGCAGCCTCCATCACTTGATGTTCTGGTGCATCTAGATTTCCGATGTGGATATTATTGTATACCGTATCGTTAAAGAGAATAACATCCTGAAATACAAAGGACATATAACTCATAAGATATTCTGGATCCAGTGTTTTAACATCCACACCTCCGATTTTAATCGTTCCCTTGTTTACATCCCAAAACCGTGCAATTAGTCTTGAAATTGTGCTTTTTCCGCATCCTGAAGGACCTACCAGAGCTGTAATAGCATCTGAGGGGATGGATACTGTAAGATTTTTGATTACCACATCTTCATGAGGATTCTTCTCATTATAGCTGAAGGACACATTTTCAAAATCAATGTTCCAGTTTGTAATATGTGTTTGAGTATCGCCCTCCATAATCGGTGTATTTATTAAAGTACGCATTCGCTTTGTAGCAATACGGTGATAAAATAGCTCTGGCAATAAGGTAAGTTCAACAACAACTGGTCCATAGATTCTTACAGCGATGAGCAAAAACATTAATAATGGGATGAGCTCAATTTTACCCCCTGTCAGTAGATAAACGCCAACAAAGACTGTAAGTCCCACACCAGCCTGTATAATCATCTGAGCCCCTGTAACAAAAATCCCAGTGCCAAATTCCATTTTAATAGCCATTTTCTTCATCAAACGCAAAGCGCTATCTAGTGATGAGAACTTGGAACCGTCCAAACCGCACGCCTTGATAACCTTGATACCCTCCAGATATTCTTGCACCTGTCCGGATGCCTTTAGCTTTGCATCCACATGTTTTTCTCCCAATTTATTCTGAATTTTTTTACTGCCTAAAATCACAAGAAGCGCAATGGGTACAGTGCAGAATATAGAAAGTGCAAGTCTCCAGTCAAATATGGCAAGCATGGCACAAATAATGGTGATAGAAATAGCATTGGCGCACAATTGCGGAATTATATGACTCAATACATGTTCAGTAGTAGAGCAGTCTCCCATGATATTCGTGGTAAGCTCTGATAAATCCTTGGAATTAAAAAAGCTCATGGGAAGCTTTCGTATATGCTCAGAGACGCTGATTCGCGTATTTTCAGCCTCCATATAAGAGGTGACGTAGGTCTTTTTATAATCATTTTTGCTGGCGATAAACACCAAAATTGCCGATATGATGCCGGCTCCAAGCAGTATCCACATTATTGTCCATGAAATTTTCTGACCCATGAGCGGTTTTAATAGTTCGGTAAAAATTCCAATGGTCACGCCAAAGGGCAGCATTAGTGAAAGATTGGTAATAGTACATGCTATTATGGCCTTCTTCAAATCGGAATAGCCTTTATCTGTAAGCATCAACATCTCCTTGAGATTAAGCATTTGTTTCGCCCCCCTTTCTGTTTATCTTCCAATCCAACATTTTGACATACATATTCCACATGGTGAAATATTTTCCTTCTTTTGCAAGTAGTTTATCATGGGTGCCCTGCTCGATAAGATGGCCCTTGTCAATCACCACTATTTTATTAGCACTCCGTATGGTAGACAAACGGTGTGCAATCATAACCACTGTTTTGCCATGCATTAGCTTTTTAAAAGCACTTTGGATAAGATGTTCATTCTCGGGATCTGAAAATGCAGTTGCTTCATCTAGTATAATGATTGGTGCATTTTTTACAATGGCCCTTGCAATGGCAATGCGCTGCTGCTCCCCTCCTGATAGATGAATTCCTTTTGTGCCAATTATAGTATCATATTTATTATGCAGCTTTTCAATAAATTCCTGGCATTGGGCGGCTTTGGCCGCAGCAATTACTTGTTCATTTGTTGCATTTTGATTTCCCATACGGATATTTTCCATAATACTCTGTTTAAAGAGAAATACATCCTGGAATACAAAGCTAACTTTTTCCATCAAATAATTTGTATTCATATGGCGAATATCCACCCCGCCAATTCGGATGCTTCCTTCCGTTACATCAAAAAAACGTGGAATCAGATGGGCGATGGTACTTTTTCCTCCCCCGGAAGGGCCCACAATAGCTGTAATTTGATTTTCCTCCGCGCTGAATGAAACGCGGGACAGGGCGTCAACTTCTTGTTCTGCATAAGAAAAAGACACATTTTCAAAAATAATTTCATGCTTTTCAGTTGTTCTTGGATTTTTGGGTTGAGACAGTGATTCAGTGTGCAGAATTTCATCCATTCGTTCCACTCCACCGATGATTTGGATGCCCGCTGGTAGAAACATACATAATTTTCGTCATAATGGTTGCGATGGAGGGTACAAAGATCAAATAAAAAATAAATTTGCTGGCAAATGGAACATAATCTGTTGTATTGAGTCCAATTAGAATACCTACTGGTATTAAAAATAAATAAATGTTATTTACAATTGTGATAAAGGCTGACATATAATTTTCCCAACTTAATGTATAGGGAATCACCATATTAGTATATTCCTTTATTGCTTTGTGCATCCTGCGAAAGGAATATACGGTTTGTTTGAAGGCTTTGACTACGGTAATGCCTCTTATATATTCTACAGATGCATTGTTCATATCTTCTAGTGAGGTTTGATATTTTTTCATCATGGTCTTTGCTCCATCATTTCCATAGGCAATCATTTGAATAACAAAGGCAATGACAATGCCTACGATTGCTGCGAGACCAAAGCGCCAGTCCACAACAAGTAAAATGACGAACATGACAAGCGGTGCAACAAAAGATGCTACCATATCGGGAAGTTGATGGGCGATAAATCCTTCGATCTTTTCAATGTTCTCATCCATAATCTTGCGTAGTTTACCGCTGCCGACTAAAACGTGAAAGCCCAGTGGTACTTTGGCAAGATGTGATGCAAAATTTACCTTCAATTCGTACAGTGTACCGAAGGCTGCAAGATGTGAACACATCAGAGCTAAAAAGTACAATAGGATATTCAAAATAATACCTCCAAAAGCAATCCAGCCGAATCCAATTGTCCTTTCTACATCGAGGGCTGAGAATTCGGGATATATTCCCATGATCTCCAAAACGATATAGTAAATAGCAATATACGGAATAAAAGAAGCAATAGAGGCCAGTGCGGATAAAATCACCGAAGTGATCATAAGCGGTTTTTTTGTGGTCGCAAGTTCCATTAGCCTTGCCATTCCAGTTTTCGGTTTTTTGGCTATTGCAGTTTTCTGTTTCATGGGCAACCTCTCTTTTCTAAAAAATATAGTTTCATTTCTAAACTCTGAAAGCGTACAACGCTTGAAAGCTTTAAGGAGTATCATTAAGTTAGTCTCAACTAACTTAATGATACTCCCTTTTCTCTGTTTTTTCAATCCCCAAAATAAATTTGATAGAGCTGTTGATAAATGTGGAAAATTTTTATATTCCTTGCTTACTCTAACTAAATTAATTTTATATAAGGAGGAAAAAAATGATTTCGTTAAACGGTGTGCAGGAAACTCTGTTAATACCCCTCGCCATTAAGGGAAGCGAAACCAAACAATTCAATGCAAGGATACATGATTTAAAGGTTGTGGAGATCATAGAAAAGTTGAATTTGGACACTTCCCAATATGATAAATTTATGAGCCAGTCAAAAATACAGATGCAACATTTAAATGGAGTGTGAAGTCAGGAAAAGAAGTTGAAAAACTTTGTGATGGTCTGAAACTTGTTTATGAAAAGAGTTTTAATTGTGAAATGAAAAAACACTCCTTCAGAGGTAAACTGTTTGCTTCTATTCCCATTATTTGAAATTTTAACGATCAGGCTTGCTGTTTTTAAATTGAATAAATTCTAAATGATAATAAAGATGCAGCCATTGAAACCTTAAAGAATGAAAAATCAAAAGCAGCATTGAGCAAAAATATTTTGAATATATGAAAAATTGTGTTGATGTGCCATCTTCAGCAATTGTAGATTGTTTGTGTTACATAAGTAAGATAATCTACCTACCCTCAACTTTTAGTTTAGTAAATACTATTGTCTTCATAAATGAAGAAGGCAGACCTGGAGGTCTGCCTTCTGTTCTTGATGTTTAAAATTAACGTAAATTTACTTTAAAGGCATGTATTACATGCGTTTTTTGACATTTGTTCTATACAATTTAAGAAAATTTTCTGTGATTCCACTGGAATACCTGCCATGATTTGTTTATTCCAATCTACAATTGCAGATTGGATCTCAGGAACGAGAGCCAATGCTTTTGGAGTTAAATAGACCTTATTGGCTCTTTTATCAGTTACATCATCCTCACGCCTCACATAATTTTCTTGTTCTAATTTTTTTATTGCTCTTGCAATAGAACCCTTATCTACTTTTAGTAAAGCTGAGATTTGTTCCTGATTGATTCCATCATTTTTGTAGATTGATAAAATTAGTAGAGAAAAACTACTTGCTCTCCCATATGCCTCCAATCTTTTGTTCATATAGTTTTTACGGTAACGATATAGAATAGATATCCAAATGTTCAAAGAATTTTGGTTACATGCCATTTTAATTCTCCTCTCTTACTACAGATATTATGGTTCGTCATATACATACTGTTTTCCTCGCATATAGGATGCAACTGCAGCGATGGCAGACATAACAGCTGAAATATAAAATGCAAGACGTAGACTCGACATTACTGCTGGTGCTATAGTTAATGGAAAAAAATGATTACCCAAAATAATTGTTTTAGTAGCTTGTGGAATAGTAGAAAGAGTTTGTTGATCAATGAGTGATCCCATTGGGTTATATCCTAGAAATGCTGCAAACAAAGCTGATGTAGGAGGCATGTTTGAAATCTGCTGTGCCATTGCTGATGAAATGCCAACATTAGTCAATCCATTATATAGGATAGAGGGCAAGTTATGTGCAAGTCCAAGAATAATAATTGCAAAATAAAGCGTCATACTTAAAGCCATTCCAGTATTTTGAAAGGTTGACCTCATTCCGGAGGTAGCTCCCCGTTGAGAAGCAGGAACAGAATTCATGATTGCAGTTGTATTTGGGGCGGCAAACATGCCCATTCCGCAGCCCAAGATTAATAAGATCACAATAAAAATGTTGTATCCAAAATTAGCTGGTAAAAGCGTCAAAAGGATAAAACCAAGTACTGAAAACAACATCCCGCCTGTGGCAAAAAATCGAGCACCATGTTGATCTGATAGTTTTCCACATAATGGTCCCATTACAAAGAAACCAATCATCATGGGTAACATATAAATACCAGCCCACAATGGGGTAGATTCAAAACTGTAGCCATGTAGTGGAAGCCATATTCCCTGTAACCAAATAATTAACATGAATTGTAAACCACCTCGTGCGATGGATGATATAAACAGACTTAAATTACCAAAGGCAAATGCACGATTTTTGAATAATTCTAGATGGAACATGGGCATCTTGACTTTTCGTTCGATAAAGACAAATGCAATAAGCAGTAATAAACCCAAACTTATTCCCAAAATCACAAATGGATTGCCCCAGCCCATTTTGGATGAACCATATGGCATAATTCCATAAGTTAGTGCCAATAGCAGTAGAGTTAGCCCAACAGCGAACGTACTATTTCCTAACCAGTCAATCTTTTGAGTTCTATCCGGTACAGACTGTTCTTTGAGTTTGATATACGCCCATATGGTTCCAAATAATCCAACAGGTACACTCACAAGAAAAACAAGGCGCCAATCAATTTCAGCAAGAACTCCTCCGATAACCAGGCCAAGCAATGATCCTCCAATACCGGCAATTTGATTAAGTCCCATAGCCATTCCACGTTCTTTGGAAGAAAAAGCATCAGTAAGAATAGCAGTGCTGTTGGAGAACAAAAATCCTGCTCCCACTCCTTGTAGAAGTCTGAACAAAATCATTAGAATGATGCCGTTTGATCCGTTCTCAGGAGTCAAATATAGTAAAATGGAAGCTACTGTGAAGACTGCAAAGCCTAAATTGTACAGACGTACACGACCATAGATATCCGAAATCCTACCAAAGGAAACCAGTAGTGTAGCGGTTACCACAGTAAATCCCATGAGCATCCACAACATATATGAAGCACCATTTGCTGATAATGGATCTACATTCATTCCTCGAAAAATTACAGGAAGTGAAATTAGAATTATATTGTTATTTAACGAAGCCATAAGTACACCAAGCGTTGTATTGGAAAGAGCAATCCATTTATAATGTTCCTTGCGATGTTTTTGTTTCATTGGCTTTTTTTCCCAGTAATAAATTGTAGCATTTTTTTATTTACCTTTCTTGAATTTAATTGCGATTAATAGCATTGCCTTTCAGGTAAATGAGGGGTAATTCTATTTTTAATTTGCAATTTATAAGAGATTATATCAAAAATTAGTTGTTCAGTCAACTAATTTGATTTATCCCCAAATTGCAATTATCTAATACTTCCAGTTTCTTCAAAGTAGAAGATAAGCACTATTACGTCTATAGGTAAATTCCTCTAAGATTCAGAAAAGCATTCCTTATGAGAGAATTCTAGCTGAACTTAAGAATTACTTGATGGTGATTATGAGTCAAAAGAAATTATTATATCCTTCTATCACACACATGTTGATTAACCATTTTTCACCATAAACAAATTTGATAATTATTGATAT
>ENA-UOOE01002558-UOOE01002558.1-fermentation-metagenome-genome-assembly--contig:-NODE-2558-length-12769-cov-4.020529_pt1 | contig 12769 bp, 9 predicted proteins | sample MGYA00245776_ERZ724021 | MGnify/ENA primary metagenome ERZ724021 (study PRJEB28704, sample SAMN03018321) | fermentation metagenome | biome: anthropogenic terrestrial biome; feature: soil; material...
TGGAACAATACAGCAGCGGCTCATCACGGACGGTACGGACAAGCCTACATTTAAATACCGATTAAAATACTTATTTAAAGGGGGGCACTAAGCTTCCCTTTAATCTATGTATGAAAAGATTCTGACGGCGCCATTAATATATATCGACAAAATAATTAATATATATTGACAAAATAAAATATATGGGGTATAATGTTTTTGAATAAAAAATATGTCGAACATGGAAGAACCATTTTGGAGCAATACATATGGATATCGAGCAATTTGACTGTGTTATTTGTATAACAAATAAAACAACGCGGACGGTAGATAATGGCTTAGTGCCATCGCAAGTTCGTCTGCAATATTCCCTTGCTCAAAATATGAAACAACGCAATTATAGCTTTATATAGGCTATTCTTTGCGTTGTTTTTTGATATATCAAATAATCATGCAAAATCAATTATTAATAAAGGATGTATTGTTTTATGAAATTTAAAAAATCAAGATTTTGCGTTTTAAAAGAATTTAATAACACGTTGCTTTTAGTAAATATAAGAACTGGATACAAAATTAAATTCCAAAAAGATCATTTATTTATTGTAAAAGAACTTCTAGATGGCATTGATTATATAGATAAAAATGATTCAAAAAACAAAATATTTGAGTATCTTATCGAATATGGTTTTCTTGTAGATGCTTCGATTGACGAGAACGAAATTGAAAAGTCGGAAATCGAAAAGATTAAGAATAACGATGGTCTTTTAAGCTTTATTATACTGCCTACGGATGATTGTAATTTTAGATGCCCATATTGTTACGAAGATCATGAAAAAAGAAGAATGTCAAATGACTATTTAGATCGAATAGCCCGTTTTGTGGATAAGAATATCGATAAATACAAGGGTTTAAAAGTGGAGTGGTTTGGTGGAGAACCACTTTTGGAGTTGGAATCAATTTACTACCTTTCTCGCAAATTTGTGGATATTTGCAAACTACACAAAAAGCCTTTTATATCGTGTATGACCACAAATGGATACTATTTGACAATTGATATCTTTGAGAAGCTTCGTAAGTTACACTTCACGGGTTATCAGATTACATTAGATGGTTTTGCTTCTTCTCATGATAAACAACGTTTCCTTGCCAATGGTACGGGAACATGGGATGTTATTGTTAATAATCTTCGTGCAATTAGGGACACGCCGTGCAAAGGTTTTACCAATATAACAATTCGCTCAAATTTTACTATAGGAATGTTGGAAAATGCAAAGGATTTTGTCGATTTCTTAAAGAATGAATTTGGGCACGACAGGCGGTTTGATTATTTTATAAGAACAGTTGCTGATTTTGGTGGTGATCGCATCAATAATATGAGAAGCCAAATGATTACCGAAAACAAAGCCATGTTTGATATTCAGAAATATGCTTCCTCAATAGGTTTGAATTTGAAAGTCCAAAAAAACGGACTTCATACGGGTGGTATGATATGTTACGCAAATCAACGGAATTTTTATATTCTTGGTAGCGATTGCATAGTGCGTAAATCAACATGTGAATATAATAATCCTTTGAATCATATTGGATCTATTGACGAAGATGGTAATATGGTGATTAATAAGGCTAAAGAAAACATATGGGTTGATGGGTATTCATGCGAAAACGACAAGTGTTCTCATCGCATTACATGTTGCGGTGATGGTTGTCCCAGAAATCATTTGTTCCATAATAAAAAATCGTGCGTTTGGAACGCTTGCTCTTTAGAAAAATTATTAGAATTACTTACTTATAATGAAAATGCAGTACCTATTTTTAATTAGGAGATATAATTATGATTAATAAAGATGACATAAAAAAAGCGTTAACTGACATTGGCGTACTTATTGACGATGCAGAAGAACCGAATGGGTATAAAATTGAAGTGATGGATTCTATTACTTATATAAATACAATAATCTCATTAGAAGAAATTTATGATGTTGAATTTGAGGATGAATATTTAACAGGATCATTGTTTAATTCTATTGACCAATTGGTTGATATAATTAATCTGCTTCAAGAATCTAAAGAAATGGATACACAATGATACTATAAGTTTGTTATAGTCGAAGTGTAAATCACTAATAGACAGGAGGTGAAATTAATGAAAAAGAAGTTGGTTAAGCCCAAAATGGTGAAACCTGTATACAAAGCATACGGCGAAGTAGAGCAGTGTGTATGTCAACAGTGTAATTGCCAAAAGTGCAATTGCGAATGGTAATCTAAACTTTGCAAGTTTAATTAGTCACGGTTAAGGAACACATACAACTGATTTTTCAAACCGTGATATAATGCGAAGTTTTTGATGCGTAGTGCGACGGGGTATGGTTGCATAATGGTCATTAACATATTTTCAGACAAATACGCAATTCTGTCCTGTTTCGCTACGCTTCATTCGTTCTTTGCCTGTTTTAACAATCATTTATAATGCCATTAATATACTACTGATTCTGCATCATTATGTGAGGACAATTATGATTAATGTTACTATAATCGATAGTGGTGTTGATTTAAACCATCCAACACTAGCACGTCACGAATTTAAAGGAATCTCTATTTCACTTGAAAATGGCGAAATTAAAATAAATAACGATATTTCTGATGAAGTAGGGCACGGAACTGCTGTTGCGGGCATTATTTGCAATTCAAATATTAATGTAAACATCTATGTGATAAAAATATTTGTCACAGCAGAAATGACTGTGGAGCCAGAGGTCCTTTTAAACGCTTTAAAATACGTGTATGAAAATGTCGACTGTCAATTTGTTCTAATGAGCCTAGGAACTACGGTATTGGATGATACAGAACCGTTAAAGCAAATTTGCGAAAGAATTACGCAAAATGGGATAGAAATCATATCTGCTTTCGATAATTTGGGATGTTTATCATATCCCGCATGTCTAAAAAATGTTATTGGTGTTGATTCAGTAGATTACATTAAAAATAACGATGAATATGAAGTAATCGAGGGAGATGGTGTAATCGATTTGCGAGCCAAGGGTGGAATTCAGCGTGTTTGCTGGGTAAATCCTAAATACAGGCTTGTAACTGGAACCAGCTTTGCGGCAGCTCATGCGCTAACTCAAGTTGTCCATGCATATGAAGAAGGCGCTAGAGGAAAGGATGAATTACTAAAACACCTGCGCACCAATGCTAAAAGAATTGTTACATTTAATAATAGAATGTTTTGTAATAATGAGACGGTTTGTAATTCCATCAAGAATGTAGCCGTATATCCATATAATAAGGAAATTCAAACTCTGGTACGATATTCAGAACTCATGCCGTGCAAAATAACGCATATTTGCGATGAGCCATTACATGGGTGCGTTGGGAACGATGTAGATAAAGCACTCTTTGGTAATAGAAAAAATGAAAGAATCGTAGTAAACGTTAATGATATATGGAATTGTAATGACTTTGACACTATAATTATTGGACATCTCGAAGAATTATCTCTCATAACGAATACGGATCTCTTAAAGAAAGTATTGAAAATGTGTCTGGAACATAATAAAAATGTATATTCTTTTGATGACGTTAACCGATATAAAGAAATTGTAGATACATCTATATGTAAAAATCTCATATTTTCAAGTCCAATATGCAACACACAGTTTCCGATAGGTCATCTCGGAAGATTGTGGGCATCGTCAAAACCGATGATAGGGGTATTCGGAACCAGTTCTCGGCAAGGAAAATTTTCGTTACAGTTATTATTAAGACAAGCATTTTTAGAAAAGGGATATCAGATATCGCAACTCGGTACAGAGCCTTCATCGCTTTTGATGGGGCTGGAGAAAATGTATCCGATGGGATACCGCGCGAATTTGCCTTTTAGAAACGAAGAAACTGTCATAATGTTGAATGAAATCGTACATCAGATGGAGTTGCAAAATCCGGATGTGATTATTGTGGGCTGCCAATCTTGCACTATCCCTTATGATATAAATCACATTTATGATTTAACATTTTCGCAGTGGGATTTTGTAATGGGAACCAATCCCGACTTATTTGTGCTATGTGTCAATCCGCAAGATTCTTATGAATACATTACTCGTACAATACATTTTTTGGAAAGCGTAGGGCATGGAAAAGTTGTTGGTCTTGTTTTATTTCCCGTGCAATTAGAACAGGAATGGCACGGTTTTGCTTTTAAGAATGCCAAATTAAGTGAAGAAGAATATAAATTATGCCGCAAAAATATTTCTATTGCAATAGGATTGCCTGTATATGCATTAAATGTATGTGGTGCTAACAAATTAGTTGATCAGATTATTGAAATACTCTCTACATAAATTCTTTGATATGGTAGTATATCATAGAGGTCTTCGCTCGTAGATGCAATCCTCTTGTAAGGGATGAATACAACATGAACAAAACAAAAGAAACATATAAGTACAATATAATAAACACGATGTTGTTTACTTTTCGTGAAGTGGTTCGTCGAGATAATAGCATAGTGCCGATTTATTTACTACGTATAACAGTTAGCCTTGTAGGAAACTTATTGGGGTTGTTTTTTTTGCCACATTTGATCAGTTTGATTGAAAGTAAAGCTGAGCAAAGCCAAATTATTCTTACCGTTGTATTTTATGTTTGTGGAATGTTCCTGTGTCAGATCATCGCTCAGCTTATGCAACAGCTATACTGGCCTAGAATGTCACGTGTTCGTGTTATGCTTTCACAGGAACTGGATGAGATCATGCTCGATATACCATATGAAGAATTTGAGAATCCAAAGGAACAGAACCGCTTTCAAACTGCGAACTCAACTATTGGTAATGCAAATGGGGGGATTGCCGGAACTATCGCATATAGTTTTGAATTGCTTGAAGAGATCCTTGCACTAATCATATATGCTGTCATATCGCTGTATATTAATTACGCTCTTTTTGGTTTGATATTTTTAGCTGTCGGTATTAATTACATTTTAACTGGTAACGTCAATCGGAAAAATCATGATAACACTATACAAATGAGCCAATATGACAGAGAGCTTTCTTGGCTTGATCAAAGCACTGTTGACGATTCCCACGGCAAGGATATTCGGATGTACAAAATGCTTTCTTGGTTTACATCACGCATTAATAGAGCTTTTGAAAATAAAAGGCGGCTTCAAAAGAAAAATTTACATAACACCTTGAAGATTTCGGTAGTGAACATTTTTTTGACGTTGCTGAGTGATGTGGCGATTTACGGATCGTTGATTTTGAAATTTATACAAAAGGCTATTTCCTTGTCGGATTTTACCTTAAATTTTTCAATTATTCATGCAGTTTACGATCGAATCAACAGAATTATCCAATATGTTCTAACACTTAAAAAATTTAATTTATCTTTAAATGACTACAGAAGCCTTCTTGGTAGTAAACAGGAAAATATTAGCAAAACGCACGATTCGACTTTTTCGGAAGAAAATAATATATTTCATGTTAAGATTGAATTTCATGACGTATCTTTTTATTATCCCAATACGGAAGCATACGTCTTAAAACACATTTCCTTCATTATCAACCCTGGAGAACGCATCTCGCTTGTAGGAGAGAATGGGGCAGGAAAGTCGACGATCGTTAGGTTACTATGCAGACTTTATGAGCCTTCCGATGGTATCATTTTGGTCAATGAAAGAAATTACTTGGAATACGGAGAAGACGAATATCGGTCCTTGCTTTCGGTAGTTTTTCAGGATGTGATGGTGTATGGGTTCATGATTTCGGAAAATGTTTCTATGAGGCCATATCTGGTTTCCGATGTACCGAGGATCGAGAATGCGTTAAAAAAGGCAGGCCTTTATGAAAAAGTGCTGATGCTGCCTAATAAAGTGGAAACAAATCTCGTAAAGCGATTGAACAGCGACGGTATCGAATTGTCTGGTGGCGAGAAGCAAAAACTAGTCATCGCAAGAACCCTTTATAAGAATGCACCTATCATGGTGTTAGACGAGCCGACATCCGCATTGGATGCTTTCGTTGAGAGTCATATTTACAAAACATTTGCGGATATGACGGCAGGAAAAACCACTTTATTTATTTCCCATAGATTGGCAAGCGCTAAGTTCTGCGATAAGGTAATCTTACTGCAAAAGGGTCAAATCATGGGAATTGGCACGCACGAGGTACTTATAAAAGAAAATTCGCTTTATGCTGAGTTGTACAACTTTCAAGCTTCCGGCTATTCCGAGTGAAAGGACATTGGCATGAAAAAAATACGCAGTATTTTTTTGAATACAAAAAGAACATTCGGTAATGTTTTGTATATTCTTAGAATCACTAATCAAGCATCACCTACGTTCTTTTGGCTACAAATACCATATGTGATCACCGGGGCGGCCGCTCCTATTATAGCTTCACTTTTTACAAAATATCTTTTGGATGAACTAGCTGGCTCTATGCATCTAAAAATATTATTTTTTTGGGCATCATGTATTGTACTTTCTGCAGCCGGAATTGCTTTAACACGTAAACTTATTGAAGCAAAAGTCTCTATGTGTGAACTGCTCGTAAATCACCAAATTGATTCAATGATTCATACAAAAACTACCTTGATGGATTACGCTTATACTGAGAACAAAGAAATTCAGGAAAATATCACGCTTGCCAAAAACGGCCTCAGAAATATGGGAGGCGTTTCGACTTATGTTAAAAATTTTAGCAATATCGTTCAAGCAATTCTGACGATTGCATCCATTGCTGTCATCTTTTTTAACACAAATATCATCGTCCCCATTATAATCGTTATTGTTCAATTGCTTGGTATCTATTTTAAGAAGAAGCAAAATGAATCAAGTTTTAAATTCAACAACGAAAACGACCGTTTGAATCTAATTTACAGTTACACTTGGTTTCTTTCCCATGATGAGCGAGCTGCAAGAGATTCACGAGTTTACGACTTAAAGCCGTTATATCGGAAGAAGATCGGCAACTTTCGGGAAGAATCATACCGCATCAACCGAGCAGCTTCAAGAAAGGATTTTCTCTATACATTTATTCAGTCGGTCTGCAAACATGCATATATGCTTGTGGCTTATCTTCTTTTCGCACTTCAAGCCGTTCTTTCCCCGGAAGCGTTTACAATTGGAGATTTGAGTATGGCAATATCCTTGGCAAAACAATTTGATAGTGCGGTCGAAGGCATTATCGAGGGGTGTCTACAATCAGTTTATAACGGCAAATACATTGAACTCTTCCGTGATTTTCTGGACACTCCCAATCAAATGGCAAGGGATGGTACGGAAGCATTGCCGAACAGTCATCAATCATATAATTTTAGATTCGAGAATGTAAGCTTTAAATATCCCGGGTGTGATGAATACGCTCTGCGTCATGTGAATTGCGAGATAAATGCAGGTAAAAAGACTGCGCTTGTTGGTGAAAATGGTTCCGGTAAATCTACTTTTATAAAACTTCTCTGTCGTCTGTATGATCCTACTGAGGGAAGGATTCTTTTAGATGGAAAAGATATAAGAAAATATTCGTACGAAGAGTATTTGGATATATTCTCGGTAGTTTTCCAAGATTATGACGTTATTCCATTCTCCGTGCGAGAAAACGTGAACATATCCTCGCAACCTGACAAACAAGATTCTGAAGTTTGGGATGCCTTATCGAAGGTTGGAATGAAAGATGCGATCGCGGCACTTTTTAAACAAGATCTTACTTACGTTCTAAGTAAATTTGATGCTGAAGGAATTAACTTTTCAGGAGGAGAAAAACAGAAGATCGCAATTGCAAGAGCGTTGTACAAAAACGCACCCGTCATGATTTTGGACGAGCCTACAGCTGCATTGGATCCACGTTCTGAGTATGAAATTTATCAGATGTTCCGTAGCAATGTAAGGGATAAGACCGCAGTACTTATTTCTCACAGATTGTCAAGTTGCCGCATCTGTGACAATATACTTGTTTTTCAGAACGGAGAGTTGAAACAAATGGGCAACCACAATTCTCTTCTTAAGACAGGTGGATTATATGCTGAGCTGTGGAAAGCGCAAGCTGAAAATTATGTCTTTGAAACAAACTAATTTTCTATTTTATGGTTATGAAAAACGAACCTCGTATGAATTTAGTCCTATATTGCAACTTTATTATTTGTTTTATTGATAAATACTAAGTTGGTTAGTATTTGAACATGATTTAAAAATACAAAGGAGAATGACCTCATGAATAATCATGTAAAATATGAAATATGTCCGATTATTGTTTATACAAGCTTTAAGTCTTTTGATAATGGTAGCATGGCAAATTGCACATCGATTGGAAAATTTGAAAGTGATATTAAAAAGCTTATTGATAGCGGATATGAGGCCATATCTCTTGCTCAAATCAATGAATGTCGGAAATGCAGAACATCTTTGCCAAACAAATCGTTTTGTATAGTGTTTATGGGGGGGTATACTGATAACTATTCAATCGCATACCCGTCAATTAAAAAACTTGGGCTACATGTGGACATATTTGTCGCAACGGATTTGGTGGGATTGAGCGCTTATCCTGGAATAGAAAAATTCATTCCTCACTTCAGTTGGGAGCAAGCAAATGAAATGCATAGCAGTGGTTTAGTTGATATATATGCTTTCTGGCATCCTTTCGACGAAAAAAAAATAGATAAAGAAGCTGCAATAAGAGAAAAAATACATCAGATTGTTTCAAATATTGAAAATAGCGATCCTAAAGTGGCGTTTTACATTGGAGCAAACAAAGTCGAAGACGAAAATAAAAACATAGAAATCTTTCAAAATATTGGCATATCTCTAAATCTCATTGGATATTTATCTACTACCCCAGAAAGATTAAATAACGGTCTCTTTCCTTATATTGGGATAAATCATGAATCAAATATTTTTGATGTAATAGATTCTTACACAGAAACCTGTTCTTCATTAATTAAAAGGGAAGAAAGTATAATTGCACGAAATAATTGTATGAAGTGGAGTTGCAATGATTACCAGTCTGTTTTATTGCCGATTGATAAGAACCCTTTAATAAGAAATTATTTACGCCATGCGTTTCCTTTAAGTGTTCTTGCAGCTGATCGTAAAGACAAGGCAGAAATGTTTGTCCTTAATGAATATATAGATGTCGTTTTTAGGCCATGGTATCATTGGTTCGATTATGATAATCATTTATATGATTCTTGGGATTGTATAACATGTTGCCGCTTGAACCGAGAGACCCTTATGGTAAATAAAATCAATGTTGTTGATTGCGTTTTGAATGGATTAAATGTGGGTTATTATAGTGATTTATGGCTTGATACATATTATATTCCCGGGAAACCTGGTTACGGTTCTATGCATTTGTCGCATTGCTTGCTTGTATATGGATACGATAAGACCGCAAATAAATTTACTACATTGACATATACTCAAACAGGACATTATGAACGCCTTGATGTTGCTCCAGAGGATATTTTAAGAGCCTGTTCAAATAATTATTTCTTGTGGTTAAATCTTTTAAAGAGCAATAAATGTTCGCAAATTATTTATAGGAAAGATTTACTTCTTGAAAAATTACAAAAGTATATAAATTCTGATTATGACCTGGCAGGTAATACAAAATATAACAAATATGACAACAATCAGTTGTGTAATTTTGAAGCATGCCAAGCGTTTCCTGACTATATATATTCGGTTGGGATAAAAGAAAAGACAATATATTTAGTAGCTTTATATGGATTTATTGAACACAAAAAATGCATGGCTTGGAGATTGGATTTTATAGCCAAACATGAGAATGTTGAAGAACAGAAGATACATGAATTCTTAGATTTTACAAATGTAATGCATCGAATTCTTCTTAATCTCGGAATCAAATACAATAGCACAAAAAAGGATAAGGTCTTGCAACACATGGTAGATATTGCATCCGAAATGAATAATAAAGAAAAGGATGCCATCCTGTGTTTAATTAGTACACTTGATAATTCATGATTATATAATTCATTTAAAAAGGGATAAATTTTTATTGGCCAAGAAAATAAATAAAGAAAAGCTACTAGTGAAATATACTAGCGATGTTCCAATCGAGAAAGAGAAATCTTATTCTACCTTTTAATCCATTGCTTTGGTATACATGGGGCTATTTTGCATTTGCAAAAGCTATCACTTAGCTAGCTTTTTTCTCATTAATAAGGTCCCCTTTCTCAGTTTCATAAACGGTCGTTTATGATACGTTTTCATGCATATCCGGAACCGCCTATTTTTTACCAAATAAGCGGTCTCTTTACTCGTATCATTTTCATAGTTTCACTATTGACACTTTTATCCGTTTATGGTACTGTGTAATAAGGTGGTAATATTACCACCTTTTAAATCTTTAAAAAGTTCTGATTATTTATATTAGTGGAGATTAATAATGCTTGTACGAGATATAAAAAAAGTAAAATTGCCTGATTCATACCGTGTTATTTGTATAGCAGACATTCATGGCAATTTCACAGCCTTTATAAAGCTTTTGTCAAAAGTAAATTATGATATAGATAAAGATTATCTATTTATACTCGGAGATTTATTAGAGAGAGGCAGAGAAGAAGAAATCTCGACATTAGATTATATTTACGAGTTGTCAAAAAATGAAAAAGTATATATAATCAGCGGCAATAATGACAGGAGAATTAGATTTATACAATCTGAAGATTGTCAGCACAGTTTGGAATGGTTAAAAATCCGTCCGGGAAATATATTGGCGCAGTGGGCAAAAATTTTTGGTATAAATGACACAGAGATAACAGAAGAAAACTATAAAAACGTGATTGGTATGATTAAACGGAAATATCAGGATGAAATAAATTTTATTATAAATTTGCCTCTTGTAATAGAAACGGATGAATTTATATGTGTTCACTCTGCACTTGACAGCCGAGAGGACTGGTGGGAAACATCAGAATGGAACGCATGGTTTGGGAATATCAACGAGCCCAACAAAACGGGCAAATGGGTTATAAGCGGTCATGCACCGACAAGACTTTTTCCCGAAGCAAAAGTAACATATTTGCCTATCATGCGGCATGATAATAAAACTATAAGTATAGACGGCGGGAGCGGTTGCTTTTTTGACGCACAGTTAAATGCACTCGTAATCGAAAAAACAGATAAAAATGAAAACATTGTATTTTCATATAACTGGTCTGATATATTTCCGCAAGGCATTGTAACCGAAAATGTTAAAACTAACTACATAAATGAAGTGTATTTATATTTTCAGGGTATGAAGAGTATAGAGATATTAAAAAAAGGTGATTATTTTACTGAATGTAAAGTTATAAACACAGGAATGAGTGGCTTGATTAAAAACGAATATATCGAGGGCAAGGGAAATATTTTTGAATATTGGGATACTATGGCTAATTTTGTTTCAGTATATAAAAACGAAATTGTTTCCGTGATTGATAATTCATGTAAAGGATATACATATATACGCAATTCCAAAAGTGAATTGGGTTGGATTCCCAAAAAAACTGTCAATATATTTAAGAGTGAGTGATATAAGTGAATTTAAATTATAAACGACTTCCATTAGAATTTTGGGACAACAATTTTAAGCCGAGAAATGTAAGGGACATAGGCGGCTATCCGGCGGACGGCGGTGGGATTACAAAATGGAAAACTTTTGTACGCGCTGAGGGATTAGAAAGTATAATCGAACAAGATGCCGCTTTTTTATATGAATACGGAATCAGAACTGTTATTGATTTACGTTTTTGCTCCGAATTTGAAAAGAACAATACAGAATATTTGTTTAATATTTATACAAAAAATAAAATTATGCTGGTAAATATGCCTTTAATTGATAATTATGATGAAACCAGAAATCTTTATATACATATACTTGAAAGCGGCAAAAAAAACATCAGGCAAGTATTTGAATATATCGGCGAGCGGCTTGCTTATGGTGGAATAATATATAATTGCTTCGCTGGAAAAGACAGAACGGGAGTATTATCAGCATTATTATTACTATTGTGCGGTGTATCAGAGCTTGATGTTTTGGCAGATTATATGATTTCATCCGTTTATCTTAGATCGCTTGCTAAAAAACTCAGCTTACCCAATAATGCTTTATCGTCAGATCCCGAATTAATGGACGAATTTCTAATTTATTTAAAAAAGAAATATCAAAGCACGGAACAGTATATATTATCGATTGGCATATCTAATCAAATTATCGCGTATGTAAAAGATAAATTTATACAAATCTGATAGCTATTAATAAGCATAATGCGAAGCTGTATTGTACGGGATTCATTGCGAAACATAGGAGATCAGAAATATGATTTTCGGATATACGAGGGTAAGCAAGACCGAGCAGAACCTCGACAGGCAGATTGATCAGCTCCAGGCTGAAGGCTGCGAAAAGATTTTTAAAGACAAGATCACAGGTACAACAATGGATCGGCCGGAGCTGAATAAAATGCTTGAACAGCTCAGGTCCGGCGATACAGTCATCGTGACCGAGCTGTCACGCTTCGGACGTTCGACGAAAGACCTATTAACCCTATCTGAGGTACTCGACAAAAAAAGTGCCAACCTGCGAAGCCTAAAGGAGCCGTGGGCGGATACGACCACACCACAAGGCAAAATGCTGTTCGTTATCTTTGCCGGTATAAGTCAGTTTGAGCGTGATCTGATCTCTCAACGCACCAAAGAAGGGTTGTCGAGTGCCAGGGCAAGGGGACGGAAAGGTGGTAGACCGGCAAAAGAAAAAGCTGCCGTTACATTAGCATTGAAAATGTACGACAGCAAAAATTATTC
>ENA-UOOE01002559-UOOE01002559.1-fermentation-metagenome-genome-assembly--contig:-NODE-2559-length-12764-cov-4.735227_pt1 | contig 12764 bp, 8 predicted proteins | sample MGYA00245776_ERZ724021 | MGnify/ENA primary metagenome ERZ724021 (study PRJEB28704, sample SAMN03018321) | fermentation metagenome | biome: anthropogenic terrestrial biome; feature: soil; material...
GTGTGGATATGGTTTCTAATTTTGTTCCAAAAGATAAGGTAATAGTGTCAACTATAGACAAATATAAAAATAAAAAGGAATATAAGTCAAAGGGAGGAGATTTTAATAATCTGCCTGTGACCGTACTTACCAATGAAAATACAGCTAGTGCTTCAGAAATATTTTCGGGAGCTTTAAAAGACTATAAACTTGCAACTATAGTTGGAAAAAAGACTTATGGAAAAGGGGTAGTTCAGACTATATTAGATACCGGGGATAGCACTGCACTTAAAGTTACTATATCTAAGTACTATACTCCTAATGGTGAAGATATAAATAAAAAGGGAATAAATCCTGATGTGGAAGTAGAATATCCAGATGAACTTAAAGAGTCCAGTTATGATAGGAGTAGAGATCCTCAGTTTAGTAAGGCATATGAGATAGCAAAAAGTAAGGTAAAGTAATTTTGTTTTAGATTTAGTTATAATATATTGGGGATTTTTAAGTTAGGCAGACAAATTCTGTCTAATTTAATTTATCCGAGGATTGTACTCATGAATTTAGAATTAGAAAGATTTCAAAAGGTAGAAATCTTAAATTTAAGAATTTTGTTTATGGAGAGGGGAATTAATTTTAATGATACTAATGTACACATTAAAATCTGTAGCTTTTGCACTGACAGAACCATATCTAGTGCTCCTTTTAGCTATATTGGCATTTACATTTTATAGGAAAAATAAGCAGACAGTTATAATGCAGCAAATGATAATTGGAGAAAAAATTAATTCTCCTTTTGAACTCACAATATCTCAAATTGTAATAGGGATTTTCGGTGGGATTCTAGTAAGTGTCATTATGTCTTATCTTGGAGTGATTTTTAATGAAGATTCAGCTATAGATTTAATATTTTTAGCATCAATAATTTTTATGTTTTTTAATCCCAGATTTATATGTTTTTCTTATTCAGGTGCAATATTAGGATTTATAAGTCTTATGTTGGGTGTTCTATCACAAGATCTTAATATACCTGGTTTGAATTTTTTAAAAATAGATGTAGTTTCACTTATGAGTATGATAGCCATATTACATTTAGTAGAAGGAATTTTAATTATTATAGATGGTAAGAGAGGAGCTATTCCGGTTTTTACCAGTAAAAATGGAAATATAATAGGGGGATTTGCACTTCAGAGGTACTGGGCAATTCCTATGGCTATAATTTTTATGCTTCATCCAAAATCTATAATAGGTAATTTCTCACAGATACCTATTCAGGATTGGTGGCCTTTAATAAATAATTCTATACCGCGTAGTATTTTACAAAGTGCAGTTATGGTTTTGATACCATTTTATGCAGTCATGGGATATAATAGTGTAACATTTACTCGGGATGTCAAGGAAAAGACAGCTATATCTGGAGGACTTGTGATTTTATATAGTTTAGTTTTGTTTGGCATGGCACAGATTGCTGCTTTAAATATATGGTTTAAATTTTTAATATTGATATTTGCACCGTTGGCCCATGAAGGAATTATATTACTTCAGAGAAATATGGAAATCAAAGGCAAACCCAAATATATAAGTAGCAGCGAAGGCATTATGGTATTAGCTGTAGCACCCAACTCTCCTGCCAATGAAATGGGAATTAAAAGTGGGGATCTATTGGTAGAGGTAAATAGTGAGAAAATCGAAAGTGAAGACAGAATAATGGAAATAATAAAAGAATGTTCAAATTTTATATGGTTTAAAGTGAAAAGAGTAGCGGGAAATTTTGAACAGGTCAGTTATAATAGAATGAATAAAAATAAAAGACTGGGGATAGTTTTTGTTCCTAGAAATGTACCTAAAAATAGTATGGTGGTAAAATTAGATAAAAATAAATTTTCAGAAATATTAAACAAGATAAAAAATAAAGATAAGGATGATTGATAAATGGAAAGATTTAAAGTACATTCTCAATTTAAACCTACTGGAGATCAACCTCAGGCCATAGAGAGTATATCTACCCATATTTTTAAAGGAGATAAATTTCAGACATTGCTTGGAGTAACAGGTTCCGGCAAAACCTTTACTATGGCAAATATAATAGAAAAGGTACAAAAGCCTACACTGGTGCTTGCACATAATAAAACCCTGGCGGCACAGCTGTGTTCAGAATTTAAAGAATTTTTTCCTGAGAATTGTGTAGAGTATTTTGTATCTTATTATGATTACTATCAACCAGAGGCATATATACCTCAAACAGATACTTATATAGAAAAAGATGCATCTATAAATGATGAAATCGATAAATTAAGGCATTCTGCCACTTCTGCATTATTGGAAAGACGGGATGTAATAGTAGTTGCCTCTGTATCTTGTATATATGGTTTAGGAAATCCAGAGGAGTATAAAAAATTAACTTTATCTTTAAGACAGGGAATGATAAAAAACAGAGATGAAGTACTTAAAAAATTAGTAGAAATACAATATGAGAGAAATGATTTAAACTTTATAAGAGGTACTTTCAGGGTAAAAGGAGATACAGTGGACATATTTCCTGCATCCTCTGCGGAACGTGGCATACGTGTGGAATTTTTTGGGGATGAAATTGATAGAATACGAGAATTTGATGCATTAACAGGGGCAACTCTTGGAATAAGAAAACATGTTTCCATATTTCCTGCATCCCATTTTGCCACCTCTCAGGAAAAGTTGGAAATATCTATAGAAAAAATAGAAGCAGAATTAGAGGAAACACTTAAAAAACTTATATCTGAAGATAAATTACTGGAAGCCCAGAGACTAAGACAAAGAACCAATTTTGATATAGAGATGATGAGAGAAATAGGTTATTGCAGTGGCATTGAAAATTATTCTAGAATATTGGATGGAAGACCAAAAGGAAGTCCTCCCCAAACTCTTATAGACTATTTTCCTAAAGATTTTCTATTGTTTATAGATGAGAGTCATGTTACTCTTCCTCAGGTAAAAGCCATGTATGCAGGAGATAGGTCTAGAAAGGAGTCTTTGGTGGGATATGGATTTAGATTGCCTTCTGCTTTTGATAATAGACCTTTAAAATTTGAGGAATTTGAAAAAAAATTAAATCAGGTAGTATTTGTAAGTGCTACTCCCGCAGATTATGAATTAAAAAATTCTCAAAATATAGCGGAACAAATATTAAGGCCTACAGGATTATTAGACCCTGAAATTATAGTAAAGCCTATTAAAGGCCAAATTGATGATCTTTATAACAATATACAGGAAACTATACATAGAGGTTATAGGGTACTTGTTACTACCCTTACTAAAAAAATGGCGGAGGATTTAACAGAATATTTTAAAGATATGGATGTAAAAGCTAGATATCTTCATTCTAGTATAACTACCATAGATAGAATGAAAATAATAAGAGATTTGAGAAAAGGAGAGTTTGATGTTTTAGTGGGAATCAATTTATTGAGAGAGGGACTTGATATACCGGAAGTTGCACTGGTTGCAATTCTAGATGCAGATAAAGAAGGATTTCTAAGATCAGAAAAATCTCTTATACAGACTATAGGAAGGGCAGCAAGAAATTCTGAAAGCAAGGTTATAATGTATGCAGACAATATTACCAATTCAATGGATAGGGCTATAAATGAGACCAAAAGAAGAAGACAAATACAGATAGAGTATAATAAAAAGAACGGTATAAAACCTACAACTATTAATAAAGCCATTAGAGAAATCATAGAATCTACTATGATCTTGGAAGAAAAAGAGGAATATAATACTTTAGAAGAGGCTGTAAAAGCAGACAATAGAAAACTGGAAGAACTTATTAAAAATTATGAGAAACAAATGACCATGGCGGCTAGAGAACTTAGATTTGAAGAAGCAGCAAAATTAAGGGATGCAATGGTAAAGTTAAAAAAACAGAAAAATAAAAACATATCTAGAAATAATTAAATTATCTAAGGAGTAAAATTAATGAGAAATAGCATAGTGATAAAAGGTGCTAAAGTTCACAATTTAAAAAATGTGGACTTGACATTACCTAGAGATAAATTCATAGTGTTTACTGGACTTTCAGGCTCAGGGAAATCTTCTTTAGCTTTTGATACTTTATATGCAGAAGGACAGAGGAGATATGTAGAATCTTTATCTGCCTATGCAAGGCAATTTTTAGGACAAATGGATAAGCCAGAAGTTGAATATATTCAAGGATTGTCACCGGCCATATCTATAGATCAGAAGACAACCAGTAGAAATCCCCGTTCTACTGTAGGGACGGTTACTGAGATATACGATTATTTAAGATTATTGTATGCCCGTATAGGAGTACCACATTGTCCTAAATGCGGTAAAAAAATAGCCCAGCAGACTGTAGATCAAATGGTAGACAGGATTATGGAGATGGATGAGGGAACTAAGATACAAGTACTTTCCCCCTTGATAAAAGGACGTAAGGGAGAACATGTGAAAGTACTGGAAAATATAATGAAAAATGGGTTTGTAAGAGCTAGAATTGATGGAAACATAGTAGACCTTCAAGATGAGGAAATAAAACTGGAAAGAAATAAGAAGCATGTTATTGAAGTTATAGTAGATAGGATTGTAATAAAAGAAGAAATAAGAAGTAGACTGGCAGATTCTATAGAGATGGCACTAAAACTGTCAGATGGAACAGTTATTATAAATGTTATTGCAGGAGAAGATATTTTATTTAGTGATAAATTTGCATGCCCAGATTGTGGAATAAGCTTGGGAGAAATTACTTCAAGAACTTTCTCTTTTAATGCTCCTTTTGGCAAGTGTGACACCTGTGATGGGCTTGGTACATTACTTGAAATAGATGATAATCTTGTCATACCTGATAAGAGAAAGAGTATATTAGAAGGAGCTGTAATGTGCTGGGGAGAAGGTAGTTTAAAAGAAGACTCCTGGACCTTTAGTATATTAAAAGCTTTGTCTGGTAAATATAAATTTAAATTGGATACTCCTGTAGAAAAATTGGATCCGAAGATTTTAGATATATTATTACATGGATTAAGGGGAGAGAAGATAAAAGTTAAATATAAAAGAGAGAACAGGGTAGTGGAGTTTAATCATGCTTTTGAGGGAATAGTAAATAATTTAAAGAGAAGATATATGGAAACAAACTCGGATTATATAAAAAGAGAAATAGAAAATTATATGAGTCATAATCCATGTCCCAAATGCAAAGGAGCAAGATTGAGACCAGAAGCTCTTGCAGTTACAGTGGGTGAAAAAAATATATTTGAATTGAGCAGCATGTCTATAAAGGATGAGTTAAAGTTTTTTCAACAAATACAGTTATCAAAGAAAGATACTATTATAAGTGAGCAGATATTGAAAGAAATAAATTCCAGGCTGCAATTTTTAATAGATGTAGGGCTGGATTATTTAACTTTATCCAGAACAGCGGGAACTTTATCTGGTGGGGAGGCTCAGAGAATAAGGCTTGCTACACAAATAGGATCTAGCTTGGTAGGAGTGCTTTACATACTTGATGAACCAAGTATAGGACTTCATCAGAGAGATAATGACAGATTGATTGCTACTTTGAAACACTTAAGAGATCTCGGAAATACGGTTATAGTTGTAGAACATGATGAAGATACTATAAGGCAATCAGATTTTATAGTAGACATAGGACCAGGGGCGGGGGAACATGGAGGAAAAGTCGTTGCTGCAGGAAATATTTCAGATATTATAGAATGTGATGCTTCTATAACAGGACAGTATTTAAGCGGTAAGAAAAAAATAAAAGTACCGGAGAACAGGAAAAAAGGAAATGGGAAATTTATAAAAGTAATAGGAGCCAGAGAAAATAATTTAAAAAATGTTGATGTGGAATTTCCACTTGGGGTATTTAATTGTGTTACTGGAGTGTCTGGCTCAGGAAAGAGTACTTTAGTAAATGAAGTATTGTATAAGGCTCTATATAAAAAATTAAATAAATCAAGGCATAATCCTGGAAGGCACAAAGATATTTTAGGAATGGAAAACATAGATAAGGTAATAAATATAGATCAAAGTCCTATAGGAAGGACTCCCAGATCAAATCCTGCGACTTATACAGGAGTATTTGATATAATAAGACAGGTGTTTTCAAATACCAATGAAGCTAAGATGAGAGGATATAAACCAGGACGATTTAGTTTTAATGTAAAAGGTGGAAGATGTGAAGCCTGCAGTGGTGATGGAATAATAAAAATAGAAATGCAGTTTTTGTCAGATGTATATGTTCCCTGTGAAGTATGCAAAGGTAAAAGGTATAATAGAGAAACCCTGGAGGTCAAATATAAGAATAAAAATATTGATCAGGTACTTAATATGACTGTAGAGGAAGCATTGAAGTTTTTTGAGAATATACCAAGAATAAAAAATAAATTACAGACCTTAGTAGATGTAGGACTTGGATACATTAAGTTAGGTCAACCATCAACACAGCTATCTGGAGGAGAAGCTCAGAGAGTTAAGTTAGCTTATGAACTATCTAAAAGAAGCACGGGAAAAACCATATATATATTGGATGAACCTACTACAGGACTTCATATAGATGATGTAAGTAAACTTATAAATATACTTCAGAGAATTGTAAATGTAGGTAATACGGTAATTGTTATAGAACATAATTTAGATGTTATAAAGTGTGCAGATTACATCATTGATCTTGGACCTGAAGGAGGAGATAAGGGTGGAACTATTCTCTGTACAGGTACCCCGGAGCAGGTAGCTGAAAATAAAGACTCCTATACAGGACAATATCTAAAAAAGATGTTATAATCTATGTAAAGACTAGCGCGCATACTTATGATGCTAGTCTTTACATATGTTAAGGGAGGATATTTTTAAATGGATCTAAGTAAATTAAGTATGATTTTTAAAATTATAATTATAGGTATAGTTTATATTATAATATTTTGGGCATTAAGAATAATGTATAAAGATATAAAAAATGGAAGCAGAAAAAGTAGAAGTTTAATTAGAAAATCCTTTGGACTTGAAGTAGTTAATCCAGGTAAAAATTCAAATCTTAGAAAAGGTGCTGTAATTCCTGTAAGAAGAGAAGTGACTATAGGAAGGAAAAATGACAATCAGCTTATATTAGAAGATCCTTATACATCAGGTCATCATGCTAGGGTTTATATAAAGAATGCAAAAGATTGCGTACTAGAGGATCTGGGAAGTACTAATGGAACTCTTTTAAATGGTAAAAAATTAAGGGGAAAGCATTATTTAGCTCCAGGAGATGAAATTAAAATTGGAAATACAGCTTTTAAAGTTATAGGATAGTTTATTTGGAATACTGTTGAAATAGAAATTTACTATAATGGTTATAGGTGGTGGATATATTGGATACTACTCGAGATGAGAAAAAACTATTAAAATATACATATTTGTTATGTTTTATTTGTTTCTTAAATTTGGCAATAATAAAACAGCCTTTTGATAAAGGTGCTATGGTAATGGCAATTGTGATCTGTCTGTTAATAGGATACTCCTATTTTGTAATAAGAAAGTTTTTTTCTGATGGAGATAAATATATATTTATTTTTTCAAGTATACTATCAGTTATAGGTATGGTAATGTTGTATAGAATAGATATGACGGTTGCCATTAAACAGATAATATGGTTTGCAATTGGAGTCACAGGCTTTATACTTATTGTAGTTTTAATGCCGGATACCAGCAGATTTAGCAAGTATAAATACATATATTTAATATGCACATTGATATTTATGGGAATGGGAACTATTTTTGGTACAGAATTAAATGGATCTAAAAACTGGGTAAATTTTTTTGGAATACAATTTCAACCCTCAGAGTTTGGAAAGTTATTTTTAGTAGCATATTTGGCATCAGATCTAAAAGATTATAAAAATTTTAAGAATTTGATAGTACCCTGTATAGTTGTAATGGCATCATTAGTTTTTATGGTACTTCAAAGGGATTTGGGTTCTGCTCTCATATTTTTTGGAATAGCTGTAACCATGCTTTATATAGCTACTTCTAAATTTAGGTATGTACTAATTTGTTTTTTACTTTCATCTGGAGGAGCTTTCCTTAGTTATAAGTTATTTAATCATGTTAGAACTAGAATTATGATATGGAAGAATCCCTGGCCCTATGCCACCAATGAAAGTTATCAAATTGTACAATCTATGTTTTCTATAGCTTCTGGAGGCCTTACAGGTACAGGCCTAGGACTAGGACATCCAGAGTATGTCCCTATTAATACCACAGACTTTATATTTGCAGTACTTTGTGAAGAATTAGGAATATTAATAGGTTTTTCTATAATAATATTATATTTCTTGTTATTTTATAGATGTATGAGAGCTGCAGTATATGGAAATGATGAGTTTTCAAGACTTCTTGCAGTAGGCTATAGTGCAATGATAGCATCTCAGGTTTTAGTTATAGTGGGAGGGGTTATGAATGCAATTCCTCTCACTGGTATAACCCTTCCACTGGTGAGTAGGGGAGGTAGTTCCATGCTTATAACGTTTTTTTCTTTAGGTATAATACAAAAGATATCGGAAGAAGGTAGGTAATAAGATGAATGACATATTGAATAATATAAAAAAAGTAATGATGGTTTTTTTAATATGTTTCATAGCACTTATTTCTTATATGACTTATTTTGAGATGGCTATTGGACCTAATATAGTAAATAATTCTTATAACAGAAGACTATGGATAAAGAGGAATGAAGTGCTTAGAGGAACCATATATGATAGAAATGGGAATGCTCTTACTAAGAGTGAACCTATAGATCAAGAAAATCAAAAAAGAGAATACACAGGGGGTGCAATGTTTGCACATGCATTAGGTTATGTAGACATCAAGTATGGAATTACGGGACTTGAAAGAAAATATGATGAAGAATTAATGTCTACAAATATTAAGGATAGTATAAAAAGTCTCATTGAGAATAAAGGAAAATCCCAAAAAAAAGTTGGAAACAACTTAAAAACAACTTTGGATCTAGAGACACAAAAAGTGGCCTATGATTTATTAGGAGATAACAAAGGAGCTGTAGTAGTACTAAATCCTAAAACTGGAGAAGTAATAGCCATGGTATCAAGACCATCTTTTGATCCAAATGATTTGCAAAATACCTGGGAGCAGTTAAATAAAGACGAAAATAGGCCACTTATAAATAGAGTTACAGCAGGACTTTATCCACCAGGATCCACTTTTAAAACCGTAACTGCCATAAGTGCTTTAGAGAATATAAGTGGAATTCAGGGAAGGTATTTTCAGGATACTGGAGAGTTATATATAGGAGGAGATTATACTCTTCATAATTTTCAAGGAGAAGTTTTAGGGAGTATTAATTTTAAGGAAGCCTATACTCATTCCAGTAATGTATATTTTGGTTCTTTAGGTCTTGAACTTGGGAATGAAAAACTAAAGCAGACAGCAGAAAAATTTTTCTTTAACAAAGAAATTCCTGCAGATGGCATACCGGTAGAACCTAGTAAATTTCCTGAACTGAAATCTTATGAGAAAGGAAGTATAGCTCAGAGTGCCATAGGACAGAGCAGTGATCTGGCGAGTCCCCTTCAAATGGCAGTAGTTACAAGTGTCATAGCAAATGGGGGAATTTTAATGAAACCTCATCTGGTAAGTGATGTAACAAATAGTCAGGGAGAGGAAGTAAAAAGTATACAACCGGAACAAGTAGGTCAGATAATTTCTTCAGATGTAGCTGCTACTATGAAAGATATGATGAGATCTGTAGTGGAATCAGGAACAGGGACCAATGCTTCTGTAGAAGGAATAGAAGTAGCAGGAAAAACTGGAACAGCAGATAATGAATCTCAAGGAAAGTATTCTAATCCACATGCGTGGTTTATAGGGTTTGCACCTTATGAGGATCCACAGGTAGCTGTAGCAGTAATTGTAGAGAATGGAGGCCAAGGAGGTAAATTGGCTGCATCCATAGCATCAGAAGTGATAAGAACTGCACTCCGAAAATAGTTAAAATTTAAACTTTTCTCGGGAAATTTCACAGCAAAGGATAAAGTTTCTTTGAATTTAATGTTATAATATAGGTACTTAAAAAGTCGTTAAATGGCAAGTGAGATTTTAATATTGTAACTTTTTTTGAAGGAGAAAATATGAAAGGTAAAACCCATGCAGGTGTTGGATTAGTTACTTTTTTATCTGTTTATGACATACTTCCGGGAAAGTTTAATTATGTTGGTATATTTGTAGTGATATTTGCATCTGTACTTCCAGATATAGATCATCCCAAAAGCATAATAAATAAATATATACTTCCTTTTAGAAATAAACTTACTAAAGTTGTTTTTTATAGTTGTCTAGGAACAATACTGCTCTGGTATGATTATTTATATAAGGGGGAACCTGTAATCAAGGCTATTGGTATATCGTTTTTTATAATAGCCTTATCCACTCATAGAAATGGACTAACTCATAGTTTAACAGGTATGATAATGTTCTCTTTTATTATAGGATATTTAGGCAATATGTATAATTTACATTATTTGGTGTATTATTTTATTATAGGCTATGGTATGCATTTACTATGTGATATGATTACAGATAGGGGAGTACCATTGTTTTATCCTTTTAAAAATAAAAAATTCAGGATGCCTTTGACTTATAGGACTAATTCTAAAATTGGATGTACTATAGAAGAACTTTTGATGATAGGTGGGCTTTTATTTACTATATATAAACTTCCGGTTATATATAAATAATCTTAGGAGTGAATTTAGTGTTTGATTTTCAACAGCAGTTAAAAATATTACCGGATAAACCTGGGGTATATTTAATGAAAAATTCTTTAGGAGAAGTAATATATGTAGGAAAAGCAAAGATTTTAAAAAATAGGGTTAGACAATATTTCCAAGAATCTAAAAATCACTCTGAAAAAGTAAGAACAATGGTTAAGCATATTTCAGAGTTTGAGTATATAGTTACAGATTCTGAAATGGAAGCCCTTGTATTAGAATGTAATTTAATAAAAAAATACAGACCAAGATACAATATATTGTTAAAAGATGATAAAATATACCCACTTATAAAAATAACTTTAAATGAAGATTTTCCAAGGATAATATGTGCCAGAAACAAGGTAAAAGATGGTGCAAAATATTTTGGACCTTATATAAGTACCGGGGTAGTTTATGAAACTATGGAGGTTATAAAGAAGATATTTCCTATAAGGGATTGCAGACTTAATATAAAAACTGGAGATGTAGAAGGTAGACCCTGTCTGAATTATCATATAGGATTGTGCAGGGCACCTTGTGCAGGACATATCAGCAAAGAAGAATACGGAAAAATTATATCTGGGGTTATAGAGTTTTTATCAGGAAAGAACAAGGATATAATTAGGAAATTAAAAGAGGATATGGATATTTCATCCCAAAATATGGAATTTGAAAAGGCAGCAGAACTAAGAGATAAGATTTTTGCATTGGAAAAAATTATTGAAAAACAAAAAATAACCACCGGTAGTTTTGAAGATGAAGATTTTATAAATATATATTCTGATGAAAAGGATACCTGCATTCAAGTGTTTTTTTCCAGAACAGGAAAAATAATAGGAAGAGAACATTTCATTGTAGAAGATACACAAGATCTTCCTAAAGGCGAAGTAATAGCAAACTTTATTAAAGAATTTTATGGAGGCACAGCATATATAGCCAAGACAATATATGTGCCAGAAATTTATGATGTTCAATTATTAGAAGATTGGCTCAGTATTAAAAGGAATTCTAAGGTATATATTAAAATGCCCCAGAAAGGTGACAAAAAGGCAGTTTTAGACTTAGTGAAAAAAAATGCCAAGACCACTTTGAAAAACTTTAAATTAAAATTTATTCAAGATAAAAAAATGTATAAAAGGTCTTTAGAAGAACTTAGAGAAGTACTTAACCTGGATGATATTCCACATAGGATAGAAGCTTACGATATATCTAATATTCAGGGAGTAGATTCTGTGGGTACCATGGTAGTCTTTGAAAATGGAAGGGCAAAGCATAATGATTATAGGAGATTTAAAATTAATACAGTAAAGGGAGCCAATGATTATAAAAGTATGAAGGAGATTCTAACAAGAAGATTTCAAAATGGCATGGAAGAAATAAAGAGAATAAAAGAAAAAAAATTAGAATTTAGTGCAGGAAAATTTAGTGTATTTCCTGATTTAATTCTTATGGATGGAGGAAAAGGCCAGGTAAATGTAGCTCTTGAAGTACTAGAAGAATTTAACGTAGATATACCTGTATGCGGTATGGTGAAGGATGATAGACACAGAACTAGAGGACTTATATATGAAAATAAAGAATTGCTGGTAAATAAGAACTCTAATGTGATTAAATTAATTACCCGAATACAGGATGAAGCTCATAGATTTGCTGTAACTTACCATAGGAGCTTGAGGAATAAAAGGGTACTTCATTCTATATTAGAGGATATACCAAATGTAGGTGCGAAGAGAAAAAAAGAGCTTTTAAAAAAATTTGTAAGTATAGAAAATATAAAAAAAGCAAGTATAGAGGAACTTAGAAGTACTCCCTCTATAGATATGCGTACGGCAGAGAGTATAGTTTCTTATTTCAAAGGATATAAAGGTTGAATAAATTTAGTTTGATATAGCAATATAGTTTGTATAATATACTATAATTGGCGGTATTAATAGGTAAAAATCACAGATGAGATAATATAATAATCGTCATATTGCTAATTTTAAGTAGATTATATCTAAATATTGATTAAGAATTATACATACATTATACTGAGTATGATACATA
>ENA-UOOE01002562-UOOE01002562.1-fermentation-metagenome-genome-assembly--contig:-NODE-2562-length-12757-cov-2.953551_pt1 | contig 12757 bp, 12 predicted proteins | sample MGYA00245776_ERZ724021 | MGnify/ENA primary metagenome ERZ724021 (study PRJEB28704, sample SAMN03018321) | fermentation metagenome | biome: anthropogenic terrestrial biome; feature: soil; material...
AAATTTTAATGGAATAACTGATTTTTTTAATGGAATAAACTATCCAAACCTTGCAAGAATGCCACGTATTTCGGAGATGGTTTTTTCTCCATACGCCGACCAGAGTTCCTCAATGACTGTGTTTTGCAGCTCAAGAAGTTGTTGGTCCTGGTCATAATATCCGACACTCTGGTTATAGCCGAGCTCAAAGACGCCGCTGTCTTGTTTTTCTCTGTCTGTCAGAATTTTTACAAGCGTGCTTTTCCCGCAGCCATTGTTGCCGATAATAAATAGTCTGTCACCGTGATGCAGCTCAAACGAAAGGTTTTCAAAAAGCTTTTTTTGCGGAAAGCTTTTGCTCAGTCCCCTTACAGACAAAACCTCAAAGCTCCTGCTCGAAGCGGAAGCTAACGAAAAGTTTATTTTTTTCGGAGCCGGTTTTGGTTTTTCTATTTTTTCCATACGGTCGAGCATTTTCAAACGGCTCTCCGCAGCGATTATATTTCTTTCACGGTTCCATTTACGCTGGTTTTCGATAAAAGCTTCGATGCGTTTTATCTCTTTTTGCTGAAGCTCATAATGCTTGAGCAAATCCTCTCGCAGCTTTTCCTTCTTTTGTCTGAAAACACTATAAGCACCGCTGTACATTACCGCTTTACCGTTTTCAATCTCAAGAGTATCTGTTGTTATGTTATCAAGAAAACAGCGGTCGTGAGACACTATTAAGAACGTCTTTTTAGACTGTTTTATAAAGCTCTCAAGCCACGAAACAGAATTTATATCAAGATGGTTCGTCGGTTCGTCCAACAGAATTATATCCGGCTCTTTTAAGAGCAGTACTGCAAGTAAAAGTCTTGTTTTCTGCCCGCCGCTAAGCATAAAAGCCGGCATATTCTGCATTTCTTCACTAAAGCCAAGTCCCAAAAGAAAAGAACGGGTCTTTGCTCTATATTCATAACCTCCGTTACAATGGTAACTCTCCGATGCCGTCGTGTACGCAGATATGATGCTTTCGTCGCCGGTATCAAGCTTTTTTTGTAGTGATTCTATTTCAATTTCCAGTTCTAAAAGGGACGAAAAAGAGTCAAGTGCTGTATCAAAAACGCTTTTTTCAAGCTTTATTCCGTCGTTAAGTTGCTCTAAAAATCCCACGGTAGCACCCTTGCTTAAAAAGACTTTACCCTCCGTGGGATTTTCACAACCGTATATAATTTTAAACAACGAGGTTTTTCCTGCGCCATTTGCACCGATTATACCGACCTTTGCGCCCTCATTAACGGCAAATGTTATATCGCAGAGTACATCCTTCGTTCCATATGAGAGTGAAATGCCGTCACATATAATAATACTCATTTTGCTGTCTACTCCGAAAAACGTGAAGAATACTTAAAAATTAAATCATTTAGCATAACAATTATAGCATATGGTTATTTTTTTGTCAAAGTATCCGGTTTAAATTTATAGGTCTTGGCACAATTGTATGCCTCTAACGGACGCTTTACAGATAGTATCGGTAAATTTGGTAAGAAACCGCAGAGTTTATGTAAAAAGCGGTAGAAATCAATTGTAAAAAATAAAAAAACACCGGAAGCATTTCATTTGTTTCCGGCGTTTTTCAGTTAATCCTCCAAGTCCACTGTGCTCCTGCTCCTGAATAAAAGACTTATACACCAGATTCCGCAAAGTGCAACGAGGGTATATATTATACGACTTACAACTGCTCCCTGTCCTCCAAATATCCATGCAATCACATCGAATCGGAAGAGTCCGATAGAACCCCAGTTGAGAGCGCCTATGATGACCAGGATCAATGATAATCTGTCAAGCATTGAGTTCACGGTAAGTTCAGCTCTGAACGCCAAACATACTTCCTTTCTCCCCGAAAATAAGAATCTATTTGGAACAATTCGGGGGATTGCTCCGTAAATTCACGGTACAATTTTACAAAAAAGACAATAATCTAAAGGATTTTGATTAATCCAAAGATATATAATACTAAGATGTTTTTTATTTTCTTAGCTGCTTTTGTCTCTTTTGCTATTATTTTATGCAAATTGCTTTCAAATATTCATTGACAAAAGAATGCAATAATTGTAACATAATAAGCGAAAAAATAAATTAAACAAGGAAAACATATTTATTATGAGAATGCGTCCCAAAAAAAACAGAGAATCAAGACTTGAGAAGGTATCATATTTATTTGCAAAAACCGATGAAGAGGGAAAGCTGGATATCTCTTCCACTTTTTCAGAAAATCAAAAAGAAAAGCTTTATATTGAAATCGGATGCGGAAAGGGCGCTTTTGTTACCGAGCTTTCAAAACGTAATCCCGGAGTAAATATAGTCGCTATCGAGCGTGTTTCAGATGTTTTGATGATGGCGATGGAAAAAGCGGACCGTGAAGGTTGTGTAAATATCGCTTTTTTGAATGAGAATGCAGACAAAATCGATATTATTCTGCCCGAAAAATCGGTGGATAAACTGTATCTTAACTTTTCCGACCCGTGGCCTCGCAAAAAGAACGCGAAACGCCGCCTGACAAGTCCTATGTTCCTCGAAAGATACAAAAGGATTTTAAAAGACGGCGCAAGGATTTATTTTAAAACGGATAATACCGATTTGTTTGAATATACGCTCGAAACGCTGAATGCCGCGGGTTTTATTTGTGAAAACATTACAAATGATTTACATGCGAGCCTGATGAACGAAACCAATATAGAAACGGAGTACGAACGCAGTTTTTCCGCTTTGGGTTATAAAATCAACTATCTTGAGGCTTTTTTGAATTGCCATATTTAGATTTGACATAATCAAGGACTATTTGCCTCTCGGAGAAGGGATATTTTACTCCTTCTCTTTCCTCGTAATCCTCGTCACCCTTACCGATAAGAAGAATTACATCACCCTTTTTCGCTATATCGATAGCATGCTCGATCGCTTTTTTTCTGTCATAGATTATTACATGCTCGTTTGTTGTTTTGTTTATGCCGATAAGGATATCGGCGACTATATCCTCGATTCTTTCATAACGCGAGTTATCGGAGGTTACAACAGATATATCCGAATTCCTGCCTATTATCTCACCCATCGAATATCTGCGCAGCTTGGAGCGGTTTCCGCCGCATCCGAAAACCGATATAATTCGTTTTGGATTGTATTGCTTTATAGTTTCAAAAAGGTTCTGTACGCTGAGCTCGTTGTGAGCAAAATCTATAATAACCGTAAAATCGGTGTTTGTCGGGACAAGTTCCATTCTTCCGCGTACAAAAGTGTTTTTTAGTCCCTCCTTAATAGCCGGGTAGGGTACTCCTAACTTTCTGGCGACTGCGATTGCCGAAATGGCGTTGTAAATCGTGAAAAATCCCGGAATGTTAAGCTCTATTCGGTTTTTTATCTCCTCGAACGAGTTTCTTTCAATGCTTGTGAACTCGGTTTTTAAGCAATTATCTCCGCTTGTGAATGCAGGATTGACAGCATTGAAATCAGCTTTGTTTGTAATTGCAAAGGTTGTTATGGGGCAATGCGATCCCTCCGTAATGCTCAGAAAATGCTCGCTGTCCTTGTTTACAAATCCTAATTTACATTGCTTGAAGAGCGTTTTTTTGCAGCGGATATAATCGTCAAAGTCCTTATGCTCGTAAAGGCTAATATGATCCGGCGATATATTTGTAAATACCCCTACATCAAAATCTATACCGTATGTACGGTCGAGCATAAAGCCCTGCGAGGAGGCTTCCATAATCATAATATCACAACCGGAATCTGCCATATCACGAAAATATCTGTGCAAATCATAGGAATCGGGTGTTGACATGGTGGTTTTTATTTCAGTACCTTTGTATGAAACGCCCAAGGTGCCGATAATACCGACTTTTTTACCATGTGCATTAAATATTGACTTAAGCATATAGCTCGTACTCGTCTTGCCTTTTGTTCCGGTTATAGCTATCGTGAACAGTTCTTTTGCGGGGTTTCCGAAAAAATTTGCGGACGCAATCGCCATGAATTTTCTTGTACTTTTAACAAGAATAACAGATGCATCCTTGGGGAGTATGATTTCCTTTTCAACAGCAAAGATGCGTACACCTTTGTCATATGCTGATTTTGCATAATTGTGACCGTCAAACTGGTAGCCGGAGATACAAACAAAAATAGTACCGGGGGCTTCTTTTCCTTGTCTTGTGTCATAAACTATATCAGAGATTTCGGTATCCGGTGAATAACTGCCGTCAAGAATCTCGTTACCTGAGAGAATATCAGCAAGCTTCATAAAACGCTCCTTTGCAATAAGCCGAAAAAACGTCTGATCGTGAATCAGTGATTAATTGAAAAGCGAATCCTATAAGAATATTATAGCGAAAAGAATAAATATTGCAACAAGGTAATTGTGTTTTTTTATATTTTTTACAAAAACCTATTCACATTTCAACAATTTTATGATAGTATTATAAAATAAGGGATGGTGTAAAGTATGTCGAACGCTTTTTTCGCAATGATATTCAGGATGAAATACATAAGGCGTTGGGGCATAATGCATGCTGTCGTGCCGGAAAACTTATCCACACACTCTATGGAAGTTGCTGTAATTTCACACGCACTCGCTATTATCGGCAACACCTATTTCGGAAAAAGTTACGATTGTGACAAAATTACTGTAAAAGCAATTTACCACGATTTACCCGAGACGCTTACCGGAGATACTCCCACACCCGTAAAATATTTCAGCAATGAGACAAAATCCGCATATGAAAAGGTAGAAAAAGCCGCTTTAAGGAAGTTTATGAAATCTCTTCCGAAAGAGCTTTTGCCGACTTATGAGTCTATGTTCGATTATACACCGGATGAAAAGAGGCTCATAAAAGCAGCAGACAAAATATGTGCTTATCTCAAGTGCGAAGAGGAGAAGCGTAACGGTAACAACGAGTTTTCCGTTGCGCGGGAAACGTTACAGAAAAGCATCGCAGCTTTAAACTGCGAGGAAGCAGATTATTTTTTAAAGGAATTTTCAGCAGGTTTCGGTATGCCGATAGACACGCTATTAGAGGAATAAAAAGATTAGAGTATTTATAAAACATAAAAAGGAGTTATTTTAATGAAAATCGGTTTAATTTCAGATTCGTTCAAACTCGGTTTTACAGAGAGCATCAAGGCGGCTGCCGAGCTTGGTGTAAGCGGAGTTCAGAAGTACATGACCGGTGGTGAGTTTTCCGCAGAAAACATGACAAGGTCAAAAATCAACGAGATCAAGGACATAATGAACTCTAACGGACTTGTTTTTTCTGCAATTTGCGGAGATTTCGGGATTGATTTCGATAATCCGACAGTGGTAGACAGATCAAAAAGGGTTCTCGACGCGGCAAAGGAATTGAACTGCCATATAGTTACAACACATATTGGCCATCTTTATGAAACTGAAGATGCACGAATGGAGCAAATCAGAAAAAATGCGGGTGAACTTGCCGCTTATGCGGACAATCTCGGTTCTTATTTTGCCGCTGAGACCGGTACTGAGAAAGCTCCGGTCATGAGAGCTTTTCTCGATTCACTCGGCGCTAAAGGACTCCGCGTAAATTATGATCCCGCAAACCTTGTTATGGTTGCAGATGATGATCCCGTTCAGGGCGTTTACGTTTTAAGAGAATACATTATTCATACACATGCGAAGGATGGTATCAGAAAGGGCGAGAACTTATGGCAGGAGGTTCCTCTTGGTAAGGGCAGCGTTGATTTTGATAAATATCTTGCTGCTCTGAATGATATCGGCTATAAAGGATATCTTACCATTGAACGTGAGGTTGGAGATAATCCCGCAGCAGATATTAAAATGGCTGTAGAATTTCTTAAAGAAAAGCTCTTGGCACACAATATATCACTTGAAAAATAAAGACGGGAGAGAATGATGTCTTTACCTTTTAAAATTGATTTAAGCGGAAAAAATATTGTTGTAACAGGCGGAGGCGGTGTTCTCTGTTCTGGCTTTTGTGTTGCACTTGCTGAATGCGGCGCGAATATTGCCGTGCTTGATTTAAAGCTGGAGAGCGCCAACGCGGTAGCAAAAGAAATAAATTCAAACGGAGGTAATGCGATAGGTGTTTCTGCGAATGTATTAAGCAAGGAGAGTCTTTTAGAGGCGAAAAAGATTGTTTTAAGCAGATTTGGTGGCATAGATATTCTTATAAATGGCGCAGGAGGCAACAGTCCGAAAGCGACTACGACAAAGGAGTATTTGTGTCAGGAGGATCTCGATAACGGTGTAAAGGATGTTACTACATTTTTTGACCTTGACTCGTCAGGTGTGGAATTCGTTTTTAATCTAAATTTTTTGGGTACTTTACTACCCACACAGGTATTTGCCAGCGAAATGTGCGGCAGGGAAGGTGCTTGTATTATAAATATCTCCTCGATGAACGCATACAGACCGCTGACAAAAATACCGGCTTATTCAGCTGCAAAAAGTGCGGTTTCTAACTTTACAATGTGGCTTGCAGTCCACTTTTCGAAGGTGAATGTACGAGTAAACGCCATCGCTCCCGGCTTTTTTGTAACCGCACAGAATAAAGGACTTTTATTTGGCGATGACGGTACACCGACCGAAAGGACGGGTAAAATACTTGCGGCTACTCCGATGAACCGCTTCGGAGAACCGGACGAGCTCATCGGAACGCTGCTGTACCTTTGTGACAGTAAAGCATCCGGTTTTGTCAATGGTGTTATTATACCGGTAGACGGCGGTTTTTCCGCTTATTCCGGTGTGTAATAAGTATGAAAATTTATTATTAAAGGGGTTTTTAAAAAAATGAAAAAGTTGTTTTGCTTTTTATTATTAATCGCAATTTTTTCCACTATGCTCTTTAGCTGTGACACCGGAGTAGTCGACAACAAGTCGACAGACACGGTTTCAAAGGAAGAGAGTAAAAAAGTTGATGAATTCATCAACGAACAGGGTAGGTATACCCCGAGAATCGAGTACAAGGATTGGGAGGAAAGAACCTTCAACATTCTTGTCAGAGGTGAGGCTGCCGCTACCTATCAATCAGAGGATTTCACTACCAACAGCGTCTTATACGGAGATAATCTCAACAAGGCAGTATTAGACAGGAACAACTATGTTCAGGAAACTTATAATGTAGTTATTAATCCAATTAAAAGTGATACAATTAACCAGGATTTCGCAAACGAAGCTCTTGCGATGACAGGTGCATATGATGCGATTATGCCTACACTTGCAAGTCTTGCGAGATTTGCTCAGGACGGTTATCTTTATGACCTTAATGATCTTGAATATATCACTCTTGAAGCTCCGTGGTATGACAAAAATGCAAATGACGCTTTCTCCATTCAGAACAAACTTTTCTTTACCACAGGTGACATTACAATTTTAAACAAGGTTTGCACTCCCTCTGTTTTATTCAACAAGCAGATGATTACGGACCTTAATCTTGACAACCCGTATGAGCTTGTCAACAATCATGAATGGACCTTTGACAAGATGGTGCAAATGGCTAAGCAGGCTACAATGATAAATACGACGGACGGCTCGATTTCCAAAGAAAACAGATACGGAATGCTGTCCTCATATGCCGACGGCTTGAACTTTTTCGGTTCTGCCGGACAAAAGCTTTGCAGCAAGGATGCCGACGACCTGCCGTATCTTTCTATCGGTACTGAGGAATCGATAAACATCGCACAAAAAATACTTGAAACGATGCGTGACGCAGACTGGCTGGTTTATGCTCAGAAATTCGAAGATCCGATATGGGTTACCTCGTTTGCAACTTTCCTCGAGGGCAGAGCTCTTTTCAGACCTTCGGGATTCTCAGCAACCACCAAGGCAAGACAGCAATCCTTTATCGAATTCGGAATTCTGCCGACTCCGCTCTGGAACGAGGACCAGGAGGATTATTATTCCTATTGTGGAAGCGGTGAGGTTGCCGGTATCGCAGTTCCGCTGTCAGCTCCCGACCCGGATTTTTCAGCTTATATGGTCGAGGTATGTTCCGCTGAGGCAAAGAATACGATAACAAAGGCATATATGGAGGTAAATCTTCAGGCCAAAGACGTTCGCGACGACGAAAGCCTTGAAATGCTTGAGATAATATTTGACAATATCGTTTACGATGTCGGCGAGGTCTATAACTTTGGCGGAGTCAAGTCAATATTCTACAATTTAACATCGGCAGGTAGCGCGGATATCGTTTCAGAACTCGAATCTATCAGGCCCACTATCGAATCTGAAATAACAACGACAATAGAGAATTATTCAGACTAAAAAATCAGATAAATAATAATATTATAAAATAACAACAAAAAGCCGTGCAGCCAAAATTGGTCACGGCTTTTTGTTATGAATAAAAACTTTAATTTTTAGTTTTTTATTTATTAACAAATAATAATCTGTCTATGTTATACTATTTTTAAGAGGTCATTTTTTTAACATGCTATATTAAAATCTTTTTTATGGCGAATAACTACGCCTGTTGTTTCAACATACAACATATTGTCTTATTATACAAAAAAAGTGTAGAAAAATCCTTTTATATTGTATACACTTTTACTTTGTGTTGTGATAGAATAAGCATAAGAGGTTATGTTTTTTTCATATAGAAAATAAACAAAACGCATCATGTATTCATATTTGGATTGGGAGTAGTTTTTGTGTCGAGAGAGTTAATAAGAAGGTTATTGTCAATAATTTTTATGTTTTGTGTAATTACCGGACTGTTATGTTCCTGCGATGATATCGTTGGAAATGAATCGTCGGAAAGCACATCCTCTTTTGCTGAATCCGAGCCGGAAGTCAGCATTACAGATGAAAGTTCCGCTTCTCCCGCACATGATGATTCGAATTTTTCGGAAACTGTATTCATAAAATGCGGAAATGCCTCCGAAATGCCCAATTATGAGTCGGTTTTCAGGTTCAACTCAGACGGAACAATGTTATATTCTATGAATGTTTATTCCGGATTCAGCCAATCAAAAGCACAATACTATTTAAAAAGCGAAAACATTAACAAAGGTTATGAAATATGGTATTATTATAACGATAAAAAAGAGTACGCCGTAAAGTTGTTTACTTGTGACTACAGCGGTACTCTGTGCAATAACGATGACATTTCTGCATATTTTATCGACGAAGAGGAATTCGACAGAATATATGCTTTTCATAAAGAATGGAATGAAAAAACATATTGAAATCAGTATAAAGCCGAGGAATATTATTCGACGAATTAAGTATAATTCTTTCCTTTTTTCAATATAATTATCAAGTACATTATTTTGATGCAAGAGGGAATGGGGTATGAGATTCGTACTTTTTGTGAATGACAGAAGGCAGCGGACAAAACTGCTTGTATTATTAATTATGATATTCCTGCTTTTAGCCAGTGCCGCTGCGTTTGTTAAGAATAAAAACAATGAGCAGGACACAGCCGAAGCATTCTTTCCGATAAAAGCGATTTTAACCGATGAAAAGATTTACTCTGTAACTGCTACGCTTACCGGCGACGAGAAGGATGAGGATATAAAAATGCTGCTTTCGGTGTGCGAGGGACTCGGAGCAAACGTTACCTTTTTTGCCGAGTCGGGCTGGATTGAGGATAATGAGGAGCTTGCAAAAAAAATTGAAAAAGCCGGAACATTAGGACTTCTCATAAATAAAAATCTATCAGGAAAATCCCGTAATTATATCATGTCATATGTTGCGGACCGTAATGATGAATTCTTCAGTCAAAGCGGAAAATATCCAAAATATGTACGTGTTTCGGGACCATCTGACGGAACGGTCACACAGGTTTTAAACGCATACGGGCAATATTGTATTTCGTTTGAAGCAGTATTAACAAAGGGCAGTACGGGTACAATAAAGCAGGGTAGCATTATCGATATCGGGATTATTGACGGTGATACCGCTTATTTGCTTGCCGGCGCGGTGAGCGAGGCAATTGCGGCATCTCTTACCTGCATTGAACTTGACAGCTTTTTGTACGAGATCGGAAGTGAAACTGATGAATACGGAAAACAACACACATAATATCCTTCTCTCGGGCTTTCAACGGTCTTTTTTGGATTTTGCGAATCAGCTTTTTGATTACCATACCGACGCACTTTTGAAAATTTACGATATTATCGTAATGAGTGAAGCAGGCGGGGAAATCGATGGTGAGGTTTCCTGTGAATATGTCATATGTCCACAGAGTCTGGAGCTTGGCGGAAAGATAAAGTGTAATGGAGTAATAACCTGCGGTATGAATACACGCTGCACCCTTTCTTTTTCAAGCATCGCATATGACAAAGCGCTGTTGTCTGTAAACCGCCGTATTGATCATCGAAACAGAAGCATACTTCAATGTGAAAAGCACGTTGATTATTATGAATGCCTCACCGTTTACGAAAACTTAGTCCTTCAGGGATTGCAGATTCTTACAATTTAATAAAAAAAGCCGCCTTTTTTCGGGGCGGCCGTCTGTTTTTATTTCTGGAAATCAAATTTGTCCGCAAGCCGGTCTATCTGTCTTGCGAATTTTTCTATGTCCTTGTTGGCAGCAAACTCGTGCTTATCAACAACAGTCAGCAAGCGTTTGCAGGAAGTCTGAAGCCTTGCAAAAGCTGCAGACATAACTCTTTTACGTACTGAATCCTGCTTTTTCTGTGGCAATGTACCGAGTGATACGGTTATATTTTTAGTCAAATCATATTCCGCATATGGATTAGGAATGTAGGAATCATAACCGTTCCTGTCGAGCAGATCTTTAAATGATTCAGCGGAATCTTCCTCGCTGTGCACAATAAATACCCTTTTAGGATTATTCTTAATGCTGCCAATCCATTTCAGTAATCCCAAACGGTCGGCGTGTGCACTAAGTCCGTTAAAGTTATAAATACTTGCCTTAACTGCGATTTCCTCGCCGAAAAGCTTTATTTTTCTTACACCGTTTAAAATTATCCTGCCCAGAGTGCCGTTTGCCTGATAACCGACGAAAACAACAGAACATTCGGGACGCCACAGATTATGCTTTAAATGGTGTCGGATACGACCTGCCTCACACATTCCGCTTGAGCTGATGATAACCTTGGGATTCATATCCGCATTTATGGCTTTTGATTCTTCTGAAGTCTGCGTAAAATACAGGTTATCAAAGGAGAGCGGATCTACACCTTTTGCCATGACGGCTTTGGTTTCCTCGTCGCCATAATATTTCAGGTTGTCGGCATAGATTCTTGTTGCGGCTATGGACAGAGGACTGTCAACATAAACTCTGAAATCCGGAATGCTTTTTATCAGTTTACGTTCCTTTATTTCGCGTATAAAATATAGTAATTGTTGTGTTCTTCCGACAGAAAACGACGGTATAACAACATTTCCGCCTTTTATAAAAGTAGATTCAAGTATTCTTGCAAGCCCGGAAGTATGATCCGGTTCGGGTTGATGCTCACGATCTCCGTATGTAGCCTCCATTACGACATAATCCGCTTTTTCAAGATATTGTGGGTCGTTTATGATGGGCTGGTTGATGTTCCCGATATCACCCGAGAAAACCAGGGTGTTTTGCTCATCGTTTTCTGTTATGTAAAATATTATGGAAGCCGATCCGAGCAGGTGTCCGACATCGGTAAAAACAAAACTGATACCATCGCAAAGCGTGACTTTTTCGTTATATTCATGCATCTTGAGCCTTTGGATTGTAAGGTCTGCGTCCTCCATCGTATACAACGGTTCGACGGTTTTATTTCCTGCACGCTTTCCTTTCTGGTTTTCCCATTTTGCATCCATCTCCTGAATTTTTGCGGAGTCCCTGAGCATGATACTTAAAAGATTACAGGTGCCGCCTGTGGCGATTATACTGCCGCTGTATCCGTTTTTTACGAGCAGGGGTAATCTTCCGCTGTGATCGATATGAGCGTGTGTAGCGAGCACATAATCGATTTCGCTGGCATTAAAGCCAAGCTCCTCGTTCTCGAAATCGTCACAGCCCTGTTTCATACCGCAGTCGATTAGGATTTTCCTGCCACAGGCAGATAACAAAAAGCAGCTGCCAGTAACATTCTTCGCCGCACCGTAGAAAGTAAGGTTCATTATTTTTTGCTCCTTTTAGAAATAAAAAAAGATATTACGCTTTCATAACATTAGCACAAATTATACGATAATTCAAGTGATTGTAATTTCTAACATAAAAAAACAGCGACCGCTTTTTGGCGGCCGCCGCTTGAATTATTTGTGCTATTTTACCTTTTTACCACAGCTTACACAAACTTTTTCGAGTATGTACCCTTTGACCAGCTTCCTCTTTCGCTCAATAAACTGTATGTTCGATGAACCGCAAAAAGAGCATATAGGAGTATACAGCATTGTTTTCTGAAGCAGATAGTACTCCTCCTCCATCCGCTTATCAAACAGCTTACGGTCGAACTCAGGGTGTGGCATTATTACCGTTTCTATAATATCCTTTTGTTGTCTTGCGTAATCGTCCTGCGTTTGATAGCAGTTACCATCGTTTATTTTTCCGGTGTATTTAACTTTTATTATCGCATGATTGCAAAAAGGACATAAAGAATCAGGTGACAAATCCAACGGGAAAGACATTTTTCCGCATCGAGGGCATACTCTGAAAGAATACATCAAATCCACCTATCCATATAGTCGTTTAAATTATTTTACATTAAAATATTTAATATGTCAATGAAAATGATGTACCATATTTCGACATTTTACAATATTATAATAATATTGCAAAACAAACAAATGAAGCTTGTATTAATTATTAAATCATTTTTTCACTAA